>JAEEGF010262968.1_pt1 | contig 30958 bp, 28 predicted proteins | sample 9134171 | NCBI WGS metagenome assembly JAEEGF01 (sample SAMN16246542, study PRJNA631951) | gut metagenome | biome: gut microbiome; feature: rumen; material: AP-attached | host: Bos | place: Iran: Karaj | collected 2018-10 | reverse complement strand
GTTTTAATTAATAAAGGATTAAATAGTTATAATTATGCTTCCAAACGGGTACAATACACCTACCCGTAAAAACCGTTGCAATTTAGCAAAAAAAAATCATTTGACAATACTTATTCGGAGATTTCTCCCTTGAGATTTTCTTCCAACTTGGATTTTACCCACGCATTGTCCGGGCTGATGCCCATGAGGTGGAACAGTTTGGCGAGCATGCTTTCGGTGGTGCTGTCGAATCCCGAAACCACTCCCGCTTCCTTGAGCCGCCTTCCGGTTGCATAGATGCCCATGTTGACGCTTCCGTACAGGCATTGCGTTACATTGACCAGGACTTTCCCCATGTCGCCCGCTACTTTCAGCAGCCGGATGAACCAGTCCTTGGATATCGCATTGCCTGAACCGTAAGTCTCAAGTATGACAGCCCTGGTCTCGGCTCCGAGGAGGATGTTGCTGACGACCTGGGGAGTGATGCCCGGGTGCACCTTAAGGATGGAGACGCGGGTATCCATCGCTGTCTGGACCTTGAGGGGACGTCCATATTCCTTCGGATGCCTGATGAGCCTGTCGTTGTACCTGATGCTGATGCCGGCTTCAGCCAGCGGCGGGATGTTGGGCGAGCGGAAAGCGTCGAAATCCTCGGCGCTGACCTTGGTCGTGCGGTTCCCGCGCATGAGTTTGGAGTCGAAGAAAATGGTGACTTCCGGGACCATGGCGTGTCCGGCGGCATCCTTGGCGGACGCTATCTCAACCGCCGAGACGAGATTCTCCTTGCCGTCGGTGCGCGGCCTACCAATCGGCAACTGGCTGCCGGTGAACACCACCGGCTTCTCCAGGTCGTCGAGCATGAAGCTGAGGGCCGAAGCGGAATATGACATGGTGTCGGTGCCGTGGAGCACGACGAAACCGTCGTAATCGTCATACCGTTCACCGATGAGCGAAGCAAGGGACTGCCAGAGTGACGGCTCCACGTCCGAAGAGTCGATCAGGGGGTCGAAAGTATACGAGTCGATACGGCAGGCGAATTTCCTGAGTTCGGGCACCTCCTCCATGATCTGGCTGAAGTCGAACGGCTTCAGGGTCTGGTCTGAAGGATCCTCGCGCATGCCGATGGTGCCTCCGGTGTAAATTATGAGGATGGAGGACTTGTCCTGAGGGTTCAATGTATTGTCAATCATGTGTTTATATGTTAAACAGCCGGCGTGCGGAGGCGGTGGTGGTCTCAGCCACTTCTTCAACGCCGATGCCTTTCAGTTCTGCGACCTTCTCCGCTATAAGGGGGATATATGCACTTTCGTTGCGGGTGCCCCTGTATGGAACGGGAGTGAGGTACGGGCTGTCGGTCTCGAGTATGATGCGGTCCAGGGGGATACGCTTGACAGCTTCGGCAAGGGAGGCTTTGCGGAAGGTCACGACACCGCCGATACCGACATACCATTCGCCGTACTTCCGCACCCTCTGGAAAGTCTCGTAACTGCCGCTGAACGCGTGCAGGCTTCCCCTGAGGTGAAGATCCTTGCAGTCATCCATAATGCTGAAGAAGTCGTCCGTGGCCTCCCTGAGGTGGATGTTTACGGGGAGGTCCATCTCCGCTGCCAGTTCGAGCTGGACGCGGAACGCTTCGCGCTGTTCGGCGGCGAACTCGGCGCCGTAGTGGTAGTCGAGGCCTATCTCCCCGAGTGCCACGACTTTGCGGTCGCGGTAGCGCAGCATGGCGTCGATCTCGTCGCGCCAGCCTTTGTCCACCGATCCTGGATAAAGCCCCAGCATGGCGTGCAGCACGCCGGGATGCCTGTCTACCAGGGCGAACATGGAATCCCGCTCGCGGGAATCCACGTCCGGTTGGAGCATGCAGGCCACTCCCGCCTCCATGGCGCGTCCGATGACGGCGTCCTCCTCTCCGGAGAAGGCCTCGTCGTAGATGTGCGTATGTGTGTCGATGAACTGCATCGTGGTAATGGACACCATTCTGCAAATTTACACAATTTTGACATTAATCGAACACCTTTGGAGCAGGTCCGTGCATATCAGTCCGTCGCCTTCGAGCATTCCGGCGTACCGGGCGACCTTGGCGTACGGCATGCATGCTTCGGGGCATATTTCGTCGAGGGTGATGCCCCTCCTGCGGCGGATGATGCCCGCCACGGTCATGAGATCGTCGAGCTCGTCGGCCGGGAGTGAGGAGGAATAGCGTGCCCTGACCTCCTCCTCGAAGCCGGCGACCCGTCTTCTGGCCGGACTGCCCAGCCCCAGCACGTCCAGGAAATGCACCGTGTCCGTAACTGGCTCCGCGAGTTTCTCGCGCAGGAGTTCATTGCATCCCTGCGAGCGTATGTCGTCGGCCCTTCCAGGCAGGACCATCAGGTCCCGGTCGTAGGAAGCAGCAAGGCGGGCCGTTATCATGCCGCCTCCCTTTGCCTTGGACTCCACGAGGACGGTTCCGGAACAGATGCCGGCGATGATGCGGTTCCTCCTGATGAAATTGATGGCTTTCGGCTCTGTCCCCGGGGGGTAATCCGTCACGATGGCGCAGCCCTCCGTGGCGGAGAGTTTCCCTGCGAAGGTCCTGTGGCGGGAGGGATAGACATCGTCGATGCCGGTGGGCAGGACCGCTACCGTGGGCAAGCCGGATTCCAAAGCGGCCAGGTGTGCTGTGATGTCGGTGCCCATTGCAAATCCGCTGACTATCAGCGGTTTGTGTTTGGCTGTAGCCATAGCCCCCACGATTTTCCTGCACCATTCCTTGCCGTAGAGAGAGATGTCCCTGGTGCCGACAACTGCGATCTGCGGGCGGACGTTGAATACTTTTTCAGGGGGATACGCACTCCTGTAATACAGACCGAGCGGGGCGTCTTCGCACTCGCTCAGAAGTCCGGGATATCCCGGCTCCGTCATCGTAATGAAACTGCAACCGGCATCTCTCAGCCTGTCAAGCTCCTCCTCGGTCTTCCTCAGTTCCCTTTCATCGAGCAGTGGGGCAACCTTCGAGTAAGGCCCGAACGCAGAAAGCTTTTCATCCGGCGTCATCTCGAAAAGCGCCCTGGCCGACCCCGCCGCTCCTATCATGTCGTGTGCCAACTTCGGCTCGAAGCCGAAGAGACGGTTCAGCGCACAGACGCAGACTTTTTCGCTATAATCCTTTTCCATGGCGCCAAATGTATGGAAAAGAAAGACTCAGGGCCTTCAAAAAGATATCTTTCGAAGGCCCCGGGTATGTTTTTATATGAAATGTATGTTTTTTTAGATGATAAGCATAGCGTCACCGTAAGGTCCGAAGCGGTATCCTTCCTTGAGGGCCACTTCATAGGCGTGCATGACGTTCTCAAAACCGCCGAAGGCGGCTACGCACATGAGCATGGTGGATTCGGGCATATGGAAGTTCGAGACGATGGCGTCGGGAATGGAGAACTCGTAGGGGGGGAAGATGAATTTGTCGGTCCAGGTGTCCGCAGGACTGACCTTCTTGCCCGGAGTAACGTTGTTCTCAAGCGCACGGATGACGGTCACACCCACTCCGACGACCTTGTGGCCGGCTTCCTTGGTCTCGTTGATGGCCCTGGCGGCTTCTTCACCGATGATGATCCTCTCGGCGTCGGTCCTGTGCTTGGACAGGTCCTCCACATCGACGCGGCGGAAATGCCCGATGCCCATGTGGACGGTGATGAATGCCTTGTTTATGTCCTTGAGTATCATCCTGTTGAAGAGTTCGCGGCTGAAATGCATGCCGGCGGCAGGAGCACTCACGGCACCTTCGTGGGCGGCGAAGATCGTCTGATAATTCTCCTTGTCCTCGGGTGTGACGTGGGGCTTGACCCAGAACGGGACGGGAGTCTCGCCGAGACTGAAAAGGGTCTCCTTGAACTCCTCGTACGGACCGTCATAGAGGAAACGCAGGGTCCTTCCGCGGGAGGTGGTGTTGTCGATGACCTCCGCGACGAGGCTTTCATCCTCTCCGAAATACAGTTTGTTGCCGATGCGGATCTTCCTTGCGGGCTCCACGATGACGTCCCAGAGCCTCTGCTCGCGGTTCAACTCCCTGAGCAGGAACACCATGATATCGGCGCCGGTCTTTTCCTTCTTGCCGAAGAGACGGGCGGGGAATACCTTGGTGTCATTGAAGACGAAAGTATCGCCCTTGCCGAAATAGTCGATGATGTCCTTGAAGAGGCGATGCTCGATTTCACCGGTCTTGCGGTTGAGGACGAGCAGCCTGCATTCGTCGCGCCAGCGAGGCGGTTCCTGTGCCACCCTGTCCTTGGGAAGGATGAACTGGAATTGGGAGAGTTTCATGTTTTGGATCATGCTGTCAAATGCTTCACGTAAATATAATACGGTGAAAAACGGAAAAAGTTTCACACTTTCGCCTCATGGAACACTTCGGCGATTGAAGGGTATGTGTTTTTCAGGAAAGGCGGCAGGCTGGACTGTGCGACCCAAGCGGCCTTGGAAATATCCTCTTCGCGCTGTGGAGTGAGGTCGACGGGGTCGGTGTAAAGCATATCGTACCACCATGTATGCTTGAGATGCCAGATGCCGTCCCTTCGGTAGCAGTGGTCAGTGATGCAGATAAGGCCGCGAAGTTCAAGCTGCATGACCCCGGTCTCCTCCTGCACCTCGCGGACGGCTGTGGTGCGGATGTCCTCGCCGGCCTCCTGATGGCCCTTTGGAAGGTCCCAGAGCCCGTTCCTGCTTATGAGAAGGTAGTCTCCGCGCCTGTTTGATACCAGTCCTCCGGCGGCGTTCACCTCCTTGAACTCGGCACAGACCTTGCGGTAGGTCCCCTCCGGATCGGGTGTGGGGATGTATATCCTGCCGAGAGTGCCGGAGGCTTCGAACAGGCCGACCAGTTTATGGATGTCCGGCTTTTCGGCCAGGTGGAACTCCACGGCATTGGGATCCGAGAGAGCCGTGTCGTCGGGCCGGCAGATGACGATGCATCGCTTCTCAAGGTATATCTTATGCATACAATCCTTTAAAATTGTTATCTTTGCAAGTTGCATTGCAAATTTAGTATAGAAATTCAAATATAACGGGAATATGACATCAAAGTTTGACAGCAAGCACGGCATCGTCTCCCGGCCGCCCTTCGACCTGTACATGGCGTTCACCGACATGCGCAACTTCCAGCAGATGCTGCCGGAGGACAAGCGTGAAGGCGTCACCGCCGACTTCGATACCCTTCAGGCCAACATCCAGGGCTACAGCATCGGCGTGAAAGTGTATGAGCGTCAGCCTTATTCCAAGATCACGCTGGTCGACTACGGTGCTCCTTTCGCATTCCAGATAGAACTGCATTTCGACCCGACCGGCGTCCAGGGCCAGACCGAGTTCTACATCGAGGTGCAGGCCGAACTGAACCTGATGATGAAGATGATGCTCGGAGGCAAGGTCCGCGAGGCGCTCGACAAGGTAGTGGACTCGCTGGTGGATATCTCCAACGGTGTCATGCCCGAGGGTTTCGACCCTTCCAGTTTCCGCGGCAGTCCTTTCAACTTCTAGACATGCAGCCTCTTCCGCCTGTATTCCTCTCCGGTTTGGAAAGCCTCCTGGGCAGCGGGGATGCCGCCAGGGCCGTCGGGGCCATGGCGGAGGAGTCTTCCGTGTCCGTCCGCCTGAATCCGTTCAAGCAGCCCGAGGGCTATCCCCCGACCATCCTTGAGGGTTCGTCCCGTGTGCCCTGGAGCCCTTACGGGTATGTCCTGGCCGAACGCCCCGTTTTTACGATGCACCCCCTCTTCCACGCCGGTTCCTATTATGTACAGGACAGTTCAGCGATGTTCGTGGGCTGGGTGTTCCGCCAGCTGCTGGAGCGCTTCCCCGAGCGCCCTTTGCGCGTACTCGACCTTTGCGCCGCTCCCGGGGGCAAGACCACCGACCTGGCAGCCTCCCTGCGGGAGGCGTGCGGAGACGGTTTCCTGCTGGTATCCAACGAGGTGATGCGTCAGCGTGCCTCAATACTGTCCGACAACGTCGTCGTCTGGGGGGACCCCAACGTGGTGGTGACGTCCGTCGACCCCAAGGCTTTCGCTTCGCTTCCCGGTTTCTTCGATATTATCCTTGCCGACGTACCCTGCTCCGGCGAGGGAATGTTCCGCAAGGACGCCAAGGCTGTGGCGGACTGGTCGCCGGGCACTGTCGCGCTCTGCGCTTCGCGCCAGAGGCGCATCCTCGCCGACGCCTGGCCCTCCCTGAGGCAGGGAGGGGCGCTTGTATATTCCACCTGCACCTTCGAGACTGCGGAGAACGATGACAATCTCGAATGGATTGCTGAAGAGCTGGGAGGAGACATATTGCCCCCTGAGAATCCTTTCGGCATCCGCACTACCCGGCACGGACACCTCCTGATACCCGGAGAAGTCCCGGGTGAGGGCCAGTGGGTCGGGGCACTGATAAAGAACACTGCCCCTTCGGGCTATGGATACTCGTCTTTGGATTCTTCCCTTGAAGTGTTGAGGCGTCTCCGGCCGCTCAGGGCCGGGGTCGGGGAAGGGACCTGGAAGGGAAAGGATTTCATTCCGGACCCCGACTGGGCGATGAGCATATCCTTCGACAGGAGCCGCTATCCCGAGGCTCCCGTCGACAAGCAGACAGCCCTGCATTTCCTGCACAGGGATTCCATCGTGTTGAAGGATTCCCCGCTGGGATATAACGTGATAACATACCGCGGCGTGCCGCTGGGGTTCGTGAAGAACCTGGGAAAGAGGTGCAACAACCTGCATCCCCAGTCGCGCCGCATCAGAATGGATATCGTATGAAAAAGCAATTGTTGACCGCCTGCCTGCTGGCGGCATCCTGTATCGCGCTTTCAGCGCAGGACAGCGCCGAGACGTTCAAGTCCCGGTACGACGCCATGGTACGGCGTGTCGGATATGACGGCGTCGGAGTGGAGACCCTGCTGGAACGCTGGGAGAATGCATACCCGGAGGACCCCGATATGCTGACTGCCCGTTTCAACTATTATCTCCTCAAGTCCGCCACATCCGAGATAAAGCCCAAGCAACAGGAGCGCTTCATGGGCAACCGCCCTACGCTGGTCCTCAAGGACAGCCTCGGCGCCGACGTCAACTATTTCGAGGAGACCATCTATTCGGACTCCCTGTTCGCCCTGTCCTCGCAGGCCATGGACCAGGCCATAAGGCTCTATCCCGACAGGCTTGACTTCCGCTTCTCGAAGATTTCGTCACTTATCGGTTACGAGAAGGAGAGCCCTGACATGGCTACTGCCGCCATTTCTGCGCTTATCGACTACAACGGCACTGCACACCCGGTCTGGAAGTATGGTACTGAAACGGCCGATAAGGACACGTTCGAGTCAGGGATCCAGGAGTATTGCGCCACTTTCTTCGCCATCGGCAGCCCTACTTCCTACGAGTCGTTCAGGACACTGTCCGAGAAGATGCTTAAATACGACCCTAAAAACCCGTTGTTCCTGTCAAACGTCGGGACTTATTTTTTCGTTGCGCGCAATGACTACAAGACCGCGCGCAAGTACTATGACAAGGTCCTCAAGGCCGACCCTTCCAACTACACCGCGATCAAGAACAGCGTCCTTATGGCCAGGCGCGACAACAATGTGAAACTCGAGAAGAAATACCTTCCCATGCTGGCGAAATACGGCGCCGACGATGCCGAGAAGCACGCGGCCCAGTCGCGCCTCAGTGTACTGACATCCAAAAAACAAAAATAATCAACATGAAAAGAATTATCCTTGTGCTCATCCCTCTGATGATCATGGCGTCCTGCTCGCAGAAGCAGGCCGCAGTCCCTGCCATCAATCCCGCGGACATGGACCTGTCCGTCAACCCGGGAGACGATTTCTATATGTATGCTAACGGCGGTTGGATCAAGAACAACCCGCTCAAGCCCGAATACGCCCGTTACGGCTCCTTCGACGTGCTGCGCGAGCGCAACGTCGAGGACCTCAACGCCCTGTTCTCCGAGATGACGGAAATGAATCCCGAGCCGGGCAGCATCGACCAGAAGATCGTAGACCTGTACAAGCAGGGCCTCGACTCCGTCCGCCTCAACGCGGAAGGTGCGGCTCCCGTCAAGAAGTATCTCGATGAGATCTACGCCATTCCCGACAAGGCAGCGCTCGCCGCACACCTCGGCAAGATGAACCTCGTCGGAGAGGGTGGCTTCTTCGGAGGTGGAGTGGATGCCGACCTCATGGACAGCAAGATGCAGATCTTCTACCTTGGCCAGGGAGGCCTCGGAATGGGTGACCGTGACTACTATGTCGATCCCGCCAATGCCGGACTCCGCAAGGGTTACGAGGCCATGCTCGCCAAGTTCTTCGCCCTCGCCGGCATGGACAGGAGCGCGGAGCGCGCAGCCAATGCCGCCGGCGTCGAGGACCGCCTGGCCGAATTCTCCTGGACCAGCGTCCAGAACCGCGACATCCCGAGCCTGTACAACCCTATGAGTTCCGCCGAGATCTACAAGGCTTACCCCGGATTCGATTTCAAGGGCTTCGCCCAGGCCATGGGCCTTCCGGAACTCGACAAGGTCATCGTCCAGCAGCCTTCCTTCTTCGAAGGCTTCAGCAAGCTCTTCAAGGATACCGACATCGAAGTCCTAAAGGATTATCTTGCAGCACAGCTGCTCAGCAGTGCCGCCGGCTCCCTGTCCGATGACTTCTATGCCGCTTCCTTCGACTTCTTCAGCACCCAGATGAGCGGTGTCACCGAGCAGCGTCCCCGCTGGAAGCGCGCCATGAGCGTGCCGAACTCCATCCTTGGCGAGGCTGTCGGCCAGATGTACGTGGCCAAGTTCTTCCCCGAGTCCTCCAAGCAGAGGATGCTCGAACTGGTGAAGAACCTCCAGGTCTCCCTGGGCCAGCACATCGACGAACTCGAGTGGATGTCCGACGCTACCAAGGCAAAGGCCCGCGAGAAACTCGCAGCATTTACCGTCAAGATCGGCTATCCCGACAAGTGGAAAGACTATAGCACCCTTAAGGTAGACCCTCAGCTCAGCTATTACGAGAACCTCCGTGCCGCCAGTGCCTGGTATGTCGCCGACAATCTCTCCAAGCTCGGCAAGCCCACCGATCCCACCGAGTGGGGAATGACCCCGCAGACGGTCAACGCCTACTACAATCCTACGACCAACGAGATCTGCTTCCCTGCCGGCATCCTTCAGCCTCCGTTCTTCAATCCCGATGCTGACGACGCTGTCAACTACGGCGCCATCGGTGTCGTCATCGGACACGAGATGACCCACGGTTTCGACGACCAGGGCAGCCTGTTCGATGCTGACGGCAATATGAACAACTGGTGGACCGAAGAGGACCGCGCCGCATTCGTGGCCAAGACCAAGGTCCTTGCCGACCAGTACAGCGCGGTTGAGATCCTCCCCGGCGTCCATGCCAACGGTGAACTCACCCTTGGCGAGAATATCGCCGACCATGGCGGAGTCAGCGTTGCCTGGACCGCCCTCCACAACGCCCTCGGCGGCGAGGAACCCGCTCCGATTGACGGCTTCACCGCCGCCCAGCGCTTCTTCCTCGGCTATGCCCATGTCTGGGCGCAGAACATCACCGACGAGGAGCGTGCACGCCTGACCAAGCTTGACGTCCACTCCCTGGGCGACAACCGTGTCAACGTCACCCTGCGCAACTTCGGTTACTTCTTCGACGCCTTCGGCATCAAGGAAGGTGATCCGATGTTCCGTCCCGAGTCCGAGCGCGTACACATCTGGTAGTGAAAGCCCCTGCTTTCATAGCAAGGAAACTCCGTTTCGAGGGGAAGATTGCGATGGTCTCCATCGCAATCTCCTTCCTCGTAATGATAATCGCCGTCTCCGTGTCTTCCGGCTTCCGCCGGGAGATACGCAGCGGCATTGCTTCCGTCAGCGGAGACATCCAGCTCACGCCGGCGGACATGAACTATATCGGGGAAGAGTCCCCGGTGTCATCCAGACCGCCCGGCATCGACGAAATTTCGGCTGTACAGGGGGTGAAGGAAGTGACCCCCGTCATCTACAGGGCCGGAATAGTCAAGAAGGACGACAATATCCACGGGGTGGTGTTCAAGGGCGTTCCCGGCCTGGATTCCCTCGCAGGACTCGGTATCAGCATTCCCGACAGGCTAGCCTCGTTGCTCGAACTTGGTGAGGGGGACGACCTGCAGGCCTATTTCGTGGGAGAGCGTGTCAAGGTGCGCAGGTTCAACATCCGTTCCGTCTACCGCATGCCCGTCCACGCCGACGACAATCTCGTCGTGCTGGCTTCCATAGATGACATGAGGCGCCTGAACGGCTGGGAAGAGGACGAGGTCTCAGCCCTGGAGATATCCCTGGACGATTCGTGGAGGCAGGCTTCGCTGATGCAGTCCAGGAAGGACGAGATCGGCACGCTCGCGCTGGTCCACGCGGGCGATGATGACGATATACTGGTGGCATCTTCGCTCCTGGACAAGTATCCTCAACTGTTCGACTGGCTCAACCTGATAGACTTCAACGCGCTTGCGGTGCTGATCCTGATGACCGTCGTGGCGGGCTTCAACATGATTTCCGGACTTCTCATCCTCCTTTTCCGGAACATCTCCACCATCGGCACACTCAAGGCCATGGGAATGACCGACAGGTCCATCTCGTCCGTTTTCCTGCGTGTGTCCTCCCACCTTGTCCTCAAGGGCATGCTCATCGGCAATGCCATTGCCCTGGCATTGTGCGCATTGCAGAATGCGACCCACGTCCTGAAACTCAATCCGGACAATTATTTCATTTCGTATGTACCCCTGAAGGTGAATCTTCCGCTGATACTCCTTGCGGATGCCCTGGCGTACGGGGTCATAATGCTGCTCCTTTTGATACCTGTAAGGTTCATCTCGAAGGTAGATCCCGCCGTTACCGTCCGCGCACAGTAGCCTGTTACGGGCGGATGGCCTTGAAATCCTCGTAAAGGGAGAGTACCCTGTTTACATAATAGATGGTTTCCACGCCCTGGAAGGTGCCCAGTTTGATGACGCTGTCCACCTGGATGGTGGATTCGTCGCGCATCTGGGGGATGATCTCCACCAGGCCGTCCCAGGTACCTGAGTCCGCTCCGATGGAAGACGCGTAGTTGATGACGTCCGTCAGACGGCCTTCCCCGGCATTGTATGCCGCCAGGGTGAACTTGCGGAGTTCGTCGTCGTCCGCGGCTTTGGACCGGAACATCGACTGGAGCCGTTTAAGATAGACCACCCCGGCCTTCACGCTCTGTTCAGGGTTGAACAGGTCGGTGACCCCCATCTTCTCTGCTGTCGAAGGCATCATCTGCATCAGGCCTTCCGCCCCTCTCCGCGAGCGCAGCTCGATGTGGAACTGGGATTCCTGGTAGATGATGGCGCAGAGCAGGCGCCAATCCCAGCCGAGTTCCGCAGCTTCTGCCCGGACAAGGCTGTCGTAAGGGGAGATGGCGGAGACCTTGCGCCCCCATTCCGCACGTTTCGTGGGGCTGTACCTGAGCAGGAACAGGTCCCTTAACGGTTCATGCTCAGGGGATTCCTCGAAACTGCCCAGCCATCCGTCGATCTCCTCGAGTCCCGTCCTGAAATCCTCGCGGACGGCCCAGACGGTGAGGCTGTCTATGGGGCGCGAGAACCTTACGCTGTCGGCGCGAAGGGAGTCTTCATAAGGAAGTACCACGATGTCGACGAGCCCCAGTCTCAGCGAATCGAGCCAGACTTCCTTTTCCCTGGCATTCTTTACTCCGGCGAGCGTATCTCCCATATCACGGGCGAAACGTTGCAGCAACTCGTAATTGTATCCGGTCGTGAGTCCGGGAGGGTGCTTTTTGGGGTTGCCGAGCTGGATTGCGCAGCGCAGTGACCTGTTTTTCAAGGAGAAATCAGCTTCGGCCGGCTTTTTCCCGCCCCCTGCGAAGACTGAAGCCAGGATGACGGCGACCGCGCAGAGGACGTACAGCAGATATCCGAAGGATTTCCTGGCCATGGGATCAGCGGCCTAGGCGTTGACTTCCGCCCTGGCCGGGAGCGCCTTGGGAGGCTGTGCTCACGACCTTGCCCGGCTGTGTATAGAATGGCCAGTACACGCCCAGCTTGAGAACCCGCTGGGTCATGATGTAGCGGTCGGCGGAGAAGTAGTCGTTCTTTTTCATCGGCCATCCCTGGTTGACGTTCTGCATCTTGATGAAGATGGTGGCGCGCTTCCATTGCATGTTCACGAAAGCGTCGATGTAAGGACCGTTGTTGTATACGTTTTCCACCTGGTTGCGGAATACTCCGAGGGCAGGATTCCAGGCGGGGGAATTCCAGGCGGTGTTGTACAGGCCGTTGGCACCTATCTGCATCAGCAGGACTCCCTGCGAGATGTTGAACTGCAGGTAATACTTGAGGTTTACCGCGAGGGTAGGGAGCGGGATGACGTCGGTATTGGACGAAAGCTGGAACAGCACGCGGTTGTCGAGATGAAGGATGCCGAGGACCAGTTCCTTGTGGAGGTCGGCCGAGAGGATGCTCATCGGCGTGGTGTTCTGGCGTATGACGCCCAGCGTGTCATAGTAAACGTTATTTGCCAGCAGTGCATATCCGACTCCGGCGTCAAGCTTCCAGCGGGGGATGCTCAGGCGGCCCTGGACCCTGGTCGTCGACTGCTTCGAGAAGTCGTTGTCCCACTTGAAGTGGTTGGTGTACATGTGCTGGTGATAGTACTCCGGTTCGTCGAGGCTGGTGTCGAAATGCAGGTCCACGCTCAGCGGACTCTTCCTGGCGCGGCGGAAAGGATAGATGCTGAACTGGAGGTTGGCGTCCAGCGTGACATCGTTGATCTCGTCCCCGAGGAATACGTACTCGCCCTTGGCGTCCCAGTGGATGTAGTTCCGCAGACTGCCCTCCACACCTGCATAGAGATAGGCGGAATTCCAGGTGACGTTATGCTTGGTGCGCGTGAAGGTCGGGTCGAATGCGTAGTAGGATAGGATGCGGTCGCCGACGCCGACGTTCAGTTTGGAGACTATGGCGTCTTCTGACCACGGCTGCAGGCGGAGGAACACCCTGTTCTCGAGCCTCTGGACCCTCATGGAGTCGGCGGAGGCGTACGGGTTGATGTAGTGGGTGTTGTTGTAGAAGCCGTTGGCGATGGGGTTTGACGCCGAAACGGCGTCGGAATACCAGCGCCTGTACGTGGAGTACTCGGTGCTGTGGCCGATGAATGCGGTGGTGATGTTCCGGTCGAGCGAGTCGGAAGCGACAATGATGCTGTCGCGTTCGGCCGTCCCGAGGGATTTTTCAAGCCTGCGCTCCTTGATCCTGTTGATGAAGGTGAAGGGAATCCTGTACTGCTGGTCGAGGAACAGTGTATTCTTCTTCAATTTGCTGGAAGCCCCGTCCAGGAAGACGCCGAGCTCCCTGGCGTTGACGGTCGTATCCCTGATGCCCCGGAGGTCGATGATACCGCCGTTTTCAGTGCGGCTTACGCCGTTGTAGAGGTATCCTGCGTGTGCCAGGTAGCGCTTGCCCAAATAGTTGACCGTAACCTGGGTATTCTTGTTGGTGGTGGTCTCGTTGTTGAGGATGCCTCCTCCGCCGAAGCGGTCGTAGGCAAGGGTGAAATTGAACTCCGGCGTGATGTTCTGCGACGTCAGGATGTGGAGATTGTCGGACTCCCTGTCGCTGTCGGCCAGGAGTGTACCGAAGTAGCCCAGTTCGGTGTAAGGGGTCTTGGTGTTGTACATCGTGACATCTGAGGGGGAGTGCCCCCAGCTCTCGAGCGCTTCGTAGAACGAGACCTTCTCGCGGGATTTGCGGTTGAACCAGTTGTAATACTGCACGGGGGAGCCTGCGACTCCGAGCCATGTGGCATTGACGTCCTTGCGCATGAAAGGATAGTCGTAGAAGCGGTAGTTGAATCCGGTGTCTGCCGGCACCTGGGTTATCTTGTGGAACTCCTGCTCGTGTGTCCACCGGACGATACGCTTGTATTGCATGGAATCGGCCAGGGCGAAGGTCTCGAGAATGCGCGGGGTGTTCTTCAGGACGCTGTCGCGGATGCTCTGCAGGCTGTCCTTGCGCGCCTTGTCGCGGTCCATCTTGGCAAGTTTTTCTTGGGTGAGCTCCTCCATACGCATCTTTCTCCTGTCCTGCCTTGAGAGGCCGGCGTACCACCGGTCATACTCGGCCTTGGCGAGCATTATGGAGTCAGCGAGGTAGAGCGAATCGAGCAAGGGCCAGTCGAGCGAGTCCCCCGCGGCGATGAGCGAGTCGCGGGTGAACCTGTATGTGGGGCGGTCGCGGAGCGCCACGTAATATTTGTATCGGAAAGGATCCGTCAGCCGGAGGGAGTCGGGAGCGATGATGGTGTCCCTGGCAGTGAGCTTGGGAAGCGTATCGGCAAGTGCGAGCGAGTCCATCAGCCCGAGGGAATCATCGAAATTGAAGAGCGAATCCCCGAGGGGATTGGCGTCCATCCGGAAATCCTCCTCCGTCCATCCGCGCTTGTATCCGTTGACGGGATAGATGACGGTGTCCGGACGCTCTGTCAGCACTTCCATCGGGACGCCGATGATGCGCCTGTCAGCGCTCACACCGTGGTCCGTCGCCACGGTATGGACGGCGACCATGGCGGCGAAAGCGACGGGAAATCCTATCCTGGAAATAAAACTCTTCATATTATACAACTTACAAAGATAAGTACTTTTTGGGATTTATTTCGTAAATTCGAACGCTTAAATATCTTCCCATGGAGCGTTTGGAAGCATTATTCCGTTCATATACAGGCCTTACGGCCGAGAACTGCCTCAGACTGTCCCCGTCCGGAAGCAGGAGGCGTTATTTCCGCCTGTCCTCCGGAAGTGTCTCGGTGATAGGCGTCATCGGTACCGACAGGGACGAAAACCACGCCTTCATAACGCTGGCGAGGCATTTCCGCTCGAAGGGTATACGCGTGCCCGAGGTACTCGCAGTCAGCGAGGACGGGATGTGCTATCTCCAGCAGGACCTGGGAGACATACTCCTGTATAACGCTATGTCGGAGGCGCGCGCTGCCGGGGCATACAGCCCCCTCGAGCGCGACCTGCTCCTCCGCGCCGTGTCTGCCCTTCCCGCAATCCAGGTCGAGGGAGCACGCGGACTCGATTTCAGCGTCTGCTATCCCACCAGGGCTTTCGATGCCCGCACGGTCGACTTCGACCTCAATTATTTCAAGTACTGCTATCTCAAGCCTTCTCCCGTGGAGTTCAACGAGGAGCGTCTTCAGGACGATTTCGACCGTCTGAAGGCTGACCTTCTCGAAGATGACGCAGACACCTTCATGTACCGCGACTTCCAGGCCAGGAACGTTATGCTCCACGAAGGTGAACTCTGGTTCATCGACTTCCAGGGCGGGCGCAAAGGTCCTCTGTACTACGATGTTGCGTCATTCATCTGGCAGGCGCGCGCGCAGTATCCGGAGGATCTCAAGCGCGCCCTCGTCGAGGCCTACCTCGACGCACTGGAGAAGTACATCCCCGTCGACCGCGACGCTTTCCGCGAGCGTCTGCGTATTTTCGTCCTTTTCCGGACCCTTCAGGTCCTGGGTGCATACGGTTTCCGCGGACGCATCGAGAAGCGGGCGCATTTCCTCGAGAGCATCCCTTATGCCCTAGCGAATCTCAGGGAACTGCTCGCCAAGCCTTTCGGACGTTATCCTTACCTGACTTCAGTGCTTGAGGGGCTGGCGGCCGAAGGCCCAGGTATCCCTCCTGCGCCGGACGGCCTCCTGCACGTGCATGTCTACAGTTTCTCCTACAAGAAGGGCATCCCTGACGACTTGTCCGGCAACGGAGGAGGCTACGTCTTCGACTGCCGCTCCGTACACAATCCCGGGAAATACGAGCGTTTCCGTACCATGACAGGCCTGGACAGGGAGGTGCAGGAGTTCCTCGAGGCCGACGGCGAGATCTTCACTTTCCTCGGGCACGTGTTCCCCCTGGTCGACGCCCATGTGGAGCGTTTCGTCAGCCGCGGCTTCACCCACCTCCAGGTCTCGTTCGGGTGTACCGGCGGCCAGCACCGCTCGGCCTACAGCGCACAGAAACTGGCCGAGCACCTCTCCGGTCGCCAGGGGGTTGTGGTCCATCTGCACCATCGCGAATTAGGTATAGAGCGCACGTTATGAAGGCAATGATCTTCGCTGCGGGGCTGGGAACCCGCCTCAAACCCATCACGGATACCCTTCCGAAGGCTCTCGTTCCCGTCTGCGGCGAGCCGCTGCTGAAGCACGTCCTGGACAAACTCCACGATGCCGGCATCGACGATTTCGTCGTCAATGTCCACCATTTCGCGGAGAAGATAATCTCCTATCTCCAGGAACTGGACGAGCCTGCGCTGCGTATAGCCGTCTCCGACGAGTCCGACTGCCTGCTGGAGACCGGCGGCGGCATCCTGCATGCGCGTGACCTGCTCCTGCCCGGCGAGCCCGCCGGCGGCCGCTTCCTGGTCCACAACGTGGACATCCTCTCGGACCTGGACATCCGTGGCTTCCTCGACGCGTGGCGCCCGGAAGCGCTGGCCACGCTGCTTGTCAGCGATCGCGTGACGCAGCGTTACCTGCTTTTCGATGACGATATGCGGCTCGTCGGCTGGACCAATGTCGCGACCGGCGAGGTGCGTTCCCCTTATCCCGGGCTCGATCCTTCCGACTGCCATAAACTTGCGTTCTCCGGCATCCACCAGCTCTCAAACGGCGTCTTCGACGTCATGGAGTCTGAGGGGATGGGGGAGCGCTTCCCCATAATGGATTTCTATCTGCGCGTCTGCGACCGTTATCCCATATACGGAATAAAGCCGGCGTCGCTCGAACTGGTCGACGTCGGCAAGCTTGACACCCTGGCTATGGCCGAGGAGTTTATTCTGAGACTAGCTCGGCGCAACTGCCCTGATGGTCCAGGGGCTTGATGGTCAGGAACTTATTGATGAAATAAGCGATGAAGGCGACGCAGAATGCGAGGATCGCCCAGTAAAGCGCACCCGGAATGACCTCTTCGAAGTTCTCGATATCCTTGAGCGAATCGATATTGCTCATTATGAGCGCGAAGGTGTTGTTGGCAAAGTGCATCAGCATCGTGAGCTTGACGGATCCGGTCCTGTAATAGACATAGCCGAAGATCAGTCCCATCAGGAAAGCTGCGATACCCTGCCAGGAGTTGAAGTGGATCAGGGCGAAGAACAGCGCGGAGATGACGATGGCCCAGACCGGCTTGATGCCGCGGACCGTCTCTCCGGCTTTGTTGGTGTGCTCGTAGTTCAGCAGCCCGCGCAGTACCATACCGCGGCAGAGCCACTCCTCGAAGAAGGGGGCGAAGATACTGACACACAGGAAATTGAGCAGGAAGTTGCCCTGGGTGATGCTCTGCAGCATATTCTGGAGCACTTCGGGCATCGGGGGCAGCAGCGAGATCAGCGAATCGGAGATGAAGGAGGTACAGAGGGTCACAACGATTACCAGCACGGCGCACAGGACGATGCCGAGCGGCGAGTAGTGGTCGTTGGAGAGCTTGTATCCTTTGCCGAAGAAGGAGTTGGCACCGCTTTTATGCGCGGCATATATCATCGGAGGGATGAACATCACCGGATAGGAGATGAGCGTCATGTACATCATCGAATCGGGATTGTCCTTCATGAACAGCATGATGGGGAGCGAGACGAATCCTCCGAGCAGGGCGCCTGCCAGAAGCAGGAGCAGAAGGACGAAGATACCTCCGGGCCCCGGAGTATAGAAATCGTACTTCGAGAAGAACGCGTAGTTCTTGGGATGTTTTTTACGTACCATGGTTCTAAAGGATTAACAGGACGGCCAGGGAATAAAGGAACAGTCCCTGGAAAGCTATGCGGCGGCGGGACGACCTGACCACCATCTGCTCGATGGGATTGCGGTCATACACCTTTGAGAGTTCTTCCGCATCCGGGATCCTGCGTGAGGGCCACTTGCAGATGATCTCTCCGTCATCGATATAGGTTACTCCGCCGTTGGAGCGGTTGAAAGTAATGATTTTCTTGAAGTCTGACAGATATGTGTCCATTCCGTCCACGGGCTCGCGGGCGACCGTCAGGACCGTGAATCCAGCCTCTTCCGCATCCTTCAGGAACTGGAGTCCGCGTTCGGAGTCCTTGTAGCCCGGTACGTCGTAGACGGAGAGCACCATGACCCTGCCCTCGGTCAGCAGGTCGTTGCGGTAGTCGCCGTCGGCGTCCGATATATAGAACAGGGGGACCGAGGATTCATAGTCAGGGATGCCGCTTTCGATTGTCTCCACGCGGACAAACGTCCAGGTCGAGTCAGGGAGCCTGTCCAGAGTGAAAGCCCCTTCCTGGCCGTTCTTCTCGTAGATCACGTAGTACTCTTCCTTGGTATCGTTCTCGCCGTTGAGGGATATGCCTCCGCCGGGAACCTCTTCATACTCGTCCTCTGCGAGGGAAACGCCGGGGGCGAACTCAGTGAAGTCCATCAGGGGGATGGAGATGAGCGAGTGGACGGTGAACAGGAGGATGGCCACGGCAGCCAGCGAGAATGCTACGACCTTGGACTTGCGGTTCCTGCCGTAGTCCCTGGCAGGCAGGAATGCTCCGATGCATAGCAAGCACAGCACCAGATTCTTGATGAAGGTCTGAAGGTGCGTGAGGTGGATGGCTTCGCCGAAGCATCCGCAGTCCATCTCGGGATTGACGATGAGCAGCTGGAGGGTCAGGATCGTGAACGCCACAGTAAGGAAAGAGGTGACGAGGGCGACCTGTTTGCGCCACACTCCGGCGAGAAGGGCCGCACCCGTAAGGGCCTCGACGAGGGCCAGAGCCACTCCGATGGGCTTTGATGCGAACCCGAGCCACCCCATGTGCAGGAACTTGAGATACTCGTCCACTATCAGCCCGGAGCCTACGGGGTCCATGAGTTTGAGCATTCCGGCCGTGAAGAACACGAGCCCCAGCAGGACCGAGCACAGCCGTCTTATTGCGGAATGAAAGCCTTTCATAACAGTCAATGCAAGTATTTGTCCACGATGGCCCTGATCCTGCCGAAGATCTCGTCGGGACCGAGCATCATGCCGTTGTCGTCCGAGCAGTCCACGACCAGGAAATCCTTGTCCAGGGAGGCCTGCTTAAGGTATATGGAGCGTACGCGCCGCTGGAAGGCGATGTCCGCCTCGTGGATGTCACGCCCTCCGGAGAGGTAGTTGCGGTCGTCGCCCTGCCGCTGGGCGGCGAGGTTGGCCTCGACGAAGCCGATGGGTACGTCGAGGAAGAGGTTGATATCCGGTTTCGGAATGCCGAAACCGCCGTATTCGGTGTCGATTATCCATTTGCGGAGCGACTCTGCCTCCTCCTCCGAGTCGAGTTTGGCGCATTGATAGGCGATATTGGAGTAGACGTAGCGGTCCAGGAGTACGGTCCCGCCGTTTTCCAGATGTTGTCTGATGTCCGCCGCGGCGCCGTGTCTGTCCTCAGCGAAAAGCAGCGCGACGAGCTGGGGATGCACCGTCTCGTTGGACCCGAAGTCGCCACGGAGGAAACGGCTGATGAGGTCGCCGTACACAGGAGCGTCGTAACGGGGGAAATGTATGTATTCGAGCCCGCCGCATACGGACTCGAGATAGGTTCTTAGCAGTTTGACCTGGGTGGATTTCCCGGCCCCGTCAAGTCCTTCCAATACAACAAGCATATATCTCGGGTATATCGGTACAAAGATATCAAAAATAATCCATAATTTTGTATGTAAATGCATCCGCAGCCATGACCGATCCCAACAGACCCGTCCGAATCATGGGCATCCTCAATCTCAACGGGGATTCCTTCTATGCTCCCAGCAGGTACAATTTCCCCGTGCTCGACGAGGGTCCCGACATCGTCGACATAGGCGCCGTATCCACCCGTCCGGGTGCGTCCCAGGTGTCCGTAGTCGAGGAGTGGGCCCGCCTGAAGCCCGTCCTGCGGACGCTCGATTCCGGCCTGTCGGTGTCCATCGACACGACCAGCGCCGAGATTGTCGAGAGGGCCTGCGACCTGCTCGGCCGCCCCGTCATCGTCAACGACATCTCCGCGGGCGAGGACGATCCCGCAATGCTCCCGGTCGTGGGAAGGCTGGGCCTTGGCTATGTGGCGATGCACAAACGAGGCACTCCCGAGACGATGCAGTCGATGTGCGACTACACCGACGTGGTGGGGGATATAGTGGATTATTTCCGCGCCTTTGCCCTCCGCGCCGGGGAGAACGGCATTTCGGACTGGATCCTGGACCCGGGATTCGGCTTCGCCAAGACGGTGGAGCAGAATTACCGGTTGATGGATTCTCTCGGAGAGTTCGTGGCGCTGGGCAGGCCGGTGCTCGTGGGCATTTCGCGCAAGAGCTTCATATATAAGCCTTTAGGTCTAGGCCCCGAGGATGTGCTGACCGCCACGCAGGTGCTGCATATGGCAGCCCTGGAACGCGGGGCGGACATCCTGCGGGTGCACGATGTCGCCGCCGCCAGGGAGACTCTCTCCGTCTATCGCAGGCTGCACGGAGCCTAGCGCTCCTTGATCTCCCAGTCGGCGAATCTGAGCTGGGACTCGACGGAGTCCTCTACTTCGTCCGGCAGGAGAGGGAAGAGATCCAGCCCGGTGACCTTCTCCAGATCGTTCACCGTCATCGCACAGTCGTCGAGCCAGTAGCGCTCATCGTCATTGTCCATCATGAATGCTATGGACTTGTATTTTCCGTTCTTCTCCGCAAGGACTGCCTTGAAGAACGAGTCAGGAACGACTACGTCCCTGGCTCCGATGGTGCCGTATTTGTTGGACCCGATATACGGTCCCGTCACCACCCAGACCTTGCCGTAATACCTCGCCCAGCGGCGTACCTGCTTCTCGAGATAGTTCCAGTCGTTCTTGTTCAGCTCCCTGTCCTGCGGGCAGATGTTGGTGAGATAGAAGGTTTCGCCCATAGCCTCCGCGTCCCATTCGAAATCGGCGGCAGGCGCCATGTGCCCGCGGCTCCAGTCGTTGGGATAATAATCCTCGCGCATCGCCTGGGTGCTGCCGTAGGCCGGGTCCATCTTGAATTCGTACTCGTCCCTGTCCAGTTCTCCGCGAGTCTCCTCGTCTGTGAGTTCATACGCCACCCACAGGGGGATGCGGGCATCGGCATTGTACGACACCACGAAGCCTTTATGGGTGAGGATGATGTCGTCGTCCGAAACGGCAGGAAGTTCCAGAAGCCCCTCGGGGACGGGTTCATTGTTCCCGCCGAGGCCAGGTATGATTCCGGAGAGGAAACCGGTCTCCTTCTCTATGAGATATATGGCGCATAAGACCACCAGGAGCACGGCAGTGATATATTTACTTGGCTTTTTCATCAGTTGGATCGTTTTTGCAAAAATAATCATTCTCGGCTTAAGCGGCGAGGATAAATGAAAGAAATTTCGTATTATTGCAGATACGCCACAGAAAGTTCAACAATCTAATACTAAGTACCATGTCAGAAGAAATCAAAGATAAGGTCGAGGAGCTCGGAGACGAGATCCGCGAGGAGGTCAACGAAGCGGCCGAGGCTGTCGAGACTGAAGTCAACGAAGTTGCAGAAGCCGTCGAGGAGGCTGCCGAAGAAGTTGAGGCCGAAGTAAAAGAGGCCGCCGAGGAAACCGGGAAGACCTTTGAGGAGAAGAAGGAAGAGTTCGGCCAGAAAGTGGACGAAGTGACGGCCGACGTAAAGGAAGCCTATGAGAACGTCAAGGACAAGGCCCAGGACGTCTTCAAGGAGGCCAGTGCCGTTTTTGCCACGGCCAAGGAGAAGGCCCAGGCCACCGTGGATGATATCAAGAAGGAGATAGACGACTACTCCGACGAGATGGACTCCGACGACGTTACCAAGAACAGGCTGATGGCGGTCCTTGCCTACATCGGACCGCTGGTGCTCATCCCTCTCATCGTTGCCCGCGACTCCAAGTTCGCCAAGTTCCACGCCAACCAGGGCCTGGTACTGTTCATTCTCGCAATCGCCTGCGCACTACTCCGGGACGTCAAGCTTATCGGCTGGATCTTCTCAGTCTGCGGCGTTGTCGTCTTCCTGCTCGCCGTCGTGGGCATCATCTATGCCTGCCAGGGCAAGGCCAAGGAACTCCCCGTCGTCGGCAACTGGAAGCTCATCAAATAAAAAACACTGAAACACCACAAGTAAATTGCTCCAGATACGGCATTTAAAAACCGTTTCTGGAGCAATTACTAAATGGACTGGGGTGCCCGCAGGCGTGCTTGCGCCGATGCTCTGGCCTGCAATTTCCTTGCCACTGAAGCGGTATCGGATGGTAGGTTGTGCGGGCGTTGTGCTGGATGACCAGCCAGCGCTCTCGAGGGTGAACGCTCCGTTGGATGCCCTCACGATGTCAAGGCTTCCGACATAGACACGGCCGGCCGTCCCGCCGGTGTTTTAGCGAATATACTAAACGCTATAATTCGGCCGCACAGGATTGCGCGACCGAATTAAGACAGAGGGGAGGAGGTATAGAATCAATCCTCGAATACTAGCTCGCAAAAGGTTTTCCTATCAGGGGTCACTATCTCAACGCCCTTTATTGTACTGAGAGAAGATGCAAGTCGTTCTGACAAAAAACACCTACCACTATGCCACATGTTGATAACATCATATGAGCGATACTTTGACGGTAATACAATTCTCTTAGCTCTTACGGCTTTTTGATGATTAAGTAGATTTGAAATAAAATCATCCTTTCCTCGAAAAACGATCTCTTCATAACTAAACCTATCAGTAAAAATGCATTTAGACCAATTTACATCAGATTCTTCAAATAAGCTTGTAAAAGGATAGAAAAGGACATAAAAATCACTTGAAGACACACCTAGATCGATTGGAATCAATCTATATTGATCCCTGTCTACATCAAGTGACTCAAAATGCTTCTTAACCGATTCACTTACACAAGCCTCCATTCCAGGCCTAAAGTAATACACCTTCATATAGTCAATAGGCTTTTTATAGTCAAGTCTCCCTTGTAGTGGAGTTGGTATTCTATCATAAAAAGCTGATTTATCTTGAAAATACAATTCCCAATCCCAATCGATAAGACGCGGATAGAACTCTGTGAAAAAACCATGTGTAGTAATCTTAACTGCTTGTGGGACTGATTTCCTTCCTAAAATGGCAGGTTCCCAAGATATTTCAACTTCCCTATACAAAGAATCCATTTCTTTAGTAGTGTAATAACCTTTCAAAATACTTATTCATATTTTCCCCTGTTATTTGATAGTGTAAAAGAGCATTATTAATCTCTTTCGTTGACTTCTGTATCAACTTATTGACAGAATCAGGGGTTAGTTTCCCTTCGTTCTTTATTATATCATTCAATTCGTTTTCTATCCATTTGCTATATTTTGGATGATTACCGTGAAAGCCCGCAGGTACCTTTATCGTCCTATTATTTTTCTCCATCACTGTCCATAAGTCTTCCATCCTTTTATAAACAGCCTTCGGAATAATATGATGATTATGATAAACAACTTTAAAGAGATCAACGTATTCATCTATATGCTTAATTTTTGTTATGTCCCCAATACATGGAACTATAGCTATTGCACTCAGAAGAGCATCGCCCACTTTTCCTTGATACAAATACAGTGCAGTACTAATCCCATCACATACAAACGACGGATCAGCAATACCCAGCATATCAAAGAAATCCGTTGCGGACTTTAGTCCGTCGAAGTAATAATTCCCCTTAAAATCTATCCCAGTAGATGATAAGTCCCAGTCTTGATTAATTGCTGAAGTGAATATCATTACAGAGGTGTCCTCAGCCCCTCTTATTATGAAATCCTTACCCTCTGGGTCTGTCATATTAATCGGATTCCCGGCGCAATATGCAAAAGAGCTTATGCCGTAATACTTCTCGGCCAGAGGGTCATGGCTGAGCCAGGATGCTGTCCGAGGGTCATAGAGCCGGGCGCCGAAGTCCAAGTAGGGATTGCCGACGGCTGCCGCCGGGGTGCCCGCAGGCGCGCTTGCGCCGACAACCTGGCCTGCAATTTCCTTGCCACTGAAGCGGTATCGGATAGTAGGTTGTGCGGGCGTCGTGCCGGACGACCAACCGGAGCTGACACTTCCGAAAGGATAGTAGTCGATACGCTGCAGGACGTTGCCTGCGCCATCCTTGACCGCCCTCCGCAAATCGTCGCGGACAAGACTATGCCACAGAGAGTATTGTGGAGCATATCGGTGTTCTCGACCTCACGGAATCCCTTGGGTCGAGAACATCGATCCCGCCCCCAGGCCCGCCAGAGCGGTGTCCCCGTTCTCAACGATTTGCGGAAGACGTAGAAAGATTGCTCTCCCCGCCCGCTTGAGCACAAAACAGGCTAAATTGTTCTTTTCTCGCCGTTTCCAGGCTCATTTGAGAACAAAAACGCTCTTGTTGTTCTTATTTTGCGGTTCCCAAGCCCATTTGAGCACAAAAACGCCGCTTTTGTGCTCGAATACTGCCCACCCGATCCCCTGCGGTATGCATAATCGCCAGTTTTGCACACGGGAGGTCAATATGATGTTGGTGGTGTACGAGAGTGCGCGAAACAAACTGTCCTTGCTACTTGTAGAGTGGCGAGGGATAGACGCCGGCGTCGGCGAGTTCCTTGAACTTGGCCACGACGGCCGGGCGGTCTTCCTTGTAGGTGACGCCGAACCACCTCGAGGGGGTGGAGAGGACGTCGGTGCGGGCCTCGCCGGACTTGATCATACAGTCGACGGCGTAAGGGATGTAGTATTCTTTCTTGAGCTCGTTTATGTTCTTGTCGAGGAAGTCCTCGAAGATGGTGGCGCTGCCCTTGAAATAGTCCGGGGTGAAGCCCCACATGTTCATGGAACAGAGGGCTTTGCCGTCGAGTACGACGCGCTCGCCGGTGGAGGAGTTGTCGCCCCTGACGACTCCGTCGGCTTCCTTGAGGATGTTGAGGTGCTCGACGATGTCGGTAAGCTGCTTGTCCGCGTCATAGGAGCAGATGCCGCGGCTGACGCCTCCTGACTCGGAGAGGGTGTTCTCAAGTTCGAAACCTACGATGGAATAGGCTCCACGGCTGTTTTCGTGCTCCCTGAGCCAGTCTCCGAGGATGCGGAACGAGTCCTTGCCGTAGTAGTCATCTCCGTTGATGACGGCGAAGGGTTCGTTGATGACGCCGGCGGCCATCAGCACTGCGTGTGCCGTGCCCCACGGCTTCTGACGCTCGGGATTGAGGGTGAAGCGGGCGGGGATCTTGTCCAGTTCCTGCGTCACGAAGACGAACTCGAGCGGCTCGCCGTCGATGCACCTGACGCCGGCGTATTTCTGCCGGACCGTCTGCTCCATCTGCTCGCGGAAATACTCTCTGACGATGTATACGACCTTGCCGAATCCTGCCTGGACGGCATCGTAGATGGAGTAGTCGATGATGGTCTCTCCAGAGGGGCCGAGGCCGTCCATCTGCTTGAGCCCTCCGTAGCGGCTGCCCATTCCGGCGGCAAGAACTAACAATGTAGGTTTCATTTCTGTCTGTTTTAACGTTTATCTCCGCAAATTTAACTATTTTTGTAGAAATCCGACTGAAAGGAAATGGGTAAGTTCAGCAATATTTGGAACAGGTCCAAGGATGGGTCCAACCGTGAGGAGAGGTCCTTCATACGGTATATAATCATCTCCACGGCCATTTTCCTGCTTTTCATCTGTGTGATCAAGCGTGACAATCTTTTCCGCTGGATCGAGGCTGGCGTCACCATCCGCAAGCAGGAGAAGCAGATGGAGTTCTACGAGTCCGATATCTCGCGGCTCAAGGATGAGGTCGGCACCCTTACCACGGACAAGGATTCTCTCGAGAAGTTCGCACGCGAGAAGTTCCTCTTCGCCGAGCCCGGCGAGGACGTGTACTTACAAGAATAATCCGACACAGATGAAAACCATAGAGAAAAGATACCTGGTCCCGTTCATACTCGTGACTTCGCTGTTCCTGTTGTGGGGCATAGCGAACAACATGACGGACACGCTCCTAAGCGCATTCAAGAGGATAATGTCGATGTCCGACACGCAGACGTCGCTCATCCAGCTAGCCTTCTATGGGTCGTATTTCTGCTTCGCACTGCCTGCCGCCATCTTCATCAGGAAGAAGTCTTACAAGAGCGGGGTCATACTCGGCCTGGCGCTGTACGCTGCGGGAGCCATCCTTTTCCTGCCTGCGGCCAAGGCGGCTTCCTATGGTTTCTACCTGATGGCCATCTATATCCTCGCCGGCGGGTGCTCGGTGCTCGAGACCACCGCCAATCCTTACATCCTGGCGATGGGCGAGCCTGAGACCGCCACCCGCAGGCTCAATGTCGCCCAGGCTTTCAACCCGCTGGGCTCCATCATCGGCATCTTACTGAGCAAGTATTTCATCCTTAAGGATATATCGCTCTATTCCGTGTCCGGGACATACATGACCCTTGGCATGGTACTTCTGGTTATACTCGTCGTAATGCTGTTCGTCCGGATGCCAGAGGGCAGGGACGACGGTGTCTCAGATTCGCTAGGGGCGACTTTCCGGCGCCTGTTGAAGAACCGCCGTTACGCCTACGGCGTCGTGGCGCAGTTCTTCTACGTCGGCGCCCAGATCGGCGTCTGGTCCTTCACCATCCGCCTCGTCATGCAGGAGCTCGGCATACTGGAGGCTCAGGGTGCGACGCTTTATCTGATCAGCATCATCTGCTTCAGCGTCGCGCGCTTCCTGTTCACCTGGCTAATGAAATACTTCCGCCCTGCCAGGCTTCTGCTTTTCGCCGCAGCCGCCGACATCGTGCTGTCGCTGCTGGTGGTCCTGCTGGGCGGGACGGGCTGGCCCTGCGTCATCGCGCTGATAGCCGTCAGTTTCTTCATGTCCCTGATGTTCCCGACCATCTACGGTCTGGCGCTTGACGGCGTCGAGGATCCTGCGCAGGGAGGATATGCCGGCGATGCCAAGATCGGAGCCTCCGGCCTGATCATGGCCATCCTCGGCGGCGCGCTCATCACCCCGCTGCAGGGTATGGTCTCGGATGCTTACGGCATCAACCTGGCTTACATCGTACCGCTTTTCTGTTTTGTGGTGGTCTTCGCCTACGCGTACATGCTGCGCAGGGCCTGATAGTTCCGGAATATGCTTTTCCTGATCCTGGCCATACTCTGCGGTTCGCTGTTCTCGATCGTCTTCAAACTGTGCCAAAGGCACGGTGTAGACGGCCTTCAGGTGACTTTCCTCAATTATTCGATCGCCTTTCTGTTCACCTTGCTGCCCATCATCGCCAGGGCTGTGTTTGATAGTGCGACTTCTGCGGGAGACTTCGTCCCCGTACCTTCTTCGTGGCCTCTGGCTTTTGTCCAGGGAGCATTGTTCATGACAGGCTTCAGCATCATGGACCGCAGCACCAGGAAGTCCGGCGTGGCCCTTACGACGGTGTGCGCGCGTGCTTCCCTGATACTGCCCGTACTGCTCAGCTGGGTCCTGCTGGGGCAACCTGCTCCTTCATGGCTGCCGGTCCTGCTGACCGTCGCTGCAATGGTCCTTATAGTGGGCCCCATCGGGTCCGGACGGAATGGGAGAAGGGTCGCGGACCGGCCTGCAAGGCGTCATGCGACCATGTTCGCCCTGCTGGGCGTATTCTTCGTGTTCGGTCTTTCGGATTTCTTCCTCAAGGTAGTCCAGCATTCGGTCGAGAAGGTCCATTCCGCCGATCCTGCCTTGATGGAGCGGCAACTCAGTTCATTGACCTGCATCATCTTTATGATGGCGTCCCTGATAGGTCTGGCCGTCTGTCTCCTTTCCGGCTCTTTCCGTAAGCATAAGGTTACGTGGGCGACCGTGGGCTGGGGAGCGCTACTGGGGTTCGCGAACATAGGCTGCACCTATTGCATGCTGCGCGCACTCGGGGTGATGTCGACGGGATTGTATTATCCGCTCTACAATATCGGCATAGTGCTCGTGGCGGCACTGGCCGGAATCCTTTTCTTCAATGAAAGGCTGAAATGGGCGCAGGTTGCCGGACTGGTACTGGCCGTCGCCGCAATAGCCCTGTCCTTCTAGATCTCTCCTATGCCCACCAGGTTTGACATCACCGCGTAGACGGTGAGCTTGGCCAGCGACCTCGTCCCGAGTTTTTCGCATATATTGTTGCGATGGAAGATCACCGTCGTGACAGAGATGTTCAGCGTGTCGGCTATCTCCTTGTTGATAAGGCCTTTGACCATCAGTGCCAGGACGTCCTTCTCCCTGGCCGACAGGACATCGGTCACGGAGGTTGCAGCCGTCTTCGCCCCTCCCGGGTGGCCTGACCTGTGGAGTTGAAGGATGGCGCCGACCAGTTTTTCCTCGGGCAATGAGACGTCTATGACCCTGAATCCGGCTTCGACAGCAGCGGGACAGGGGCCTTCTGAGAGGACGAAAGTCTCCCTTTTCAGCATATCGAATTCGCCTGCATTCGCAAAGAGGATGTGCGAACAGACGAAATAATGCACGAAATGGTGGTTGCAGTCGGCGAAGAACGATTCGATGGAATTGAATGCCAGGACTTCCGCTCCGGGAAACATGTCTCCGAGCAACTCCTTCAGTGCAAGGGAGCTGAGGGTGTTGGAGTCGATGATGGCGATGGTCGGTGTCATGGTATTGCAAATATCGTCATTCCCTGCGGATTTCAAAACTATCAGAAATGAGGGTTGCCGGCAGGACACGGTGACATTACCTTTGTCGTCATGATTCTGGAAGTCTTTTTGCTGGCCGTCATGGCCGTGCCCGACACCCTGTCGGCGGCGACCGTCACCGCCTCCTTCAAGGAGGGGCAGGTGGCGGCGGCAGCCGTGACGAAAATGGGAGGCACGGCTCTGGAACGCCGCACGGTGCATTCGACCAAGGACTTGAGTGCCCTGGTCCCCAATTTCTTCCAGCCTGATTACGGCTCGCATACGACCTCCAGCATCTATGTCCGCGGCTTCGGGTCGCGTATAGACCAGCCTGTCGTTTCCATGTACGTGGACGGTATTCCGCTGATGAACAAGAGTTCATTCGATTTCGAGTACCTCGACGTCGCGTCAGTGTCCGTCCTGCGCGGCCCGCAGGGCACGCTGTACGGGCGGAACACCAGCGGCGGCGTGATAGGCATCAGAACGCTTTCTCCCTTTGATATCCAGGGGACACGGGCCTCTGCAGAATGGTCCCCGGCCGCCTCGGGGCGTGTGTCCGTCAGCCACACGTCCATCCTTCGTCCCTCGCTCGGCCTGGGCATAAGTGCCTATGCTTCACATTATGACGGGGATTTCACCAACGGTTACGACGGATCCGTGTGCGATGCGGGCAGTTCAGCCGGACTCCGCGCCAGGCTCGGCCGTCAGGGGAGTGTCAGCTGGGACAATATACTCTCGGCTGCATATATCGACGAGGGAGGCTATGCCTACGCCCGTACGGACGATCGGACCGGCCTGTCCCTCGGGGTAGACTACAACGATCCTTGCAACTACCGCCGGCTGACGCTCTCGGATGCAGTCACCGCCGCCTGGAAGGCTTGGGAACGCGATTTCTCCGCCGCTTTCTCCTGGCAGTACCTCAATGATGACATGCTGTTGGACAACGACTTCACATCCCTGTCGCTCTTTACCCTTGAGCAGCGGCAGCGGGAGCATGCCCTGACGCTTGAACTTCAGGCACGCTCCGCCGGCGAGGGTCCTTGGAGCCACCTCGACGGTGCATTCCTTTTCGGGAAATTCCTGAACATCGATGCTCCCGTCCTTTTCAAACGGGACGGTATCGACCTGCTCATCCTGGAAAACGCCAACCGCGGTATAAAGACGGTGTTTCCGGGAGAATACCTTGACATACTCGAGAACGACTTTACAATAGGCAGCGACTTCCACATTCCCGCTTTCGGAGTCGCGATGTTCCACAGTTCGAAGACCGAGGTCGGGGATTGGACGCTTTCGGCCGGCGTCCGCCTCGACCTCGAGCATTCGACGATGCGTTACCTGTCGTCTGGCGGGATGTCCTACCTTTTCAGCCTGACGATGGACGCTTACAAGCCCCTGGAGAGCATTTTCAAAGGGACAGAGAGCATGACTTCTTTCGAGATACTGCCCTCGTTGTCATGTGCGTATGCTTTCGGTGCCGGAGATGCTTACCTGACCCTGGCGCGCGGCCATAAGGCCGGCGGTTTCAACACCCAGATATTCTCCGATATCCTCCAGAACCGGATGATGTCCGACATGATGGAGGATATCGGGATGAACGCCAGGGATACCGGGGGTGACTATGACTCTGCCGCCCACACGCGCTACAGCCCTGAATCCAACTGGAATCTCGAACTCGGGACGCGTCTTCGGTCTGCTTCCGGCCTGTCGCTGGACGTCGCGGCATTCCTTGTAGAGTGCCGCAATCAACAGGTCACCGTCATGCCTCCGGGCAACGGAACCGGTCGCATGATGTCCAATGCTGCCAGGTCGCGGGCCCTAGGCCTGGAGGCTTCAGGCGAGTACTCGAGGGGTGATTTCACCTTCCGTTCCTCCTATGGAATGACTCGCGCCCGGTTTGTGGAGTATGTCTACGGCGGAGGCTTGGACTACAGCGGCAAATTCCTGCCTTATGCCCCTCAGAATACAATTGAAGCATCGTTGACATACGACCGTGCGTTTTCCCGGGGTTTCGTGGAACGGGTCACGGCCGTGGCCGGCTACAGAGGGGCAGGACGCATCTGGTGGGACGAGGCGAACACCTTGTATCAGCCATATTACTCTCTGCTTGACGCCAGCCTGTCACTCAGGCATGGCAGGTTCACTGTATCCCTCTGGGGAAAGAATCTTCTGGACGAGTCGTATGGGACATTCTGGTTCCGCAGCGTCTCCCGCTCATTCATCTCCATGGGCCGTCCCATCCGCGTGGGCTTGAAACTGACTATAAACACTTAACGAACAGACACAATGTATACAAACAGAATCTTCGCAGCGCTCTCCGCGCTCATTGTCTCCCTCTCGCTGGTCTCTTGCGGG
>JAEEGF011093410.1_pt1 | contig 30964 bp, 18 predicted proteins | sample 9134171 | NCBI WGS metagenome assembly JAEEGF01 (sample SAMN16246542, study PRJNA631951) | gut metagenome | biome: gut microbiome; feature: rumen; material: AP-attached | host: Bos | place: Iran: Karaj | collected 2018-10 | reverse complement strand
TGGTTATCGCGGCGGGGTCCCACCTCTTCCCATTCCGAACAGAGAAGTTAAGCCCGCTTGCGCCGATGGTACTGCAATGCAATGCGGGAGAGTAGGTAGCCGCCTTCTTTCATGAAGAAAAGTTCCGATTTCTTTTGAAGTTGGAACTTTTTTTGTTATATTTGCGCCCAATAGTGAAAAAGACATGACTAGAATAAGAAGAACACTTATCTGGCTTAGCCGTTTGAATCACTGTCGTGGGTTTGGTATTCAGTCACCTTGGGCATACAGTCTTGTCCGTTATGTGCTGAATGAGCATTTTCCTTATTATTCGTATGAGGACTTGGCTTTAAACTTTCCCGAACTTAATGTTATTGACCGCAAGCTTTGCGAATTATATTTTCGCTTGGCAAACTACAGGCAGCCTTCGAATATCTTACTGAGCAAGTCGGACGGAGATGCAAGTGCGGAATATATGTTGAGAGGCTGTAATAAGGCTTTGGTGAAGAAGCAGCTTGGTTCAGGGTCATGTGATATCGATGGAGTAGAGTTGGCTGTGGTCAGGCTAGAAGGCAATTACAGAGACTGTTATGAGTCTCTTTTGAGTCGGGTGAACGATACTTCTATTCTTGTGCTGGAAGGGATCTACGGGAATAAAGCCACTCGCCGTTTTTGGAAATCGGTTGTGAATGACGACCGAACGGGAGTAACCTTCGATTTGTATTACTGTGGGATCGTCTTTTTCGACAAGAAACGCTATAAGCAGAATTATATTATAAATTTTTAAATACGATTAATACTATGGCAATTACAAGAGTTTACACAAAAACCGGTGATGACGGTATTACCAGCCTTGTCGGCGGTGTAAAAGTGAAGAAGACCAATGCCCGTATCGAGGCGTATGGAACAGTGGATGAGCTTAGTGCGCATCTGGGAATGCTGGCTTCATGGATGAAGGACGGTCCTGATAAAGACATTATTATCCGTACACAGAGAAATTTGTTTACAGTTTGTTCCTATCTGGCAACAGATAAAACCAAGACTCCGTTGGCTCCTTCTTATACCATGGATGCAGAGGAGACTGAATTCTTGGAGCAGCAGATAGATGAGATTAATGCAAGTATTCCCCAGCAGACGGCCTTCATTCTTCCAGGCGGTTCGCACGAGGCTGCGTTGGCGCATGTATGCCGCACGGTTTGCCGTAGGGCCGAAAGACGCATCTTTTTCTTGGGCGAATCAACTGAATTAGACAATGAGGTGACCCATTATATCAACCGTTTAAGTGATTATTTGTTTGTTTTGGCAAGGAAATTAAACTTTATTGACGGTGTAAGAGAAAAAATATGGAAGAAAACGAAGTAGTTTCAAGAAAATATATTACTTTTGCGCTCGATTAAGAAACGCAAATAATTTTAACGACTATGTATTGGACACTTGAACTGGCTTCTAAACTTGAAGATGCACCTTGGCCCGCAACAAAGGACGAGCTGATTGACTATGCTATCCGCTCGGGTGCGCCACTCGAAGTATTGGAAAATTTGCAGGAGATCGAGGACGAAGGAGATGTCTATGAAAGCATAGAAGATATTTGGCCCGATTATCCTACGAAAGAGGACTTCCTATTCAACGAGGATGAGTATTAAAGGACAAATGTCCTACTAAACAATTTAATATCAGCGAGATAAGCAAATATTGTTTGTTTATCTCGCTGGTGTTTTATTGTTGCTTTAACCAATAGTATAGGAAATAATCGTAGATAAAGTACTGCCCGTTATTCCTTGTAACAATGTCTTTTTCCTGCAGAGCAGACAAACATCTTTGTACGGCACTTGCAGAGGTAAGGTGATATTTCCTGTACTCTAAGCCTCACTACCTTTCTTGAAATCTGATGAGTGTGATTGTGTATAGGGACAGCTCTCCTATATCGCTCAGGGCATGAGGGGAGAACACCTGCAAAAACGTAACAGAGGAGTCCATTTGTAATATGCCTGACATCGATGGAAATGTAATAGGCACAGCAATCGAAGTGATTGGTTTATCAAGTGATGCTTCTCATGACACAAAATTACTGCAATCCTCACAAAACGTCCCCGACAGCCCCCGAAAAGTGACTGACGAGGGCGCGAGTCTGAACAATTGTTCTGAATTTCAGGGAAATTTCGGCTAGATTATTCCGTTTCGGGAATGTTTATTAAAAGTTTAAAGAAATGCTTGCCGTGCCAGAAATCAAAGAATTATGGGAGAGTGTTCAACAGAATAAGGAAGCATTCAAAAAGCAGATTGACAAATGGATTAAAGATGGCGTTGCTGCCATTAGGGATTATGCTGATGGCAAAGACAACGACTTCCAGCCCAAGCAGGGTAACGCTGTTGCATGGGGCATCATTGCTGAAGCATTCAGGTATGGCCTTGACCCGACTGACGGAAAGCAACGCAGGATGGCTACCGCCTATCTGTTAGAGAAGGTGTCATGGACTGGCATGTCTGAGTTCAAGGTGAGCCTTACAGCATTCCGCACTCGGCAACTCTGCGATGCAATGACGGTCACCAAAGATTTGATGGCGAATCTACTCCTCTCTGCTGGCGGTAGGAATGGCATTAGTACAGGTGGGGGTGGTTCCAACGGTGAACTTACCAACTGGGACGGTACGAAGAAAAAGACTGGCTGGGGCATCTAAATCCAAAATTCAAAAAAGTAGTCTCATCGTCTAAGTTTAATTAGTAGTTTTCGGATATTGTGAGGAAGGCAGAAGGTGTCTGACCCCATCGAACATATTGTGTCATTTGGAAGTGTCGGGACGGAATAGTCATAGCATAAAAGGTATTTGGTTCACATATTGTTAGATGTTCGGTATCTCTATAAGTATGATAAATAGAGATAGTTCGTTTGGGCAGGATACTCGGCAGCAAGGGTATCAATCTGATTGACTGTTGGCATGATGCCTAACTCTTGGCGCCATTTGCGAACAGTAAGTCCAGCCCGCTCCATCTTCATGTCTGCTTCGAGGCCAAGAGCACGAGCAATCTGGAAGTCGGAGAAGCCATAAGTCTTTGCTTCAAGCAACAACGTGGAGAACTCCGGGGCTTCGATGGCTTCAAGAAATTCAGAATACTCTGAGCCAGAATAGTATTCCGCTAACCAAGAGAACTCTTTCAGCCTCTCATTGACCAGCATGATGTGCCTGAGCTTCTCAAGAAACCAACAGTCTATCTTCGTCAGTTCATGAATCTGTTTTACGGAATAGCCCATCGCCATGGCCTTAGCGACTGCAAAAACACGGATGTCTGTGGCATGCCTGAGAGCTTCGATGACGTTCGGAATTTTAATCTCATGGTTATCTACAAAGCCATGCATGCCCTGTCCAATCATGCGCAAGCCCTTTTGGATGGCCTCCTCGAAAGTACGACCGACTGCCATCACTTCCCCCACGCTTTTCATGCTGGAGCCCAACTCATGGTTCACGCCGTGGAACTTGGAGAGGTCCCAACGCGGAATCTTGCACACCACGTAGTCGAGAGCGGGCTCAAAAAAGGCACTTGTAGTCTTGGTGACAGAGTTCTTTAGCTCAAAGAGTCCGTACCCGAGGCCGAGTTTGGTAGCGACGAAGGCCAAAGGATAGCCTGTAGCCTTGCTTGCCAAAGCAGATGAGCGGCTCAACCGGGCGTTGACCTCGATGACACGATAGTCCTCGGAATGAGGATCAAGGGCATACTGCACATTGCATTCGCCGACGATACCTATGTGACGTATGATTTTGATGGCAAGGGCACGAAGCTTGTGGTATTCGCTGTTAGTAAGCGTCTGCGAGGGGGCTACGACGATGCTCTCGCCCGTATGGATGCCGAGTGGGTCGAAGTTCTCCATATTGCAGACGGTAATACAGTTGTCGTAACGGTCACGCACCACCTCATACTCGATTTCCTTCCAGCCTTTCAGCGACTTTTCCACCAATACCTGAGGTGAGAAGGAGAAGGCTTCCTCGGCCTGCGCCATTAACTCCTCGTCGTTGTCGCAGAAGCCCGAGCCAAGACCACCGAGGGCATAGGCTGCACGAAGTATGACGGGGAAGCCCAGCTCGTGGGCAGCCCGTTGTATTTCCCCGATGGTCCTACAAGCCTCGCTCTTGATAGTCTTCACGCCAATCTCGTCAAGACGGCGGACAAAGAGGTCGCGGTCTTCTGTATCAATGATGGCCTGGACAGGTGTGCCAAGAACTTTAACACCATATTTCTCGAAAACGCCCCTCTTGAAAAGCTCTACGCCACAGTTCAAGGCTGTCTGTCCGCCAAAGCTCAACAGAATACCATCAGGCCGCTCCTTTTCTATGACCCGCTCTACGAACTCCGGCGTAACAGGCTGGAAATAGACAGTATCCGCAACATCCTTCGATGTTTGAACCGTTGCGATATTAGGATTGATGAGCACAGAATGAATGCCCTCTTCCTTCAAGGCTTTCAACGCCTGGGCGCCACTATAGTCGAATTCTCCTGCTTGACCGATTTTGAGCGCACCTGAGCCCAGAAGGAGGACTTTCCTCACAGCAGAGAAGTAGGTTGGTTGCTGATGAGCTGGGCAGTTGTCGGCCTCGACATCCATGCTCTTGTCTTGTTTCGTTGTCAGCTTGTTTACTAATGAAACAAATTTGTCAAACATCCATTCCGTATCTGTAGGACCGGAACAGGCCTCAGGGTGAAATTGTGCAGAGAACCAAGGCTTCGTCTTGTGGCGGATGCCTTCATTGGAACCGTCATTCATATTGACAAACAAGGGTTCCCAGTCAGCTGGAAGAGTTGTGGCATCAACGGCATAACCATGATTCTGGCTCGTGATAAAACATTGTGTGGTACCAACGCGCCTCACCGGCTGATTATGACTGCGATGGCCATACTTCAGCTTGTATGTCTGAGCCCCGGCCGCCCTTGCCAGGAGCTGATTGCCGAGACAGATGCCCATGAGCGGCCGCACATCGGAATGGTTCAAGAATATGCGGATGTGCTCCACCGTCTTACTGCATTGCTCAGGGTCGCCAGGACCATTCGCCAGAAACAAGCCATCGAAATCAAGCTGATTGAAGTCGTAGTCCCACGGAACCCTGATAACCTCTACGCCCCGCCTCACCAGACAGCGGATGATGTTGGCCTTGACTCCGCAGTCGACAAGCACAACGCGCTTGCCTGCTCCCTCGTTATAATGAATCACCTCCTTGCAACTCACTTGCTCCACCCAATTGATGCTGCCATAATCAGAGTTTTCAGAGTATTCAGAGTAATCAGAGTAATCGGAGTAATCTGAAAAATCTGAGATGACAATTCTCCCTCTCATGACGCCACTCTCCCTGAGACGCTGGGTGAGCCTTCGTGTGTCGATACCGCTAATGGCAGGAATTTTCTCCCGTCTCAACCATTCTGAGAGCGATTCCTTGGCATTCCAATGGCTGTACTTCTCGCTATAATCTGCCACGACAAGACCTTTGACATGAATTCTCTCGCTCTCCATGAACTTTGGCAAAGGTTCGCCTCCTGTCTCTGGAACACCATAGTTTCCTATCAAGGGATAAGTTGCCACCAATATTTGTCCTGCATAGCTTGGGTCGGTCAGACTTTCGGGGTAGCCCGTCATCGCGGTATTGAACACCACTTCGCCTACGGCATTTGCTTCGTAGCCAAACGACCAGCCGCAGAACTCTGTGCCATCATCAAGTATCAGTCTTGCTTCTCGCTTCATCTAAATCGTCAATATATCGTAAATTTTCAAATCGTAAATCTCATGATGCCTATTCGTGAATGCCATTGCTGCCAACGCTTTGCGATATGCTTCGTTTCTCTTCTATATACTTTACAAAGGCGAGGTTCACAAGACGGTTTCCGCCAGGAGTCGGGTAATTACCTGTGAAATACCAGTCGCCCTGATGGTCGGGGCATGCAGCATGAAGGCCTTCGATGGTCTGAAAGACGAACTCGACAGGTGCCTGCATTCCCGCAGGTCGAAGCATCTCTGCCATTTTGTTGTTGATGTCCTCAACAGTAAACAGCTTGTAGATAGATGTGACGCAATTGCTCTGCTCTGCCATAGGCTTGCGGAGTTCATCAAGACAAGCCTCGTAGGTATCGTCGATGAGCCGGTACATACCACGCTCCTCGATGAGGGCGATGGTGGCACGGAAAGCGCAAAACTCCTCCAGCCGTGCCATATCGATGCCGTAATAGTCAGGATAACGGATTTGAGGCGAGCTGCTGACCATCACAATCTTCTTAGGATGCAGACGGTCAAGTATCTTAAAAATGCTCTCTTTCAAAGTGGTGCCCCGGACAATGGAGTCGTCGATGATGACGAGGTTGTCCTCATAAGGACGCAGAGAGCCATAGGTAATGTCGTAGACGTGCGAGGCGAGGTCGTTGCGAGAACCTGCCTCTGTGATGAAGGTGCGCAGTTTGATATCTTTCCAGGCGACCTTTTCGCTACGAACATTCAACCCCTGACTCCGCAAGCCCTCCATCATCCCATAGAAAGCAACTTCGGCTGTATTGGGGATGAACGAGAAGACCGTATGCTCCGTATCTCCGCCGATGGCTTTGAGGATAGGTGCCGTGAGCTGCTGGCCCAGCTGCTTGCGCTCATGATAGATATCGCGGTCGGAGCCACGACTGAAGTAGATGCGCTCGAACGAGCAGCGTGCCTGAGTCTTCGCCTCCAGGATTGTCTCCAAAACCGAGCTGCCGTCCTTGTGAACGATGAGGGCCTCGCCTGCCGGCAGCTCCTGGACGTCCTCGCAGGTGAGGTCAAAGGTCGTCTGCAACACAGCACGCTCGCTGGCTACGGCAATCACCTCGTCATCCTGATAGAAGAAGGCAGGCCGGATGCCCCAAGGGTCGCGCATGACAAACATCTCGCCGCTGCCTGTCAGGCCGCACATTACATACCCGCCATCGTAGTCTGCCATCGTGGTGCGCAGCACGTTCGACATCTGTACATGGTCCTCAATGTAGCGTGTGATGTCCGTGTCTTCCAGTCCGTTAGCCTTAGCCTTTACAAACAGGCGTTCCACTTCCCTGTCCAGCCGATGTCCCATCAGTTCGAGGGTGATATACGAGTCGCTATAAATCCGGGGCGACTGTCCCTGTCTCGTCATCTTGGCGAATATCTCGTCGATATTCGTCATGTTGAAGTTGCCGCAAAGACAAAGGTTCTTGGCCCGCCAGTTGTTGCGGCGCAGGAAGGGATGCACATATTGAAGCCCACTCTTGCCCGTTGTGGAGTATCGCAGATGCCCCATGAAGAGCTGGGCCTTTGTCCATTCTGGCGTTATGCGGTCGAATATCTCCGTGATGGCGTCTTTGCCTAAGGCTTTTTCACGAAACATATACTCCGTCCCGACGGGTGCGTCCATATTCACGCAAGCAATGCCGGCTCCCTCCTGACCACGGTTATGCTGCTTCTCCATCATCAGATAGAGTTTGTTAAGGGCGTATGACGCTGTGCCATACTTCCGCTCATAATACGACAGCGGCCTCAACAAGCGGATCATCGCCACACCACACTCATGCTTCAACTGTTCCATCGATACAAGCTTTTACGAACGACATAAACAACGGGTGCGGATGCAGTACCGTCGATGAATACTCCGGGTGGAACTGCGTACCGATATACCAGCGTTTCTCAGGAATCTCCACAATCTCCACAAGGTTCGCCGCGGGATTGATACCCACACACTTCATGCCTTGGGCCTCATACTCCGCCTGAAAGGCATTGTTGAACTCATAGCGATGGCGATGACGTTCTTTGATGAGCGTTACCTCGTCGTATGCCTGCCAGGCACGACTGCCCTTCACCAACTCACACTCATAAGCACCCAGGCGCATCGTTCCACCCATCTGCGTGATATTCTTCTGCTCTTCCATGATGTCAATCACGTTGTGGCATGTATGCTCGTCCATCTCGGTGCTGTTGGCATCCTGATAGCCCAGCACGTTGCGTGCAAACTCGACAACCATCATTTGCATACCCAGGCAGATGCCAAAAGTGGGAATGTCGTGTGTGCGTGTGTATTCTGCTGCAAGAATCTTTCCCTCGATACCGCGCTTGCCAAAACCCGGACAGATTATAACGCCAGCCATACCTTGCAACCGCCTGCCGATATTCTCGCGGGTAATCTCCTCACTATTCACAAAGTGTATCCGCGCCTTTACATCGTTGTAGATACCAGCCAGATTGAGGCTCTCACGGATACTCTTGTAAGCATCCTGCAAATCGTACTTCCCTACCAGTGCCACATCCACTTTGTTTGTTGCGTTTCGCTGCTTCTCCAGAAAACCGTGCCACGCCTTCATGGCGGGTGTCTCACCCACGGGGATGCCTATTTTGCGCAAGATGGCGGCATCGAGTCCCTGTCGTTGCATACTTACAGGCACCTCGTAGATGGAGGGCATGTCCTCGCTCTGCACCACACACTCCAGATCCACATTACAGAAAGAAGCCACCTTCAGGCGTATCGCGTCGCTGAGGTGGCGTTCTGTTCTTAGTACAAGGATGTCGGGCTGGATACCCATCCCCTGCAGTTCTTTTACCGAGTGTTGGGTGGGTTTGGTCTTCAGCTCATCAGCAGCTTTTAAATAAGGAACGTACGTGAGATGCACACAGACGGCATCGCGGCCCAGTTGCCAACGCAGCTGACGGATAGCCTCCATAAACGGCGCACTCTCGATATCGCCAATCGTGCCGCCCACCTCGGTAATGACGAAGTCGAATTCCTCATCGGCATTCTCGGGAAACATTAACTTCGTTGATGCTGCTTTCGTTTGGCCATCTGCAAGCAGGCTTGCATGGCTCTCGCTCACACGCAGCATTCGCCTCTTGATCTCGTCCGTGATATGCGGCACCACCTGGATGGTCTTGCCTAAATAGTCACCGTGCCGCTCGCGGTCGATAACGGTTTTGTAAATGCGTCCCGTCGTAATCGAGTTGTTGCGCGTGGTATGTATACCCGTAAACCGCTCGTAATGTCCCAGGTCCAGGTCTGTCTCCATACCGTCAACGGTCACGTAGCACTCGCCGTGCTCATAAGGGTTCAGCGTGCCTGGGTCGATGTTGATGTAGGGGTCAAACTTCTGGATGGTAACCTTGTAACCGCGTGCCTGCAATAGTTTACCGATACTGGCAGAGATGATTCCTTTTCCCAACGAGGAAACCACGCCGCCCGTAACAAAGATGTACTTTTTATCCATAAAACTTGTCTATTTTATGTTTGGCAAAGTTACTTACTTTCCGCGCCAAAACTCTTTCTCCCATCAGATTTTAATTGTTAAAAACCGTCCGTACTTTCTTTTTGTAAGGTTTTGAACGATTCCATCGTTCCGTCTTTTACTTTTTGTCCGCAAAAGGCATTTCTTGCGTTGCAATCTGTAAGAACCCTTTCATGCGCTTTGCCTCTGGCACCGCAGGGATGGAGGTCACACGGACGCCATCATCTTGATTTCCGGACAAAATGACTAAATGTATAGAATAAACCTCATAAGACAGTCATTTTTGTTGAAGAATGAAGGAAAATCCGTTCATTTTCAAGCAAAATGACAGCAGCCTGTTTTTTCAGAATGAAAATGAGGATAAAGGCTCCTGTAGTTTTTCGAAACAATATAACTTTGCTGCCGGGAACCAGACAAATGTAAACAATAACCATTTATCCTTTAACCAAATACAAATATGGCAAACGATTTGAGATTTCAGGTTGTCGGAGAGGCTTTCAAGAAGAAACCTCTCGACGTAAAAACTCCCGTTGAGCGACCTTGCGAGTATTTTGGCAAGCACGTCTTCAACCGCGAGAAAATGTACAAGTATCTGCCGAAGGACGTTTATGAGAAGATGATAGATGTGATCGACAATGGCTCACAGCTCGACCGTCATATGGCCGACGCTGTGGCGGCAGGCATGATGTTGTGGGCTAAGGAGAATGGCGTGACACACTATACCCATTGGTTCCAGCCTCTGACGGAAGGTACCGCCGAGAAGCACGACTCGTTCATCGGTCACGACGGAAAGGGCGGAATGATCGAGGAGTTCAGCGGCAAGCTGCTCGTCCAGCAGGAACCCGATGCCTCCTCATTCCCCAGCGGCGGCATCCGCAGCACCTTCGAGGCGAGGGGCTATTCGGCATGGGACCCGACGAGCCCTGTCTTTATCATCGACGATACGCTCATTATTCCCACGGTATTTATATCCTATAGCGGCGAGTCGCTCGACTACAAAGCACCTCTCTTGCGTGCTCTGAAAGCTGTCAACACGGCAGCCACAGAGGTTTGCCACTACTTCGACCCCTCTGTGCGCAAGGTGACGAGCAATCTTGGTTGGGAACAGGAATACTTCCTCGTCGACGAGGGTCTCTATGCCGCTCGTCCCGACCTTCTTCTGACGGGTCGTACTCTTATGGGACACGACTCCGCCAAGAACCAACAGATGGACGACCACTACTTCGGAAGCATTCCTGAGCGCGTGGCGGCCTTTATGCGCGACCTGGAGATACAGGCTCTGATGCTTGGCATCCCCGTGAAGACGCGCCACAACGAGGTGGCTCCAAACCAGTTTGAGTTGGCACCTATCTTCGAGGACACCAATCTGGCTGTCGACCATAATATGCTGCTTATGTCGTTGATGAAGCGTGTTGCCCGCAAGCACGGCTTCCGAGCCTTGTTGCACGAGAAACCCTTTGCCGGCATCAACGGCTCTGGTAAGCACAACAACTGGAGTCTCTCCACCGACACGGGCGTCTTGCTCCATGCTCCTGGGAAGACACCAGAGCAGAACCTGCGCTTCGCCACCTTCATCGTAGAAACCCTAATGGGCGTCTATCGCCACAACGGACTGCTGAAAGCCAGCATCATGAGTGCTACCAATGCCCACCGCCTGGGCGCCAACGAGGCACCACCAGCCATCATCAGCTCGTTTCTAGGCAAACAGCTATCAGAACTTCTCGACCATATCGAGATGGCTGACAAGAAAAACCTCTTCTTGATGGACGGCAAACAGGGCATGAAACTCGATATCCCCGAAATCCCCGAACTGCTCATCGACAATACCGACCGCAACCGCACCAGCCCGTTCGCCTTCACGGGTAACCGCTTTGAGTTCCGTGCCGTCGGCAGCGAGGCTAACTGCGCCAGCGCCATGATTGCCCTCAACAGCGCCGTAGCAGAGGCTCTCACCTCGTTCAAGAAACGCGTCGATAAAAAGATTTCCGAGTACTCCGAGAAGTCAGAATACTCAGAGGGCTCCGGCCATTCGCCGAAATATCACGCCATTATCGACATCCTGCGCGAGGATATCAAGACCTGTAAGCCCATCCGTTTCGATGGCAACGGCTATAGCGACGAGTGGAAGGAAGAAGCCGCAAGGCGTGGTCTGGACACAGAGACTTCCTGTCCTGTTATCTTCGAACGCTATCTCGACAAGGAAAGCATCCTGATGTTTGAAAGTCTTGGCGTCATGAACCGGAAAGAGCTGGAGGCACGCAACGAGGTGAAGTGGGAAACCTACACCAAGAAGATTCAGATAGAAGCCCGTGTCTTGGGCGACCTCTCCATCAACCATATCATCCCCGTGGCCACCAGCTACCAAAGCCAGCTGCTGCTCAACGTCGAGCGCACCTCAGCCGTGTTCCACGACGAGAAAGCCGCCCGTCTGAACGCCCGTAATCTCAAACTCATCGAAGAGATTGCCGAGCGAACAGCCACCATAGAGACGCTGGTCGAGCAACTTGTCGAGGCCCGTAAGATAGCCAACAAGATTGGCGACGAGCACCAAAAAGCCATTGCCTACCACGACACCATTGCTCCAATGTTCGACCAGATTCGCTATCAGATTGACAAACTGGAGCTCATCGTCGACGACAGTCTCTGGCCATTACCTAAGTATCGCGAACTGCTGTTCATCAGGTAAGATACAGACAAAATAGTTGCTTAAGGCTCTTTCGTGAGAGACAGAGAGATTTTTTCGACATAGAGACATAGAGATATTATATAGAACGTGAGTTCGACGAATTCAGAATAATGCAAGCTGTGTGTCAGAAAATCGGAGGGACGGGTCCTTTTGATTTCCTTTTCTGTGTGCAACTTTTGGAAATTGCAATTAATGCCTGATTATGCTCGAATTAATGCCTACTTATGCTCTAATTGATGCCTAGTTACGTTCTAATTAATGCCTGATTAGACCTTAATTGATTAACTAGTTAGAGAGTAATCAGGCATCGATTACAAAATGCGGGTGAAGGCATCGTGACGGCAGAAAGACAAGTGTCACCAAACATAAGCCATTATCCGTCAGGCGATAGCAAGGTTTAGTGACGAATGAGGGCAGCAGAGCTGCCGGTTTCAAGTTAACGCAAATTCGTCGAACTCACGTTAAAGACATATACCTTTAACTCTTAGAACCATGAACCTTGAACTTTGAACCTTAAGCCTCCTTACTCTCCCCCTTGGGGGAGTTGGAGGGGACTTTTGCCTTCGCAGAGAGCATTCCGGTCAGGCTGGAGAGACCTTCCGTCATGTTATAAGAATGAGCTGGGTTGCCATACATTTCACACGCCATAGTGCTTTGAAGAAATGCCGGATTGGTCACATTCGAGGACAGGAATCGGGTCAAATTGCCTCTACAGAATAGGACAATTGGCACTTATTACCCCCACTTTCGGCCACAAGATATGCATTTTGCCGCACAATTTCTCCCAAACGAGGCCATGATAAAGATTTTTTGTGCAGCTCAAATGTGCGCCAAATAGAGGGAAAAACATCAAAACGAAGGGCTTTTACACGTTTTTGATGCCTAAGAGAGCGGGATTTTGCTGCATTTTGTGCCTTTTCTGAGGTTTTGCATCTTAGGTAGAAAGGGATTTGCAATATCGAATCTTATTGTAAATCAGCCTTTTAGAAAAGAAACCAATGGGCCCACTATTTCAATTTCAGTTATTTCAGTTAGTTTTCGAAGGGTTGCCATATTCTTTCTTATTTATATAACTTATTGATTATTAATTAGTTATATAGTATAATAAAGGGAAATTGAAGAAAAACTATACCTCAAAAAACTAACTGAAATTGAAATAACTGAAATGCTTCGGTCTTGATTACTCACACTTCTTCTATAAGGTCCTCCATCGCCCGGATGATCTCGTCGCTCACGCCGCTGGCATATTACCCGATGCAAAACGGCAATAATTAACCTTTGCCTGAATATATGTCTTTATGATATCTCTGTGTCTCTAAGTCAAAAAAACTCTCTATCACTACCAAACTACAGAGCCCTAAAAAAAACGGGAAGAAGGGTGCCAGAGAGAAAAAACGACCTACCTATAATTAACCTAAAAATCAAAAATCTAACTAACCGAAATGTATTCATTGTTTTGGTCGTTTCGCTTCGTCTGATATGGGAAACCCTTCTCCCGTTAATGTCTATTATCTTTCAGCCTTCAAGGCTCTCTTGCGCAACTGTGCCTCCAGATAATAATAGTCGGCATAGTTGATGGGGACGTCTATCTCGTCGTGTCCGGGATAGTTACCCGTGGAATGGAGCAGCAGGAATCCCTGTGCCGTCTGCGGCTCGGGCTGATAATTCTCCTGCAGGCTGCTCAGAATCTTGTCGGCTATCTCGATATAGCGCCTTGCCTCGTCGGCCTGCACATAGCCAGCCAGCTCGTAAAGGCCTGATGCGAAGATGGCTGCTGCGGAGGCATCGCGCGGCACACCGCCGTCGGCAGCAGGTCCCTTGCCGGTCTTGATGGCAGGGTCGCGCATATCCCAATAAGGAATCATGTCGGCAGGCATGTCGGGCTGCGAGAAGAAGAAACGGGCGATGTTGCGAGCCTGGTGGAGGAAAGCCTCGTCGCGGGTGTAGCGGTAGCACATGGTGAAACCGTAGAGTCCCCAAGCCTGTCCGCGGCTCCATACGCTCTCGTCGAAGAGTCCCTGATGGGTGATGCGCTTGATGACGTTACCCGTAGCGGGGTCGTAGTCGACGACATGATAGGAAGAATAGTCGTCGCGGAAATGGTTCTTCATCGTCGTAGTGGCATGAGAGACAGCCATCTCGTAATACTTCTTGTCGCCTGTTAGCAACGAGGCCTCGAAGAGCAGTTCCAGGTTCATCATATTGTCGATGATGACAGCATACTGCCAGCGGTCGGGAGTGCCCCAGCTCCATGAGCGGATGCAGCCCACCTTGTCGTCGAAGCGTGTGGCAAGACTCTCTGCCGAGCGCAGAAGAACATCGCGATAGGACTCCTCGCCCGTGAGTCGCCAAGCATTGCCGAACGAACAGCCCATCATAAAGCCTAGATCGTGGGTGCCTCGATGATTCTTCACATTCTCGATGAGCCAGGTGTTGCTCACGGCCTGCTGCCGCCAGAAACGGTCGTGGCTGTATTGATACATCAGCCACAGCTCGCCGGGGAAGAAGCCGGAGCACCAGTCGCGCTCGCCCACCAGCCGCAGGCTGCCGTCTTTCTCAACACATCTGGGCATCAGCTTGGTCTTGTCGGCAATCTTCTTGCGAGCGTCCTGCACGCAACTCAGCTGATAACGCAGCTGGCTGTCGGCGCTGGCAAAACCGTCGTCGCCTGCGTCAGGCTCGTAATAGAGCAGGAAGAAACGGTCGCTCCACCGCATGACGAGATGGCGCTTGGCTACATCCAGATAGTCGGTACGGTCGGGATTGATGAGCCACGTACGATACAGGTCCTTGCAGAACTCGTTCTGCTTGTAGTCCCATTCGCTGATTTGCCGGTAGGGCCACTTGTCGACACTCACGCCTACATAAGGCAGGAGGAAGTCGACAGCCTTGTAGAAACTGGAACCCTCGGGCGAGATAGCATCATCGATCTTGATGCCGAAATGACGACTCATCTGGAAGATGTCGATCATGTGGGAGAGATTGTACTGCGAATAGCCGAAAGCCAGCGTGCGACGCAGTTCCTGAGGCTGGCGTCCGTCGGGCATAATCTGCTTAAAGATTCGCTTCTCGGGGAACTCGCGGATGTACTGCTCGGCAACCTTGCGGTTTCCGGTGTAAAGGGCATAGGCAATAATCTGAACGTCGTGCGCCACCGAGTGGTTGTTCAGCTGCTCGCCTTCCTCGATGCCCTGAGGGCTGGTGAGCATCCAGTTAAGGAACTTACCGAACCAAGCGCGCAAGGCTTTCTGATCCTTCTTGCTGAATGAGGATGACTGCTCGAGCAACTGCACGGCGTCGAGCATCTCAACAAACGAATAGGCGTCGATAACACCAAAGCAGCGGCCGCGCCCCTCGAAGCTTCCGGGAGCCACCTGCGCATAGTTCAGGTTGGGGTTCATGTGCGTGTCCTTGTTCAGGAACCACACCCTCAGCAGTTCGACGGCTCGTTGCGCATACTGCTCGTTCCCGCTGAGATACCACGCTAGCGAGAGGGTGGTTACTCCGGTGGCCATCGTCGACAGGCGGTTGCGATCGTATTGCTCCAGCTCGGGATTCGAAACACCATCGCGAGTAATGTAGGGCAGTCCGTCGGGTTTAGTGGGATCGGGCCAGAAGTAGCGCGACAGACTCATGTAGTCGTGCTTGTCGCCGCTCACGGGGATCTTCTCCTTCATCATTACCGACACGGGCTCTTCCTTCATCTTCTTGTCGGCCTCGCGGATGAGATGGCGGTAGGCAGCCGCATAAACAGGCCTGTCGAGCGAGGCTTTCACGCGGGCAAGGTGCGCCTTGTCCCAAACGGACTGCGCACTTGCCGCCATGAGCGAGACCATGAAGGTCGCAGTTATCATTAAAAACCTCTTCATAGACCTTACCCGTTATTTGATGGTCACCTTCACCTTATAGTTCTGCGTCAAGGCATGCACCTCGTACTGGCTGGTGATATTGTTGGGAGTATATGTGTTGGAAATCTTAATCTTGCCGTCGTCGCCAACATCCTTGGGGTCGAAGGTCAGCACCGTGACATCACCCTTCGCACCATTGAGTGCCTTCAGATAGATGTTTTGCACGCGGTGGTTGTTGGTGGTATCGGGATTTTTCAGATTCCACGCCATCACGAAAGCACCATTGCCGTAGGGCTGCAGGGCGCTGCCATTGGCATCGACAATCTGATAGTCGGTACCCAGCACGAGCTTGCTGTCAACATAGTAGAATGCCTCGGCGTCGAACGAGCGTGTGCCGGCGCACCAGAACTGTACGGGAATCTCTACGGTACTGCCCTGGCTGACGGTAAACACCACATCGTTTTTCAGCTTGCCCCAGTCCTGGAACCCGAAGAAGAACTCGTTCATCTTCTCCGCATTGTCGTTGCCCCACTCATCGTCGTCGCATGCGCTGAATGCCACACACCCGCACAAGAGACAAAAGAGGCTCATCAGTTTAAATATATTCTTTTTCATATTGCGTTCTGTATTATGATTAACGTTTATAGATTCCATCACTCCATCAATTCCATCCCGGGTTCTGAACGACACTGCCCTCGGAGGTGGCAATCTCGTAAGTGGGAATGGGATAATAGTAGTCGCGAGCGGGGTCGAAATTACGGGTAGAGCCTTCCTCGATGACGTAGATGTCGGCCTGGTCGGTAACCTTCTGGCCCTTGAACATACCTCCCTCGGTGGTCAGACGGGCCTGGATGTCCTCGCGCTTGGTGCTGGTGTCCACCTCACTATACTTCAGACCCAGAATGCTGACGGGCAGCACCTTCTCGGCAATCTTCCAGCGGATGATGTCGTTGTAGCGCAGACCCTCGTCGATGAACTCTACCAGACGCTCGCGGCGGATCTCGTCGAGAATGTTCAGACCGTTGGCCTTGGCAAAGTCGTTGGTCAGACGGGCTGTAAATCCCGAGCGGGCACGTACGGCATTGACAGTCTTGTCAAGCTGTGCGTCGCTGATGCTGCCGTTGTACTCATAGAGAGCCTCGGCATAAGAGAGAAGCACCTCGGCATAACGGATAATCATCTTGTCGACGGTCTCCTTGCTGTTGGTGGTCCACTCGTCGAGCATGAATCCCTTCTTGATGCCATAGCCGTTGCCGTGCTGGTTGCTGAAGGGCTGATAGCCGCCCTTATAAGCCTCTTCCTTGGTGTGATAGATGGTCATAGCCAGTCGCGGGTCGCGGTTGGTGAACACATCGTCGTACTGTGTCTCAGGAATGACAGCCAGCTGGCTCTTCTCACGGGGCAGACCGTCGGTACAGAGGAACTGGTTGATGGCCTGGCGGGTGACGCTGACACCATTCTCAAGCTGGCGCGAGTTGCCGTGGGTGATAGTTGCACCGGCGCCGTTGGGGCCATATACCTTCACGAACACATTCTCCTTGTTCTGACGGCCTTCACCATCAAAGTAGAACAGTTTCTGGAAGTTGGAATAGAGAGCATGCTTGCCACTATTGATCAGACGCTCGGCAGCATCGATAGCCACCTTGAGATGGGCTTTGCTGTCGCCGCTCAGCGAGTGGTACTTCACAAATGTTCCCTCGTAGAGACCGATGCGGGTCATCAGTCCGCGGGCAGCTGACTTCGACACGCGACCCCAGTCGGAGGCGCTGCTCACATTATCGATGTCGGGCAGCCACTCCTCGGCAAAGCGCAAATCGTCGTAGCATTGCTGGATGACTTGCTCGCGCGGGGTACGGGCCATCTTGATGTCGGGATCCTCGGTAGAGTCGAAAGCCTTCAGGATGAGGGGCACATCGCCGTATTTCTTCACCAAGTCGAAGAAGTGGTAGGCACGGAAGAAGTAAGCCTCAGCCATCCAGCGGTTCTTCTGAGCATCGCTCAGCGGAGCTGCCGCAGCCTTCTCGATAATGTTGTTGCACACACCTATCTTATTATAGGGATTGGTCCAGTCGCCAGCGGTTGCCGGAACGCTCCAGTTACCGTTCGAGGTAGAGTTGGGCGAGCTGCCCACAATGTCGTCGGCACGCTTGTCGTGGTCGAAACCAGGCAGGTCGACATATAGTTTGTTGCAGGCGCCGCGCAGGTCGGTCTCACTCTTCCAGAAAGTGTTGTCGGCCAAGACGGTCTCGGGCTCACGGTCGAGCTCGCAGCTGGCGAGAGCCGTAAAACCACAGACAACGCTGATGGCACATATTGATTTGAAAATATATCGTTTCATAACTGTTCTATTTCTTGTTTGCCTATTTACTGATTAACCATAAAAGAATCTTTAGAGCGTGATGTTCACACCGAATGCCCATGTGCGGAAGAAGGGATAGTAGTTACGTCCCACATTGTTGCCTGCCTCGGGGTCGAACACCTTCAGCATGTCGGAGTGCTCCCACACGTCGGAGCCCGACACATAGACGCGCAGCTTCTCAATATACTTGCGTGAGATAGGAATGGTGTAGCCCAGTGTCACGTTCTTCAGACGCAGGTAGGCTGCATTCTGAATCCACTTGTCGGAAGGCTGGAAGTTAAACCAATCGCCATTGTAGTTGTAGAGTCGGGGCCACATGGCATCCTGATTCTCCTCGGTCCAATAGTCACGGTGAATGGTCCACGGCATCTGATAGGTACGGGCAAACGGAGCGATGGCCTCGCTGTCGATGAGCACCTTGCGCTTGGCCACACCCTGGAACATCATCGAGAAGTCGAAGCCTTTCCACTGTGCGCCGAGGCTCAGTCCGTAGAGATAACGGCCGTTAGAGTTGCCCAGGTAAATCAGGTCGCCATGATTCTCCTTTGTTCCGTCACCGGCACCAATCTGATGGTCAGCCTCGCCCTGGGTGATATATTTCACGTCACCGGCACCAATCTTACCATCGCTGAACGTCTTGAAGCCCGGGTGGTCGGCCTTGTACTGGTCGTACTCTTCCTTGCTGGTCCAATAGCCGTCGGTGGCATAGCCCCAGATGGTGTTCATCTCGTAGCCCTCAAGGAGGCTTACATTACCTGCCGTGATGACATCCGCACCATCGTACTCCATCAACTTGTTGCTGCTGTCGGAGAGGTTGAACGCAATCTGATAACGGAAATCTCCGATCTTGTCGTTCCATTTCACCTCGAAGTCCCAACCCCAGGTCTTCAGCTTACCCACATTCACACGGGGAATACCGATACCGATGGTGTGAGGGAGTTGCAACGACGAGAGCATGTCGTTGTTGTATTTCCAATAATAGTCGAAACTGGCATTCAGTCGGCCGTTCAGCAAACCGAAGTCAATACCCACGTTAGTGGTCTCAATGGTTTCCCAGGTCTTGTCCTTCGAGGCCAGCTGACTCTGATAATATGACTTCTCGCCCATATAGACAGTGCTCTGTGCGATGGTGGGGATATAGTCGTAGAGACCGAGAATGGCTCCGTTACCCAACTGTCCCCAAGATGCACGCAGCTTCAAGTTGCTGATGAAATCGGCCTTGAACCAGGGCTCCTGGCTCACACGCCATGCTGCAGATACTGACGGGAATGCCTTCCAACGCTTCGAGGGAGCCAGGCGGGAGCTGCCGTCGTAACGGATATTAGCCTCGAAGAGGTAACGCTCAGCAAAATTATAGTTGAAACGTCCGAAATAAGACATCATCGACCAAGGCTCAATCTTGTCAGCAATCGTCGTATTGGTAGCGACCGACGCATCGTAATAGTTGAACGAGTAGAAATCGTTGGAGTTCATGTTCTTGGCGGTTCCGCTCATCTCGTCCTTGCGGTAGTTCTCGTAGCTCGTACCTGCCAGGAACTTAAAGTTATGGAGCTTATTGACGTCGAACTCATAGTTGACCGTAGCCTCAAACAAGTCGTGGAAATCGTTGTTTTTGATACGGTAGAGCTGGTTGGGCGAGTTGTAGTCCTGACGCTTGTTATTGCCTGTCATACCATACCAAATGAGATAATGGCGCTCGCTGCGGCCGCTGTAATAACCGGCACGGCGGCTGGCGCTGAGGTTCACCCGCAGGCCCTTTACAAGATTCTTAAACGTGATGTTGCCCTTACCAATGAAGGCCTCATAGAGCGTCTCGTTCACACCACCATCTTTCATGACCTGAATGGCATTGAACTGTAGGTCGCCGTTGTAGGGGTTGGTATCATAGTTGACATCCTCCTCGGGGTTGTACAACAGCTGACGGGCACGGCTCGAATAGAGGTTGTTCATGATGGCTGATGCTCCGCAAGAGGGGGCATTGTTTTTCTTGCTCTGATACTGCACATTGACTCCCATGGAGATATACTTGTTGAGCTCGGCATTCACCTTAGCATGCAGGTTGACGCGCGTGTTGTCGTTCTTGCCATACTTCAGCATACCATTCTTATAATAATAGTTGGCTGAAACCAGATAGTTGATATCCTTCGTGCCACCTGATACCGAAACGCTGTGGTTAGTCTGGTCTGAGTGGTTCTTAGTTCCCTCTGCCACCCAGTTGGTAGCCGAGAACTGATCCCAACGGCCATTGGTGTTGTTCGGACGGTAATTGAAGTTAGGGTTGCCTACCCATCCGCTCTGCTCGGGGTTCCACTCAGGCTTGCCACCCTGATTCTGACGTCCTTCGTTAATCCAGTCCTGCTCTTCCCATGCGGGCAGACGCTTCGGCATGTTGGCTGGGGTATTGAAGGCATAGTAACCATTATAAGTGATTTTTGGCTTACCGGCAACACCATTTTTGGTGGTCACCAGCACAACACCTGCAGCGGCACGAGCACCATAGATGGCACAGGCAGCTGCGTCTTTCAACACGGAGATGCTCTCCACATCGTCGGCATTAAGCAAAGAAATATCGCCTTCGACACCATCAATCAGAACCAATGTCGATGTAGAGTTGGCAGATGAAAAACCACGCACGCGCAGTCCGCTGGTCTCGGAGCCTGGTTCACCGCTGGAACGGAGGATAGCCACACCGGGCATCTCACCCTGCAGGGCAGACAACACATCAGTAGTTGGCTTGGCAGCAACTTTCTCTCCATCAATAGCTGTCACGGCACCAGAGAGGTTTGCCCTCTTCTGTGTTCCATAACCTACGACAACAACTTCTTGCAAGGTCTTATCGTCCTCGCTCAACAGAATCTCGCCATTGGCCTGCGAAGCCTTCACCTCACGGGTCACATAACTTACATAAGAGAAACTGATGGTAGCACCCTGAGCCACCCGCAACGTGTAATTACCATCGTAATCGGTTACGGAGGCATTGTTAGTACCTTTTTCCATCACCGTTACACCAATCAATGGCTCGCGCGACTGAGAATCCAGCACGCGGCCCTTTACTGTTAAACCGCTAGTCTGCGCAAACAGACCCACATCCACAAGGAACATCAAACAGACAATCATCCATAGTCTCAACGTTCCTAAAGATAATGTACTTTTTTCCATAGATTATTATTGTTAGTAAAAACTTTTCTGATGCAAAGATAGGTTAATATAGAACGTTTGATTCAAAATAGACTACATCATAGATACTATAGCTACACATCACACATACATCATTACTTTCTCACAAAAATAGTAACTAACTAATTATCAATATATTAATTACAATTGAACTACATCAAAACATTTTCCACCTTTTTCTTGGATGAAAGAAAATAATTACTTATTTTTGCAACAGGATTAATTCAGTCATCATGCGAACAGTTTTCATTTCTTTCCTATTCTGCATTTGCTCATCGCTTGGAGCAGCAACATTCTGGCAGAGGTCTGTGGTGAATTTCTCACGGCAGACTTACATGGCAGCCAATCAGAACTGGATGGCTGAACAGGGAGCCAACGGGTGGATGTATTTTGCCAACAACCAGGGGCTGCTCGAATTCGACGGCGTTTATTGGAACACCTACCCTATTGACAACAACGCCAAGCTTCGTTCGATAAAAATCACAGAGAAACGCATCTATGTGGGTGCTTTGGGGCAGTTCGGATACTTTGAGCCAGACAATCGCGGACAATTACAGTACACTTGTCTGTCGAAAGACTTGCAGAAGGAGGGCGTCATCAACATCTGGAACATCCACACTCTTGGCGGCCGCGTGTATTTCCAGGCAGACGGAGCCATGTACTATTTGGAGAACGAACATATAGGAAAGATTCCTTGCAAGAAAGGCATCAGCTATACTGCCGTACTGTATAATCGCATCTATGCAGCCACCAGCGATGGTATCTACTTCTTGCAAAACAACCGTTTTGAAAAACTTCAAGGCATCAATCTTCCACCAAAAGCCTATATCGCGGCACTTCTGTCTGTAGACGATAAAATGCTTATCGTTACCAGTGACTACGGAATCTATCAGTTTCAACATGGGGTTTTCGAACCCTGGCAGCACCCTGCCAACACGCTGATAGCGAAGAACAAGCTTACCTGCGCAACGGTCAACGGTCCGTATATTGCTTTAGGAACCACACAAAACGGCATCATACTCATAAACACCAGCACGAATCGGGTTGAGAGCATCTCAAAAGATGACGGATTGCAGAACAAGACTGTACTGGCTGCTTACTTCGACCGAAGTGATAATCTGTGGCTCGGACTTGACAACGGCATCGACCATGTGGTGCTTAACTCGTACCTGTATTTTATGAACAGCCAACTGGCGGATATTGGTGCCGGATACAGCTCGGCCTTCTATCAAAACCATATCTATTTAGGCACCAACCAGGGACTTTACCGTGCAAGCGGAACACTTGACCCGAATGCAGACCCTTTAACAGTATTCATTGAAGGCACAGGAGGACAGGTACACGGTATCACAATATATGACAACAAACTGTTTTGCGGAGGCCGTAATTTCTTCATGATCATAGACGGAGACCGCACTCAACGCATCCCTATTCGCGGTGTTTGGCACACATGTCCGCTTTCCTTCCACAAAGACGCTCTACTGTTGGGTGACTATTGGGGACTGAAAGTGTTGCGGAAAACAGACGGGCTATGGACCTATACCAACAAAATTGAAGGTACTGACATCTCTGCCAAGACGATGATGGCAGAAGAGAACAGTAACGCCGTGTGGGTTGCCAATAAGAGTTTAGGACTGTTCCGACTAACTCTTGATAACGAACTGACACACGTAACGCATACAAAAAACTACAACTCATCCCAGCTGCCGGTTGGAGATAACGTATATGTCAGCACTATCAATCATGAAGTAGTAATTGCCTCGCGTCAGGGCTTGTTCCGATACGACTCTGCCAAAGACCAAATTGTGTCTTATCAGGAACTGGAACAGCAGCTGAACGGCAGCACAGCCTACACATTCTTGCAGCAGGATGATGAGCGGAACATCTGGTATGTGTGCGACGGAATATTGTACATTCTCCATTACGACCCTGTCAGAAAAACTTTTTATAAGAATAAAGGAGAGACGTATTTGAGCGACGAGCTGATTGAGGATTTCGAACACGTGGGGGTGATGAATGCGCGTCAGGCACTCATCGGTACCCAAGAAGGCTTCGCTCTGCTGAACTACAGCCGGCAAAGGGCATCAGCGCTGCCCCTGACATTGCAAATCAGACGTGTAACAGGCACGAATGGAACTGACACTTTACTCTACGGACGCAGTTTTTATCTCGAGGAGAAGCCTCTTCGCATTGCCTATGCACATAATTCCATCCGCATTGAATACAGCGCCAATAATTTCGACAAGTCGCAGACCGTGCTCTATTCGTACCGTTTGTTGGGTTCTCCTGATGATGAGTGGAGCAGTTACAGCCGCCAACACGTGAAAGAATATACCAACCTGCACGAAGGAAAATACACTTTCCAGGTGCGCATAGTGACGGCCACCAACCGCCAGCCTGTCGTCACATCACTCACGTTCCGTATTCTGCCTCCGTGGTATCGTTCATGGTGGGCCTATACCTTATATCTGATTCTATTTGCTACTATCGCCTGGGCTATTGTCAACCGGCTGCTGAAAAGCAACAGAAAACTGAACGAAAAGATTGAGACACTGGAAGATGAGAAAATACAAATAGAACTTCGCTCGAAACAAAACGAGCTGGTCTTGTCACGCATGAACGTGGTCAGAAAGAACGAGATGCTGCAGGAGATTAAGAAAACAGCTGTCAGCCTGAACAACAGTCTGAGTGAAGACAACCTGCCAAGCATCAAGCGCAAGGTGGTAAGACTCATCGGACAGATTGACACGAATATTGAGCACGATGACGATCTGGAAGCATTCAAGGGCGATTTCGACACAGTCCACCACGATTTCCTCAAAACCCTCAGTGAGCGATACCCACAACTCACACATAAGGACAAAATGCTCTGCGCTTATCTGAAGATGAACATGATATCGAAAGAGATTGCCCCGTTGCTCAACATCTCTGTCAGAGGCGTTGAGATAAGCCGTTACCGCCTACGCAAAAAGCTCGGGCTCGACGAAAAAGACAATCTTGCTGAGTTCTTACAGAAAATCAATCCCCCACATATTTCCCGATGAACAGCACCACATTGCTGCCACGCTCGGTAATCAGATAAACGAAAGGACGGTCGGCATGGAACTCGCGCTTCTCATACACAGGTTCCTCATGGGGGCCAACGGCTGTTGTGAAAGCCATCCCAGCAATTGTAACAGCAGCGGCTTTTGAGCCTTTTTCGTTTACCTCTATCTTCGCTTTCTGTTTCATCATGTCCACATAGAGCGTTCCCTCGTTCACCATATTGGTAAATTCTGCCCATTCAGAGTCGAACGCCAAAGGCATTCCCATTGCAGAAAGCACATCTGGCAGTTTCTCCATCTCTGTGGCAGTCTCGAAACGCGGTACCTTAACGTCGACATCACAGATGCTGGTATGATAATCTTCACTACCATTCTTTGAGAAATCCTGATTCAATCGTCTGATCACGTCATCGGTATTCTTACCACTTTTAGGAAGCATGATAGTCATCGAGAAGGCACCATCCCCATAGGGAAGGCTGACGCTCGTATAGTCGGAGCTCTCTCCATAACGTACTCGCACGCGCTGATGCATCATAGGCTGCTCTTTCGTTGCTCCCAAAACAGTAGTGAATGATTCGTTACGGGTGTATTTCTCCTCAAACTTCTCTGTCCAGTCGGCCTTAAAATAAATAGCATTTAAGAGATACATCACGCATTTTTCATCGATTTCATCGAGAATTTTAGGTATCATCCCTTGTGTTTTATCATTACACCATCCGTTGATAACACCTAATGATGCGGGATTGGTAAAATCGAGATTGGAAACGGGGGCATCATAGTAGCGGTTCATGTCAGCAGCATAAGTATCGCGGATGGTTGCTTTCTGATTGTTCACATAAATACTGTTGGCAATATCGAGTGTCACTTTCGAATCAAGGGCAGGAAGCTCTTTGGTCAGTCGGGCGCAATATTCGTTGACGGCAGAGGCACTTGCAGCACCCATCCCCATCACATTCTGTATCTGCCTCTGGGTCTCACCTGTCGCTCCAGACTGCAACATACCCAACATATAAGTGATGCTGAGAGGTGAACAAAAACTGCTCTTCGCACCGTCAAGAGCATTGATGCGACTAAAAAAGTCGAAAGCAAAACTATTGTTTCCAGCAACAAAAGCCTGTTGCTCACTTGTCAGTTGAACTCGGTGCTCGGGATACACCATATTAACAATATAGTCGTCAGGCAGATTGTCAACGATGTTCTCCGACGACGAGCAGGCTGATAGCAGTCCAGAGGCTGCCATAAAAACTGCAAAAGCAAGTGTCTTGAATGATTTCATCATAACTGATTATAGGTTTCTTACTACTTCCTAAACACAAGTATGACTGAAAACTTGCATGAGAAAAGAATATTTTTCAGAAAAACAATACTTGAATATATATGGTTATTCAGGAGAAACCACAAAAAAGCCTAGAAGGTTGAAGGTAAAACAACACATAAACAGGAGCCTAAGAGCGTTTTTCTTACCACTGAACTTGCAGTCTATGAAGCATCGTTGTGCTCTCACCACAGGAGCCGGTATGTTGAATGGCAACGCCTCCAAAAGCATTTCCTTTCACCTCAGCAGAGAGGTCAACCACATGAGGCAATGCCGAGTCGGCGGGTTTGGGCGTAGTTGTCTCCACATGGGCAGATAGTCGGTTGCCGATAAGTTGCAAACTGATGGTGCAGCCCGTGCGGTAGCAGGTGGCAGAAATGGCCTCACTGATAGCTTTTACGTGACCGTTCTCATAGGCTACCAGATAAAAATCAACAGCCTTTGCGTATTTCACTGTACGGATAATACGCAGGCCATAACCTGTGAGAGTGTGCGTATCGAACTTCAGGCAGACATCCATATACTGGCCCGTAGCCGATCCAAAGCCCTGGCCGGCAGTCTTAGTGGGATCAACGTGCAAGGTGAGCGACATGTCGCTATAAAATCCCTCTGCCGGAGTGTACATCAATCTGGCACCACGTTGCGCCTGCAAAAGGCCCTCTCCAACGGCACCGTTAAATCCTTTACCATACTCCCACATGGGTTTTTGGCGATTGAAAGTCCACGGAAACTCAGCAGTGTCGGCTGGCTTAAAACCATCAACCGTCCAGAATCCTGGTCTGATTTCTGGCTGCCAGTCACAATAGAAGTGGCTGAAGTCTGTGTCAAGTCTACCTCTTTCGGTGAGATGGCTGACGCGAAAACGAAACTTCTTACCGTCGGTTCCAACCCATTCGCCTGCATTACTGCGTGATGAACGAGGCTGCAAACGGGCTGACAGCATGTGTCCCGCATAGCCAGTATTCAAAGGAAAACCATTGCCTACACCCACGGGAATGCCGTCGGCATACCATATTATAGACGACTGATCCTTAGCTCCTTGCAGGTTGAGCTGATAGTCAAGCCATGCACGTCCCTTTTCCAACCGTATTTTTGGTCGCTTCACTATAGTGGGAGGAGGCAAAACAGACGGTTTTACCGATAAAAGGCAGGCTGCCTCGCGACCATCAACAGTGCGGGCGCAAATGCAAAAAACAGCCATTTCATCGGTCTTGTTAGTAGCGCTTACCGAGATGGAATGCCCCTCGGTAGCAGACAGCTGCACGTAGCCGGCATATTCAGCAGGCACCTCCCAGCAAATGCGCTCGCCATCTGTTCCTGCTTGTAGCGTAAGCGGTGCCTCGCCAGTCACCAAAGTGGCCTCATGTTGGCTGATGGGGAGGAAAAGAGGGCCTTTGACCTCGCGTTTGTCTGGTACGACGACGGTATTCTCCAGCTGCCGATTACCAATAATGTACGGACGGTTGTTCAGCCAAAACTCTTGCTGATAGCATCGTAGCCACGGCTGAGGGTAGGCTGTCCATCCCAGATACTTCACAAAGGGCGCATGATAGTGGCAACGGATAAGTGTGAGAGGTCCGCCTTGTTTACAGAAATACATCTCGGTGTTATCGCCCTTTGCGTAGAAATGGCAGTCGATGAATGCCGCTCCTGCCCCGAAAGTACTCCAGAAAGGCTTCTGACCGTATAGATCGATGCGGCAATGCCGGTAGATGGCCGTGCCGTTCAAGGCATCGTCGGTACACTCAAAGTGACAGCTGTCGTACTCCGAACGGTCGGCACCATTGAGCGGGTTCAGGTTCAGCCGGCTGATGAAACGCACATTCCGGGCCGCCATAAACGAGCCTTTCACGTAGCCCACATGTGCCTGGGTAATTGCCTCGCTGCGCTTCTGTCGGCTCATTGAGGGCTGCAAGGGATAGTTGAGGTCCACATTACAATAATTGCCCATAGTCAGGTTACTTACCCAAAGGCTATCTCCATGGAAGTCAAACATAGTAAAATTACCGATAGCGCCCTGTGTCTGTCCACGTTGAGATGCCAAAACCACGGTCTCAGGATTAGGATTCAAGCCGATGAAATGGAGGTTTTTATACCTGATGGTCATACCAAAAGGCTCGCGACCGTCTTTTCCAATTACCACTTCAGGCACCTCTGGATTATCTACCCAATAAACAAACGGTGCAAGATAGACATACACAGGCTCATTACCTGTTAGTTGTTGGAGATAATCAACGGCCGACTGAAAGGTCGCAAACACATAAGGATTCTTATCCTGCTCGCCACTCAGATTACCATTCACAAAGACGGTTCGCTCATTCAGGCTTATAGCATGGTCTTGATAGACTAAAGTATTGCCCTTGAGGACAATAGGGTGTAAGGCATCCAGCGAACAATTCTGTGCTGATACCACTCCCATCTGCACGACACCCAAAAGCATCAGTGCGAAAAGACCAATCATTCTTTGATAAATCATGTTCGTTTTTGTATTGGTTATGAGCACAGCCAAAAGAACAGGCATTCTTACTGTAAGGCAGCGCTAAGTTTCTTTCTCAAAGTCAGCACATTACAACCATTCACCCGCTCGTAATTCATTGAGTCCATCAACTGACGAACCAGATAGATTCCTAATCCGCCAATGGGCCTATCTTCAGCAGAGAGTGACGTATCTGCATCTTCCTTGGCTGTGGGGTCGAAAGGAATACCTTTGTCAGTAATAACGAACTTCAGGCGCAGATCGTTAGCCTCAGCATCTACATGAACCTCCCCTTCCGTACCTGTTGGATATGCATAATTCATCACATTCACCACAGCCTCCTCGATAGCCAGATTCAGATTCATTGTCTCAGACATATCGTAGCCCAGTTCCTCGGCAACTCTCTCAACAAACTTATTCAATTGCGGTATCGTCTGTATATCATTTGGCAATGTAATACTCCGCTTCAAGCGCACAGGCCGCTGTTCTTTTTTATACTCAATGAAGAGCATCGTAAGATCGTCACTTTGGTCTGCAGCGCCAACGAAACGCCTTACTGCCACGTTCATATCTTTCAGGAAATGCTCCAGTCCAGACCTCTCACTGGCATCCCGCTTACCTTCCTTCATCGTCTCAGCCACCTCGATAATCCGCTCGTAACCAAACTGCTGATGCGACGCATTCTCTGCCTCAGTCAATCCGTCGGTATAAAGGAATATTGTTGTATGCGGACTAATCATCGTCTCCTGCCCTTCAAACTGAAAACTGTTTACAATACCAATGGCTATATTCGAAACCACATCGAGCTTACTTACCTGGTTCAACACTCCCTCGCCGCTATCGCCGACGGGATGTTTTATCAATAACGGTGCATCATGTCCTGCATTACAGTAGCGTAAACGGCCTGTTGGCAAGTCGAGAACACCGATAAACAGGGTAACAAACATCGATGTTTCGTTCATATTGGACAAAGACTCGTTCATTACCTCAACTATCCGAACCGCATTCGATTCATGAGCTGAGACTGTGCGGAACTGTGAACGTGTTACTGCCATGACCAAACTGGCAGGAACACCCTTCCCACTAACATCACCGATACAGAAAAACAGTTTTTCGTCGCGGATATAGAAATCGTAGAGATCTCCGCCAACTTCCTTAGCCGGTTCAAGTGCACCATATATTTCCACATCGTCACGATCAGGATAGGGAGGATATATCTTCGGTATCATCGACTGCTGGATACCACTGGCTATGCGCAACTCACTACTAATGCGTTCTTTCTCAGAATGAATCTTCTGCATTCGGAACAGCTGTTTAGCCGCACGCCACATAATAAATCCAAGTATCCCAAGACCAAACAGCACGAGCAGTAGCAGGCCAAAACCAAGAGAACGAAGCCCACGGTAAATATCTTTGTCCTTACAGATTACCGCCATCGACCATCCCGTCTGCTCATCAACAGGGGCAAAATAAGCGTATGTCTTTTCCCCGTCATTATTCCTAACAGTAATCTGTCCGCTCTCACCTGCCAGCATACGACGGTTCATCTCACTCGCCATGGTGTCGCTCATGTTTCTGGAAACCTCATAGGCGTTCTTTCTCATGACAAGGCTCTCCACAGGGCAAGCCAGTATTTGCCCAGTACGAGACAACAGAACATTCTGTAAAGGATTGCCAGCGTCGCCGTTAATAACATGGCTCAACCAGTCGAGCGACACATCTGCACCGAGCACAGCCACAATGCGTCCAGATGCGTCGTGGATAGGACGCGTATAAGTAGCCACAAGCGTTTTTGCACCACTTTCATCGAAATATGGCTCACTCCATTTGGCACTATCAATAGCAACTGTATTCACGAACCAATCCATCTTCAGATAGTCATGAGAAGCAGACCCGATTTGCTTACAAGAAAAGCTTCCATCGCCAAGTTTTACAACGTATGGCTCAAACCAACGTCCTTTAGAGGGATAATAATCAGCAACGAAACCAATACCTGCACCTATGATATTATCATTGTTCTTTACAAACTTTTCCAATAACTGATGCAAGCCATCTGGATCAGCCAAGTCACTTTCTACCGCCCACGCGATATTATCCTCAGCCACTTCAACAACCGACATGATATTCTTAATTCGCAAACTCGTTTCACGTAGTTCACCTTCTGCCCGATGTTTTGCTTCCATTTGAATACCTTCATAGGCAAAATAATACAACACAGAAAGTGTGACAACAAGCAAAGCTGCTGCCACAAGAAGTATTAGGAAACCACGACTACGCCGTAGTGAATTAAGCGAATTAAGCAGGAAACTCTTTTTTTCCATAGGGATTAAATGGTATTATTCGTACAAATCGATGCACAAGTTTCATTAGTGATAAGCGCCTACAAAGATAACCATTTTCCACTAAAACCCAATGTCATTAACTCAAAAAAGCATGAATTACAAACTTTTTTTGCATTTCAAAATGGCTAATCACTATAAAAAAAACGACTTGAAAATCTATAAATCGCTAATCGATGGCCAAGGTGAAGCCTTTCTGAAGCAGAACGGGCTGTCTCACTTTGGGATACATACGATATTGCCTCCAACTTCTCTTCTACGCTATATTCTTTCTTCATCTTGAACCTGTAAGTCGTGTCCAACTTTCTGGGTTCACTTCAAACTTGTCCCTTTGATTTCAATAATTTTTTCGATTTGTGATTTTGTGACATGTGACTTTGTGACATTAAGCACCTTCCGACTATTTTCGGGGGGGTAGTCAGGCTCTAAAAGTACTCATAAGATAGTAATAATATTATATATTATTTATATTATTATATATTTATTAACATATAATACCGA
>JAEEGF010806949.1_pt1 | contig 30969 bp, 20 predicted proteins | sample 9134171 | NCBI WGS metagenome assembly JAEEGF01 (sample SAMN16246542, study PRJNA631951) | gut metagenome | biome: gut microbiome; feature: rumen; material: AP-attached | host: Bos | place: Iran: Karaj | collected 2018-10 | reverse complement strand
CTGCGGGAATGTCGTAAGTGCCAATGTAGCCAGAAAAGTACGCACCATCTATTCTTCCCGCTACCAGGAGGGTGATGTCCGGCCGGCAGACCATTCCGGGGTTGTAGATCATTCTGAACGAACAGGAGGAAGCGTCAAGGACGGTTTCCTGGCAGCCACCTGAATAGTCAAAGCGGAAAACGCTTAGTTTTTCGAAACCCGGATAGGAGACCAGGATGGCGAACCAGTCGTCCCGGACGATGAAATCGCGGATTTTTTTATCTCCATTAGGGATAGAAAGCTTGACGGCAGGCTTCCTGTCCTTGCAGAGCCAGTAACTGATCGGCTGATACAAGCCCATCCATACTTCAATCGTATAGAGGGTGCCGCCATAATACTCGGCCCCGGCTATGTGTCCATCGGCAAAATGGAGTGACTGTTCATCGTAAATGCCGTTGCGGGGGTCGGGGGCGCCGTTGATGTACGGCACGTAATCATGGCCATCATACAAGTCATAGAAGACCATGGGCCCGGCGCTGCCGGAGACGGAGACCTCGCACGAAGCGGTATGGCCACCGTCCTCCGCCGTGGCGGTGACCGCGGCGCTGCCCTCCGCAAAGGCGGTGACGGTGCCGTCCTTATCTACGGCCGCTACGGAAGGATTGGAAGATGCCCACGATACGTTCTTGTTGGCGGCATACGAAGGGGTATAGTTGACGGTAAGCGTGCGGGATTCGCCCACCTGCAGGGTCATGATGGCGGAGCTCAGCTCAATGCCCTTCAGGGCAGGGTCGGGAGTGACGGTAATGTTGCAGTATCCCTGCTGATCGGGGAAGGCCTTTGAACGGGCGAAAATCTGTGTAGTACCGGCGCTCACGGCAGTGACAGTCCCGTTGTTGTAGTCGACTTTTGCAACGCTGGCATCCATCGAGGCCCATTCAACCGTCTGGTCGGCCTCAGCAGGGCTCACGCTGGCGCTGAGCTGGAAGACGTCCCCTTCCACCAGTTCCAGCGTGGCAGGGTTTACCGTTACCCCGTCCACCTCAATCTTGCTCACGGTCACCTGGCAGGTGGCGTCCTTGCCTCCGCTCGACGCCGTGATGCTGGCCTGGCCGGCCAGGATGGCGGTTACATTGCCCTCCCCGTCCACCGTGGCCACGTCCGGGTTTGTCGACTTCCAGCTGACGGTCTTGTCGGTGGCGTCCTCCGGCAGCACGGTGGCCGTGAGCGTGGCGGTTTCGCCCTCCTTGAGGTCCAGCGTCTCCTTGTCCAGGGTCACGGATTCGACATCGATGGTGGCGGCCTCTACCGTAACCTTGCAGCTGGCCTGGAAGCCTCCGTCGCTGGTGGTGACGGTCACCGTCCCTTCGCCCGGCCCCACGGCCGTGACAATGCCGTTGTGTCCGTCCTGCTCCACGGTAACCACCGATTCGGGCGATGCACTCCAACTCACCGAACGGTCGTCGGCATTGGCGGGCGATATTGTGGCGCCCAGGATGACCGAACCGCCCTCCGTGAGGGTTATGGAGGGCAGGTTAAGGCTCACGGACTGCACATGAATCAGCTTTTTCTTGACGATGACCCGGCAGGAGGCCTTGAATCCGCCGTCCTGAGTTGTTGCGGTTATAGTGGTTGCGCCCATGGCGATGGCCTCGACGATGCCGTCGCCGGTCACTGTGGCGACATCGGGAACGGCAGACTTCCATTCGACTGCCTTGTTGGTGGCATTCTCGGGAAGAACTGTGGCAACGAGTGTATGCGTTTGTCCTTCAGTTAGTTCTATATCATCCTCGGAGAGGCTTACGCCGGTCACGGAGACCTCGGCGGGGGTCTGTACGCAGGAGCTGAACATAAAAGCTGCGAACGCGGCAAGGGCAATTATTCTGGACTTCATGATCAACGGGATTATTTACAGTGTCGTAAAGATAAGTATTTTTTGGGTATCCCGGTCCACGAAAACAACAGGGTATCGTCAATTATTGTTATATTTGAAAAAACATCCGATGGACGACAAATATCAACACGGCAAGATGCTGTCCATATACCGTAACGAATTCGCATAACGATATGAAAAAACTCGCAATCACTCTCCTGCTCGCCATTTCCGCCGTTCTCTCCGGCCGGGCCCAGAGCATCAGCTACGGCAGCTATCATCAACTCAGGCAGCCGCTTCCGGTCATCCTGGACACCGATTTCGGAAGCTGCACGGATGACCTTTTCTCAATCGTGATGCTCTACCACTACATCGAGGACGGTCTGGTGGACCTGAAGGGCGTCATCGTGGACCGCGAGGGCGACCGCAACGCCGTCCTGGTGGACATTTTCAATCAGTTCTACGGACATCCTGACATCCCGATCGCCCTCGAACGCAACGGCGTCAAGAACCCCTACGATTTCATTCCCTACAGCCGGCTGGTCGATTTCAAGAATGCCGACGGCAGCTGGCTGTATCCCCGTTCCATCGATCCCGGAAAGCTCCCCGAAGGCTATAAGTTCTACCGCAAGCTTCTCAGCGAAGCGGAAGACCACTCGGTGGTCGTCCTTGCAATTGGCATGATGACCTGCCTGTCGCAGCTGTTCGAATCAGGCCCGGATGAGTTTTCCCCGCTTCCGGGCGTGGAGCTGTTCGGCCGCAAGGTGAAGGCTGTCTATGTGCAGGCAGGCCACTTCGACGGCAACGACAATTTCAGCGGCTACAATATGCGCACCGCCTCTGAAGCGGCCGCCGTCTTCTATGACAAACTGCCTGCAAATGTAGACCTCGTGCTGTCTCCCACCAACGTGGGCGAAATGATGGACTACACGTCGGAGGACATCCTTACCGACCTGTCCTACACCGCTTTGAACCCCATCAAGACGGTCTATGCCCAGTTCGACTGCGAAGTGGGGCAGCGCATGTGGGACACCAACTGCGTGGTGAACGCCGTCCTGGGCGACGGGGAATACAATCTCTCGCAGAGGGGCTGGGTGAAGTACCTCGACCGCGGCGAGGCGTCGCAGATGATCTTCACGCCGGACCCTGCAGGGAACGCCCGCTACCAGCTTCCCGGGGACACATTCTTTGCGGAAGAAAAGGTGATGGACATACGCCGCCACACGCGCATGAGCCCCCATCCATCCTCCTGCTCCATCGAGGCGCCCCAGGAGCAGCTCACGGGCGAGGCCGCAGCCGAATGGGTGCGCCAGCGCACGGACCAGCTCTCGGACAAGTACATGGGTGCTGCCGGCAACACCCTCGATGCCGGAGAGATGCTTCAGTTGTTCCGGCCCCTGGGCTTCACGGGCACGAACGCCTCCGACTACGGCGAAGCGGCCCGGGTGCTCTACATGCAGATTTTCACACGTATGGTGCAGAAGACCCTGAGGGAAGGCGCCCGCAACCTCACTATAGTCATGGGGCCTCCGTCTTCCGGCAAGAGCACCGCCGTCCGCAGTCTGGGCCTGGACAAGTCGGGGCTGATCTGCGACGGCCTGCCTGAGGGCGAAGGGATTCTGGCTGCAATCATCGGATGCGCGAGGGAGCAGGGGATGGACAGAATCACCATCGTGCCTGTGTACAACGACATCCTGACCTGCCTGAAAAACAGCCTGCAGAAAGGCAGGGAGACCAAGCGCTACGATGGCCTGGACCATCTGGTCGCGGCCTACCGCAGCAACGAGGGGCGGCTCGCTGCAATCCGGAAGGAGTTCCCCGACGTGGACATCCGGCCCGTCGACTGTTCGCACAACCAGGCGCCGCGCACCGTCAGTTGCTCCAGTGCCCTGAAGTGGAACTATAAAGTGGGCACGGGCGATATAGACAGGATGCTTTCCGCGCTGCAAGACGCTGTAGACAACGGAGAGATAGGAATCGCCACCCTGCGCGCCGCCGTTGGCGACCTGTATTCAATCCCCGGCCTCGGCGCCAGGGGCCGTGCCACGGCCGATGCCATCAACAAGCGTGTCGATGAAATCCTGAAAGAATTTATTCAGCGGTAGAGCCCCTTGCCCTCTACGACAAGACGGCCCGGGGCGAGAAACCGTTTGCCGGCCTTATTTAATCCTGATCCGTTCCCCTTTCTTGACGGATTTGGTCTTCTTCATGATTATGAAGTCGTTGTGGGTTACCCCGCTGTGGGTGTAACTCATTTCAAGCCTGACTTCATTGGGCTTTTTCGTGTCATAAACGACATTCCAGGGGCCTCCCACGATGGAGGACATGAACAGCACGGAGTTGTTGGTGGATATGTTCACGTCGTCGACTTTGACCAGGACCAGTGAACTCTTTGCTTCCGGGACACGGATGTACTGGACGGTCATATCCCCGGGGGTCCAGTCCCCGTCGACTATCATACCGTAGAGCTCATAGCCGCTTGTCTGGTCATACACGCCGTCGACACGCTTCCGGTATGAATCGACGACCCAGAGGTCGCCGGATATTTCGCATTCCTCTCCGCCGGATCCGAGAAGGCCGAAGCAGGATGTGAGGGACATAATTGCCGCAAAAGCGCAGATGATCTTCAACAAATTCTTTTTCATATTGCTTACGTTTTCCACAAATATAAAAAGAATTTGCTGTCTTGCAAAAAGGAAGCCCCTGATCAGAGGAGTCCTTCGGGAAGGGACATCGTGAGCGTCCTGGATGAAGGGTCTGCGGAGATGATGAAATCCTCGTGGAGGGGAATAAGGACTTCGCCTGAGCCCGATGCCGGGGCCACGCACAGACAGGGGTTGCCGGGGATGTCTTCAAGGCCGGTGGCGGTGCCGACAAGGCGCCCTCCGTCATAGACGGTCCAGCCGGTGAAGTCTTCGAAATCGTCCTCCTCGTCCTCGGCGTCGAGAAGGATCTCCCGGCCCACCATTTCTTCCGCGTCCTGCAGGTTGTCCACGTCGGTGAGGTGGACTATGGCGCGGGTGCTGCCTTTGGGAGTGATGCGCTCGATGAAAAAGGGAACCGGCAGCCCGTCGAATTCGACGAACACCGGTTCCGTTGTTTCGATTTCCTCGGCGTCGATGCCCAAGAGCCCAATCAGGACATCTCCATCGATACCGTTGGATTTCAGGATTTTGGCTATCGGAAGCATTATGCTTCGGCCTCGGCGGGAGCGGCTTCCTCGGCGGGTGCCTCGGCAGCTTCTTCAGCGGGAGCTTCGGCAGCAGCCTTCTCGGCGGCTTCCTTGGCGGCGAGCTCTGCAGCCTTCTTGGCGAGAGCTTCGGCGCGGGCCTCGTTGACCTTGGTCTCTTCAGCCTTGGCGGCCTTGCGGGCCTCGATGGCGGCGTTCTTCAGACCGGTCTTCTTTGCTTCGATCTTGGCATCCCTGCCAGCCTTCCAGTCGTTCCATTTCTTGTCGGCAACTTCCTGGGTGAGGGCTCCCTTGGCGACACCGCCGTCGAGGTGGTGGCGAAGGAGGACACCTTCATAGGAGAGGATGCGGCGAGCGGTCAGAGTGGGCTCTGCACCGACCTTGATCCACGCCAGGGCGCGCTCGAAATTGAGCTGGATGGTGGCGGGGTTGGTGTTGGGGTTGTAGGAGCCGATCTGCTCGATGTAACGACCGTCACGCGGAGCGCGTGCGTCTGCCACAACAATGTGGAAGAATGCGAAATTCTTCTTACCGTGGCGCTGTAAACGAATCTTAACAGCCATTGTGAATCTGTTTGTTTAATTAATACTTTAGTACGCCCTACCCGAGAGCGGACTGCAAAGGTAGTAATTCTTTGGTAAACTGCAAAATAATTAAGGGAGGCCCGGAAAGACCTCCCTTGATCGTGATGCGGCAGTCTCTACTGGTATTTGTAGAGCTGGATGGCTTGCTGTCCGGATTTGAAGTAGCGGAAGCGAAGCTGGTCACTTGCCTTGTTGAATCTCAGCGTCATGGTGCCTCCGGTGGTTTCCACGGTAATGACCGCATTGCCGTCGTTGTCAATCGAAATACTATTGGTGCAGGCGCTTTCAAGTGTCTTCAGACCATTGCCGTAGCTCGTTATACCGATGTACTTGCCACTGGCGCCCTTGATGGAGTATCCGCCGGTCATACTTGAGATGGTGAACTTGGCGGCATTCGTGGTGGCGTTCGCTTCGATGGATCCGGATGCTATCGTGACAGCAATCGTGTTGCCGGCTGCATCGAATGAGCTGAGTCCGCCGTTGAAGGCCACGTTGCCGGCCTCGTAGACGATCAGGTAGTCGCCGTCGGTGATGTCGGCGGTGGAGGTGACCTTCACGTAGGCGTGGGAACCGCCGGTGCTGGATGCGGCGAGCTGGCCCACGCTGATGACAGCTGACACCACGCGGGTGTTGTCGGCATCGTTGGTGAGCTTCACGGTGATGGATCCGGAACGAGCTGAGCCGGTGTTCTTTCCAACGGAGTAGGTGATGGTGCCGCCGGCAATGGATGCGGAGGTCACGACGCTGCCGTCAGCCTCGACTGAAGCGGTCCAGCCGCTGCCCGCCGAGAAGGTGACGGATGTGGTCTGGCCTGTCACGCCGTCTGCGGAAACCCCGGTGATGTCGGTCTTCGAGATGGTCGGGACGGCATCGGTGGTGGCTCCGTTGAGGGAGTAGAGGTAGGCTTCCTTGCTCTTGGTCTCGTAGGTGGAGTTGAACTTGGTGAGCTTGCCGCAGAGCACCACGACGTCGCCGACCTTGATCTGGATATTGGCGGCGGTCCACCATTTGTTCTCGAGGAAGTAGCAGTTGTAGGCCTCGAAATCGTCGGTCTTGCCGCTGTCGGAAATCCAGAACTGGGCGTTGCCGTACTCTGCATTGTACTCTTTCACGATGCTGGACACGATGCCGGTCACATAGACCTCACCGGTGCCGCCTCCGTCGATGTAGCCCTTCGCGCCGTCGATGTTGAACGGGTGCTCGAGGGTGCCGTCTCCGGTGGCGGTGCCGACCGTGTAGGTTGCGGACGCAACTTCGGAATCACGCATGCCGTCCTTGACTGCGATGGCCTTGATGGTCTTGTCTGCGTCGATGGTCACGCTGGCGCCCTGGTTGCTCGAAGTGGTCGGGTCGGAGCCGTCTGTGGTGTAGTAGATAGTCGCGCCTGAGGTGGTGGTGGAAATGGTCACCACGGTGCCTGCGGCAACGACTCCGGCAGCAGGGCTGAACTCAGGGGTTGCAACCTGCTCGCGGGTGTCGGCGTTGACGGTGATGTTCTTCACATAGATGGCCTTGGAGCTCGTCTGTGCGTAGGAGATCACGATTTCGCCGGTGTGGAGCTGGCCGTCGGGAGCAATGAACTTGTAGTCGGTGGCCGTGTTTGTCAGGTCGGCTGCGGTCAGGACCGCGGTGGGATTGTCAAGCTGGAATGCGGTGCCGCCCACGGACACGGACACGGTCGCTTCGATGCTGTTGGCGCCGGATGTGTTAATGGTCACGTCGGTGACCCCATAGTTGCTGCCGAAATTGGTGCTCAGGGTGAGGGCCGTGTTGGGCTTGGAGCCGGAACCCAGCTGCTGGCCCTTGGTGCCGTCGTATCCGAAGTAGTCTCCGTCGCCTGTGATTTTCCAGCTCTGGGTGGTGGTGCCTGCAAGCTCCACATCTCCGTATGCGGTGACTGCCTTGCCGGTGAATGTGTACTCCCAGGTGGCACCCTTTGTGGTGGCCTCCCACTTGGCATCGGGGACGGTGATGTCGGCGATGAAGAGGTTGGCGTTGCGCTCCACGGTCAGGGTGTTGGGGTTGCTGTAGGTGGCCGTGCGTCCTTTTTCGTCGGTGATGACGATCTGCAGGCCGGTGTAGCTGCCGGGATAGACGACGGCGTAGTAGGTCTGGCCGTTCTCGAGGCCGCCGGTGAGCTCCACTTCACCCGCGCCGCCGGTGAGCTGCACATCGTAGGGGGCGGCTGCTGAGATGACGGCGCTGCCGCCGGTCAGCGGCTCATTGGCGAGCAGCTTCACGGAAGCGATGCCTTCGTTATTGACCTTGAGGCTCAGGAGGCCGCCGATATTACGGAACACGGGGACTTCCACCTGGCCGGCAGCGACCGCGACGTTGGCTCCGTCGGCAAAGCTGTCGGGAGTGGCGGTCTGCACGGTGGGGATGGAAGCGGTCACGGTGTTTGCCTTGGCTTCCAGGGCGCTCACGGCTTCGGCCGGGTAGGCGAGGAGGAGGATATCGTCGGCGACGGTGAGGCCGTCGAAAGTGAATTCTGCCTTCTTGCCGGTTTCATTGACGGAGGTGCGGCTGGATGTGACGGTCGCGCCGTCGGCTGAGATTGCCTTCACGGCGTCGGTTGATTTCCAGAGCACGGTCACTCCGCTGAGCGAAGTCTTTGTGTCGGGAGTGACGTTCTGGTCGGTGCTGGCCACGACTACCTTGGCTCCTTGGGCGGCGTTTCCGTCCACTTTGATTTCCTTGTTGCAGGAGAATGCGGCCATAGCTGCTATGGCGAGGAATACAATGGTATAGATCTTCTTCATAATTCTCCGATTTTAGTTCCAACCATTGTAACCGGACCAGTTGCCCGGGTTGTTGACATCTTCCCCGCTCTGGGGGCTTTGACACAGAATATCCCCGAATCCGGCTTCGAGAATTTCTGCTTCAGGGGCGCTGTAACGCTCTGTTTTCTTAATCATAATATGCTTATTTCTTGATTGCTGCGATACCGGGGAGCTCCTTGCCTTCGAGAGCTTCGAGCATGGCGCCGCCGCCGGTGCTGACGTAGCTGACCTTCTTTGCGTAGCCCATCTGCGTGACTGCTGCGACAGAGTCGCCGCCGCCCACGAGGGTGTACGCGCCCTTTTCGGTGGCCTGGGCCAGGAATTCTGCTATCTTGAGGGTGCCGCCGGCGAACGGGGCGATCTCAAAGACTCCCACGGGGCCGTTCCAGAGTATGGTCTTGGAATCGAGAATCACCTTGCCCCAGCGCTCGAGGGATTCGGGGCCGGCGTCGACGCCTTCCCAGCCTTCGGGAATTTCGTGGGACGGGACGATCTGGGTGTGGGCTTCGGCGCTGAAATCGTCGGCCACGAGGGTCTGGACGGAGAGGTAGATGTTGACGCCCTTTTCCTTGGCCTTGGCCATGATTTCCTGGGCCTGGGGGATGAGCTCGTCTTCGTGGAGGGAGTTGCCGATCTTGCCGCCTTCCGCCTTGATGAAGGTGTAGCCCATGCCGCCGCCGATGATGAGGTTGTCCACCTTCTCGAGCATGTTCTCCAGAACTGCGAGCTTGCTGGACACCTTGCTGCCGCCGATGATAGCGGTGAAGGGATGCTGGGCGTTCTTGAGCACGTTGTCGATGGCCTTGATCTCGCCTTCCATCAGGTAGCCGAACATCTTGTCCTCGGGGAAGTAGTCGGCGATGAGGGCGGTGGAGGCGTGGGCGCGGTGGGCGGTGCCGAATGCGTCGTTGATATAGCAGTCTGCGTAGGAAGCGAGAGTCTTCACGAATTCTTTCTGGGAGGCCTTGACGGCTGCCTTTGCCGCCTTCTTCTCCTCGTCGGAGGCGTCTTCTGCGAGTCCGCGGGGCTTGCCTTCTTCCTCGGCGTAGAAGCGGAGGTTTTCGAGCAGCAGGGCTTCGCCGGGCTTCAGTGCTGCGACTTCGGCCTGGGCCTTCTGGCAGTCGGGAGCGAACTTCACGGGGACTCCGAGGCACTCGGACACGTGGGCGAGTATGTGCTTGAGGGAGAATTTGTCAGCTACTCCCTTCGGACGTCCGAGGTGGGACATGATGATGAGGGCGCCACCGCCTGCGAGCACCTTCTTGAGGGTGGGCATAGCAGCGCGGATGCGGGTGTCATCTGTGATTTCGAAATTCTCGTTGAGGGGGACGTTGAAGTCAACGCGTACGATCGCCTTTTTGCCGGTGAAATCGTAGGAATCAATGTGCTGTTGCATAGTATATAGAATAATTTGTATTTTCCGGCCGCAAATTTAGCAAAAATATCAATACCTTTGCATTATGATTGAGTTTCCGGAGAATTCTTGGAAGGATTATGAGCTGCTGGACAGCGGCAATGGCGAGAAGCTGGAGCGCTTCGGCGCTTTCGTTCTGGCGCGCCCTGAGCCGAAGGCGCTGTGGGATAAGAGTTTAACGCAGCGCGACTGGGACAGGCTCCCGCACACGCGCTTCAAGCCCGGCGCCGGTTTCGGCAAGGCCGGCAAGGAAGACAGCGGCACCTGGGAGCGCCTGCGCCGTATGGACGACCAGTGGTGGATCCGTTATCCATTGCAGCACGCCGAACTGCAACTCCGTCTCGGGCTGACTTCGTTCAAGCACGTGGGAGTGTTCCCGGAGCAGGCCCCGAACTGGGAGTTCATCTACCGCAAGTGCCGGGAGATGGAGAATCCCAAGGTGCTGAACCTCTTTGCCTACACCGGGGCGGCGTCGCTTGCCGCGCGGGCCGGCGGCGCGGAGGTCACGCACCTGGATTCAGTGCGCCAGGTCGTCACCTGGGCGCGCGGAAACATGGAGCGCACCGACCTTAACGGCATCCGCTGGGTCGTCGAAGATGCCATGAAATTCGCACGTCGGGAATCACGCCGGGGCAATCTCTACGACGGCATCATACTCGACCCTCCGGCCTACGGGCATGGCCCCGACGGGGAGAAATGGAAGCTCGACGAGTGCCTCTTCGAGATGCTCCGCACCGTGAGCTCCATCCTCAAGCCCAAGGGCTCGTTCATGGTCCTGAATCTCTATTCCAACGGCTACAGCGCCGCCCTGGGCGAGACGCTGGTGCGCGAAGCTTTCGGGATAAATGGAAGTTCGCCCGACGTGCTCACATCAGGCGAACTGGCTCTTAATGATAAGTTCGGAAAGGTCCTGCCGCTGTCGATAGTCGTCCGCCTGGAGAGGTAGCGGCCGAAGAATCTACCTTGAGCTATACGGCCCGGAGATCTTCTTGACGGTCTTCTTGCCGTCGGAGTCGGTCAGGGTGTAGACGAAGTAGCGGGCGCCGCCTTTTTCGACACGCACCACTATGTGGCCGTCGCTGCCTTTGACCTGCCCGAAGCGCTCGTAGGACCGCATTGCGTCACAGGAATTCGTGATGAATATGTCCATAGCCGGCAGCAGGCTCGTAACCCCTTCATACACAGGCTGCCTCGGGTGCCCGTCGGTCCAGCTGTTGATGATCCAGCAGCGCGGGTCGAGGTGCTTTATGGCGTCGCAGACGTGGCCGTTCTTTGCCACGAAGCCATAGCCGTTGGTGTTGGTGACGCCGTGGTGGTCGGCCTTCATCACGTCCACCTTCCCGGCGGCCTTGGCGGCGGTCGTCTCCATATCCTTCCAGACGAAGGTGGAGCAGCCGTCGTACTGGGCGTCGCCTCCGTGGTAGAAATCGAACTTGCCGTAGCTGAGCTTGAACACTGTGGTGCAGTGGTTCTCCTCCGGACAGCAGTCGTCGTTGCCGACGCTCTTGGGGTTGGCAACGACGATGTCCTTGATGGCAGGGAAGGTGGCCTTGCTGCCGCCCTCAGCGGTGCCGTCCCAGACATCGCCGTTGACCATGATGTTGCGGACGGAGAATTCAGGGTAGCCGGCGGGCTTGTGGAGAAGGACTATCTGGTCGGCGGAACCGGCCTTGAAGCGCTCCGCCTTCAGTCCCGTGTTGTTCACGTGCCACTTGACGGCGGTTACGTAGTTCTTCACTATGCTTGCGTTCGATGGCTTGGTCTGCATGTCGAAGGGGTAGTCGTAGGACGGCCATCCCCTGTCCATCAGCGTCCCGGCCGGCAGCAGGTCGAGCACCTCGGGAAGACTCTGCTTCACGTATGTGGGCGATTTGTCGGATACCGGCATGCCGGTGGTGCCGCCGAAATGGTCGCCGTGGAAGTGGGTGTTGAGTACGTAGTCCAGGGTGTTGTTGCCCGTCCACGCCATGCAGTCCTTTATGTAGTCGGCGATGAACTTTCCCGCCCTGAAGCCGCTTTCCTTCATCGGGTCCCATCTGGCGCGTATGCCGGTGTTGGAGGTGCTGTTGATGGGGCCGGTCGCATTGTGCGATCCGGCCGCGTCCACGAGCATCTGCGTGCCGTCCGGGAAAATCATGAAGGTGCACTCGCCCGTGGATGTGTTGATGAAATGGATGTCGAGCGTGCCTTCGGTCCATGGCGTCAGGGGCTGCCCCAGGGTCTCCGGGCTCTTGACGCTCTGCCCGCCGCCCTGGATGCCCGGGGTCGGGGGTACGTACTGCTCCTGGCAGGCGCCTGCAAGAAGCAGGGCAAAGATGATGCTGAGGTTTCTCATTTGAATGAGGTGTAGGGGCCGTACTTGGCCTTGACCTTGAATTCGAGGTCGCTGTCGTCGAGTATGTAGATGTAGTATTTCGAACCGTCAGGCACCACGCGCACCACCACGTGGCCTCCTGTGGCCAGGAAGCTGTCCGGGTCGATGCCGGCGGCCTTGAGCGTGGACACGTTGACCGGAGCCAGGTTGGTGGTCATCACCCTCACGGACGGATTGGCTTTATAGACACGCTGGAGGGTGGCAGGATTGGGCTGCACGTCGCGCCACACGCCGGCAATGTAGAAGTCGGGTTTCAGCTTGCCGAGCAGTTCGGCGCTGTTGGTGTTTGCGGTGCTGTGGTGCGAGGCCTTCATTCCTTCCACCTTGCCCACGACCATGGAAATCGGCTTCTCGATGTCTTTCCAACTGTAGCTGCTCTTTCCGGTGTACTGGATGTCGCCGCCGCTGAAGAAGTCGAAATTGCCGTACTTGATCATGAACACGTTGGAGAAGATGTTCTCGTTGATGGCCCATTCGGCGTGGTTCTTGGTGCATTCCTCGGTCGAAGGCACGTATTTCGTGTTCACTTCTGTGCCGTTGCCTGTCCACACGTCTCCGCCGGCAGCCAGCGTGCGCACGCTGAAAGTGGAGTACTTGGCCGGATTGTGCTTCATGACAATCTGGTCATCGTGGCCGATCTTGAGGGTCTCACGCACTGTGCCCTGCTTGCGGGCGGCGTAGTCGAGGTAGTTGGCATAGAGCTGGTAACGGGCTTTGCCTCCGGCATCGAAATAGTCGGCAGAAGGCCGCGATGCCCAGTCGCCGCGGTCAAAGACCTTGCCGATAGGTATCGACAGGCCCACCTCGGCGATGCCGTTGAGCAGGAAACCGCCGTTGCCAAGGTCCACCTTGCTGACTTTGTTGCCCTCCTTGTCGAAGGGGGTCCAGCCGTACTTTGCGTAGTCGTCGCGCCAGGAGCCGATGTGGTCGCCGTGGTAGTGGGACGTGAAGAAATAGTCCAGCTTGCCTCCCGCCACATCGGGCGCAAAGTGCTTGATGTACTCCACGATTACGGCGCCGCTGTTGACGTTCACGCTGGGCCGGGAAGGCACGCCTTCGGAGTCGCTGTATTTATGAAGTTCGGCCGGCGGTGCGCCTGCAGCGTCGCAGAGCATCGTGGTGCCGTCGGGGAAGATGTAGTAGAACGCTTCTCCTCGGCCTCCGTTGATGCTGTGGATGTCGAGGTAACCTTCCTGCCAGCCGGGAAGGACTTCCCCGACTTTCACGTTGACGGCCGGATCGTTGTTGGTTTCAGGTTCGGTCTTGCCTCCCGGAGTGGGAGGAGTATAAGGCTCTTCGCAGCCGCCGCAAAGCGCGGCGACTGCAAAGGCCATAAGGAATAAGGATTTTTTCATCAAAGATCAATATCCGGGATTCTGGGTGAGCATGGGGCATACCACGCGCTCGTTCTCAGGGATGGGGAAGAGGTACTGGCGGGGTACGAAACCACCGTGCTGGTTGATGGTGTAGTAATTCGGATAGTTCTCGATATCGGAAATGTCGATAGCGGAGCTGGCGGTCATGTGCGGACGGAAGTCCTTGGGCCAGGGCCAGTATCCGGTCTTCTCGTTGGCGAGGCTGGCGTCGTTGCCGGGCAGGCCGTAGATGGGGATGGTGAAGCATTCCTCTGCCATCCTCCAGCGCATCACGTCGAACCAGCGGCGGTTCTCCCATGCAAGCTCGCAGCGGCGCTCGTTGCGGAGTATCTTGCGCAGCTTGGTCTGGTTGGTCTCGGTGATTGCCGGGTACTTGCCGGTCTCGGTGACCTTGCACTTGTAGGCGCGGGCGCGGATGCTGTTCACGGCATTGAAGAGGTCGGCGTCGATCTGGCCGAGCTCCATCTTGGATTCGGCATACATCAGGAGCACGTCGCCGTAGCGGATGATGCGCATGGGGTTGTCGGTCAGACGGTCGTCGATCCACTCTTCGTCGATGCCCTTCTTGAGCACCAGGCCGTTGTAGGAGCAGTCCTTGGACACGGGCTTGCAGTCGTTGTTCTTGACCTGGAGGCCGGTGGACACCTGGAGCGTGGTCTTTGCGCTCGGACGGGGATTATAGATGTAGTCCATGAACTCCGAGTCGAACGGCACGCAGAGTTCGCTCAGGCGCGGGTCGCGGTTGGCAAAGGGATGCGCCGGGTCGTAGAGAGGGGAATCCTCCACGTTGAGGCCGTCGGTGCAGGTGTAGGCGAAGAACAGGTTCCAGGTGGGCTGGGCCACGGAGGTGCCGCCGTTGTTGCGGGGATAGAAGCTGCGGGTCGCGGCCTCGTCATATGAGTGGATACCGAGTTCGTTGGAAGCGGGGAGGGCGAAAATGACCTCCGGGCTGGTCTTGGTGCTCGAAAGGAAGAGCTCACGGTAGTCCGGGTGCAGGGAATACACGCCCAGGTCCATACAGGCCTTTGCAGCGGCCGCGCAGGTCTTCCAGTCGTTCATGAACAGGGCTGCACGGGCCTTCATGGCGAGGGCGGCGCCCTTGGTCACGCGCTGGGCCTTGGTGTAGGAAGTGGGCAGGGCCTCAGCCGCATCGTCGAAGTCCTGGTAGATCTTGTCGAGGATGTAGTTGCGGTCCATGCGTCCCATCTTGTAGGCCTCCTCGAGGGTGAGGTACTCATCGTAGTAGGGCACGTCGCCGAAGAGCGTAATCAGGTAGGCGTAGAACGAAGCCCTGAAGAACTTGGCCTCACCGGCATACTGCCGGATCTGGGCGTCGGTCAGGTTGTCCTTTGCCTTGTCGATGCTCTGGATGATGGTGTTGGCACGGGCGATTCCCTTGTAGTAGCTTGCCCAGTGCTTGGCGCCTTCGCTCCAGGTCGTGGATATCGTGCCGGCGAGCCAGTCGTAGCTTTGGGTACGCTGGTTCCAGTCGTCGGTCCAGCGGTCGGTGGGCCAGAGGCGCCATGCCTCCGTGTACCACATCACGGGAGAGTAGAGGGCATTGAGGGAGAGCTCGAGTTCCTGCGCCGTAGAGTACCAGTTTTCGCTTGAGCCCTGGCTCTTGGGGCTGAGGTCGAGATCCACGCAGGCGGTCAGGAGAGCCGCCGCGGCAAATGCTGTGAATATATATCTTTTCATTTTCATCGTTGTTTATTCTACGACCATAATCTTCGGATTCTCAGGAACCTGGAGATAGGAATCTTCCTCTGCGGCTTCCAGGTATTTACCTGCAAAACGCAAGGCATCTCCCTTGACAAGCTCTGAAAGCTCCTCGCCTGCGCTGTTGAACTGGGATGTGCAGGTGAAGCGGAAACAGGCGTAAGGAGTATCCTTGGTGAGGGTGGCGCTTCTTACTATGATGGCGTTGACCTGCTTGGGATCCGCAGCGGTACCGGCGGCACTGGGATGGAATTCCAGCTTGACGGCTTCCAGCTCTTTCCAGTTTTCGCCGTCAAGAACTTCGCATTTCCAGTCACGCATCACTCCGGCTCCGTTGGGACGAAGGGCGAAATTAAGCTGTATCTTGGTGCCGGCGGCCAGCGGAGCGTCATTTTCGGCCGGAGCTGTCCAGGTGAAATAATCATCCTTCCATGAGCCATAGATACAAGGCTCTCCACGGGAGCCGATACGGCGCTTGTGTTTCTTTGTGGAATATGCGCTCTTGTCGGAGCCGTTGTAGTATTCGATCTTTCCTTTTCCAGACACCTGGGAAGGCACATAAGGATTTCCGACATTGCCGGGCAGATTGTCGTCTTCGAGTGAGACCTTCTCGAAGCCGCCTGCGCGAAGGGCTTCAGACTGTGCGGTTTCGAATTCCCACTCTGCAAGTACGGTGCCGGGAGCAGGCTTCACAGCGGGATTGTCGGCCACTGCGGCTTCCTGCTTGATGGTGACTACCAGGTCTTTGGCTATAACGCCTTCATCTGTGGTGCTGACCGTGATTTCGGCTGTGACTTCTTCGGTCTTGGCGTTGGCAGGGAATGTGACTGTGACCTTGCCGTTGCCTTCTCCGGAAGCGGGGCTCGGAACGAAAGCAGGGTTGGAACTGCTCACGGTCCAGGCCACGTCGGATGTGATGCTGAAGGATGCGCTTGTGTCTTCAGCCTTGGCAATGATGGACTGGGTGGAAACCTGGAGGTTCTTTCGGACAATATCTTTCTCGGTGCCGTTCTGCACGACCTCGAAACTGGTGACGGAGATGTTGAGCTCCTTGTCGATGACGCTCAGGCGGGCTGCGCGGGCGACGGCTGACTGGTTGGCCTTCACGGTCACGGTGACCACGCTGTCAGCCACGGCGCAACTGAGCCAGTCGGCTGTCTTGGGAACGGAAACGGTGAATGCGGGGCTGCGGTGCACGGTGGCCTTCAGGGTGCCGCCTTCTGCGGGAATGCGGTCTGTGGTGGAAAGTTCCACGCTGGCCCGGCTGCCGGCATATTCCTTCACCTCGTTGTCGGGATTGACCTTCGGGGTGCAGGCGAATGCCATGATGGCGCAGGCGAGTATAAATAAATACTTTTTCATCTTTGTCATTTTTTAGAAGGTGATCTGGGCACCGACGGTGAAGGTCCTCGTCATGTAGGCGCTGAGGTTGGAATAGGATTCAGGATCCCAGCCCTGCGGGAAGTTGTCGATGGAGAAAGGATCCGTGGCGCTGCCGTAGATGCGGATCTTCTGCATCTTGATGGCCTTGGTGATGCGCTCGGGGATGGTGTAGCTCAGGGTGATGTTCTTCATGCGGAAGTAGCCGCCGTTGAAGAGCCAGAAATCGGAGGTCTGCTCGTAGTCGTTCTTGGCCGAGTTGGTGAGGGTCGCTCTCGGGTAGAGAGCCTTTGCGTTCTGCTCGTCGGTCTTGTAGCGGCTCCAGTAGTGCTTGTCGTATTCCAGAGGGAATGTGTAGGCGTCGCCGTCGCGGTAGACCATTGCCTGGCCCTTCCATGCGAGCACCTTGCCTATGCCCTGGAATGTCATTGCGAGATCCCAGTTCTTCCAGCCGAGGTTGATGTTGCCGCCGTACTGGAAGTGGGGAGATGAGCTGCCGAGGATCTCACGGTCGTAGGTGGCGTTCACGATGCCGTCGGGAACCCGGTTGTCCTTGGTGCCTTCCGGGCCGTCGAGGTCTTTGTACTCGATGTTGCCAAGGCCCACGCTCGGATAGAGCTTGGCGCTGTTTGCAAGCTGCTCCTCGGTCAGGTAGATGCCGTTGCTGCGGTAGCCATACCAGGCGTTGTACTCCACGCCTTCCTTGATGATCTGGCTGCCGAGGCTCTGGTAGCCGCCCAGGTTGCCCATGATGGAGGTGTAGTCGGAGAGGTTGGCGCTGATGGCGTAGGTGAAATCACCCTTGCGGTCCTGCCATCCCAGCTGGATTTCCCAGCCGGTGGTGTACATGTCGCCTATGTTGTCTTGGGGGTCGGAATAGCCGAGCACATCGGGAATCTTGCGGCTCAGGAGCATGTTGAAGGTGTTCTTGCGGTAGAAGTCGCCCGTGAAGTTGAGGCGGTTGTCGAACATCGTGAGGTCGAGGCCGATGTCCCAGGTCTTGGTGGTCTCCCAGGTGATGTCGTAGATGGCGTAGGCCGTCTGGGCTGCGGTCATCACTGAAGCGATGGTGGTGGGGGAGTCGTACATGGGCACGGTGCCGAAGGCTATGAGGCTCTGGTAGGGATAGTTGCCTATGCGCTCGTTGCCGAGGGTGCCGTATGATGCACGGATCTTTGCGAAATTGAGGGCGCCGCCAACGATGTTCTTCATCCAGGGCTCTTCGGTCACCACCCAGCCGAGGGAGACGGAGGGGAAGAAACCGCCCCTGAATTCCTTGGCGAAGCGGGAAGACTGGTCGTAGCGGGCGTTGACCTGCAGGAGGTAGCGGCCCTTGTAGTCATAGGTGATGCGGCCGAAGAACGAGCGGTAGGCGTTGTCTGAAGCGTTGCCCTTGGGATACACGATATTGCCGTCGGAGTCGGTGGAAATAAGGTAGTTCTTGTTGGCAAGGTTCAGATAGGGATAGCCGGAGATGTCCATGCGGTCGGAACCGGCCACCAGGCTCTCGGAGAAGTTGTAGCTGTCTTCGTAGCCGAGCAGGTAGGTGGTGTGGTGGTCCTTGCCGAAGTCGGCCTTGTAGTTGAGCAGCAACTGCTTTGTGAAGGTCTTGGCGTCGGTGCGGGTCTCGACCAGGGAGTTGTAGTTGCAGCCGCTGAGGGGATTCTCGCTGAGCACGCCCGGCTCGCGGTAGTAGAAGGCCTGCTGGATGTAGTTCTTCTCGGCGCTGTGGCGAAGCGACGGGGCGAAGACGCCGGTGATGGTGAAGTTCTTGAACGGGGTGATGGTCAGGGACGCCTTGCCGTAGAATGCGTCACGCAGGGTGTTGTCGAAGCCTCCTGCGTGGATGCGGGCGTAGGTGTTGGTGCCGTTGTTGCCGGGGCCCATGGTGCCGTCCGACCAGACAGCCGCGTAGATGGGGTTGTACTTGAACGCAGCCTGCACAGGGTTGACCTGGTTGTTGCGGGAGTACTTGTGGTTGAACGTCATATCGATGGAGGCCGATATGAAGTTGTTGATCTTGATGTCGTTGTTGATGCGGGCGGTGTACTGCTCCACTCCGCGGCCCACGTAGAGTGCGTCTTCGTTCTCATATGAGAGCATTGCGCGGGACTTGATGTTCTTGTTGCCGTAGGTGACGCCGAGGCGGTGCTTGTGCTGGGGAGCCCATTTCGCGATCATCAGGGCGTCCCAGTCGGTCAGCGGATAGGCGTCGGGGTCGAGTGCGTGGTTGGTCAAGTAGTTGTCCACGAAGTCCTTTTCGTAGGTGAAGTAGTCACGGCCTTCGGGGTTGCCTGCGTCGTTCCAGTTGGCTTCGTTCTGGAGCTCCATGAAGCGCTGGGGGCTCACCTGCTCGGGATGGCGGGTACGGGTCATCATGCTGAACGACCCGTTGTAGTCTATGCTAAGCTGGCCTTCCTTCGCACGCTTGGTGGTGATGAGGATCACACCTGCGGAAGCACGGGCGCCGTAGATTGAAGCGGAGGCCGCATCCTTCAGCACGGTGATGTTTTCGATGGCGTCCACGTCCACGTCGCCTATGGTGCTCACGGGCACGCCGTCCACGATGACGAGCGGATCGGAGTCACCGATGGTGGTGATACCGCGCACGCGGATTGTGGCGCCGGCGCCGGGAAGGCCGCTGGTCCTAGTGACCTGCACGCCGGGCATCGAGCCCTGGAGGGCCTGGCTGAGCCCTACGCCCTGGATGGCGGAAAGCTTGCTGCCGTCCACTGCGGCGACTGCGCCTGTGAGGTCTTTCTTCTTCACGGTACCGTAGCCGATGACCACGACTTCGTCGAGGAGCTTGGCGTCTTCGGACATGACTACGTCGATGGTCGCGCGTCCGGCAACCTGCTGCTGGACAGTTTCATAGCCGATGCAGGAGAATTCCAGCACGGACTTGTCGGAAGCCACGGAAATGGTGTATTTTCCGTCTGCTCCGGTGGTGGTGCCGTTGAGCGTTCCCTGCTCCACGATACCGGCACCGATCACAGCGAGGCCGTCCTTGTCCGTGACGGTCCCGGAGACCTTGATCTGGGCCTGCGCCGTCAGGGCTGCAAAGCTGCAGATCAGGGTGAGTAGTGTGGTTAATAAGTGTTTTTTCATTTGGTTGTTAATATGTTGAGTTGTGTTATCCGAGGAAGGCGCCCTGCTCGAGGAGTTTGGCTCGGACGTCTTTTGCGTCTATCCGGCGCGGGGCGGCTCCGCCGAGCGCTGCGAGGGCGGCCGTGATGCCGGCGGCGTGGCCCATGGCCATGCAGGGGGGCATCACGCGCACGGCTCCGGCGGCGTCGGAGGTGGCGGAAATGGCGCGTCCGGCCACAATCAGGCCGTCACGCTGCAGGGGGATGAGGCTGCGCAGCGGCAGTCCGTACCACTGTCCGTTCTCGACCGTCTTGTATTCGGTGGTGTTGGCGCCGTTGCGGCCGTGGACATCCACGGAGTTGGAGGCGCACAGTATGCTGTCTTCCGGCACGACGCCCTGGAGCAGGTCGTCCGCGGTGAGGATGTATTCGCCCTGGACGTGACGTGATTCCCTGATTCCGAGGGTGGAGGCGGAGCTCTTTATGGTGGCGTTCTCGCAGCCGGGCACGTATTTGTGGAAGAAATTCATCAGCTCCTGCACCTGCCTGCGGCCTTCCTTTTCGGCTGCGGAGAGGCTCTCGGTGCTGGTGGCGTCCACCCCCGCTATGCGGGTGCAGTTGACAGCCCACTCGTCCTCGCGGACGCCGCGGTAGATGTTGACGCTCTTGCGGGCTATATCCCATTCGCCGGCCTCTTCGGCCTCTTCGACCCTCCAGTGCAGGGCCCTGTAACTCACTCCGTTGACTTTGCGGAATTCGTGGAGGTGGGCTTCCACGTCCCTGGTGAGGCGCGGGGTGTCCACGTTGTTGATGTGGAAGAAGAGGGTGGAGGGCTGCACCTTGCCGATCTCGGGGTTGCCGTAGGTGCAGGGGGCTCCGGCGCGGGCGGCCACATCGCCGTCGCCTGTGCAGTCGATGGTGACCTTTGCGCCGATGGTGCACAGGCCCTCACGGTTGAGGAGCCGTATGCCGCGCACGCTGTCGCCGACGATCAGCGGGTCCACCAGGGTGCTGTGGAACATAACCTTCACGCCGGCTTCGTCGCACATCTGGTCGAGCACGAACTTGAGCGTCTCGGCGTCGAAGGGGGTGAGGTGGTCGTGGCCTTTGGTGATCCAGGCGCTGAAAGGGGTGCCGGCGCGCACCTGCGAAGGGTGGATGGCGCCGCCCAGGGCCACCATCCGGTCCACTATCTCTTCGAAGATGCCGCGTATGACCATGATTTCGCCGGTGGTGTCGTAGCAGGTCATGAACGGGGCCACGAGCCCGCGTGTGGCCATGCCTCCCAGGCAGTTGCCCTGTTCCACGATGACGGTCTTCGCTCCGCAGCGGGCGGCTGCTATTGCGGCGCACACGCCTGCGGGACCGCCTCCTACCACGAGCACGTCGGTGCTGCCGAGGTCTCTCGAACTGCCGTCGTGGGCGGCACAGGACTGGCTGAAGCCGCCGGCAGTGCCGAGAAGGGCTCCTCCGGCAAGCGCGGCTCCGCTGGTTTTAAGAAAGTCTCTGCGTTTCATTTGCATTTGTATGGTCCCCAGCGGCCGGTGACCCGGTAGCCGGGATTGGTATCGTCCAGTGTGTATATGGTGTATTTCCTGCCGCCCCGGGACACGCGGATGAGGATGTGGCCGGAGGTGGACTGTATGCGGTCGAGGTATTCTGAGATGACGGGCTTGTTGGAGTCGGAAAGGTTGGTCAGGAAGACCCGGCAGGCAGGGCTTGCCTTGTAGACGCGGCCGAGGGTCTCGGGATTGGGCTGCACGTCGCGCCACACGTGGGCCACCACGGCGTCGGGCCTGAGGGCGTCGAGTATCGGCTGGCCGTTGGCACCCTTGGTGCAGTGGTGGCTGGCCTTCATCACCTCCACCTTGCTGCACACGCGGCTCACCGGCTCTTCGATGTCGAAATAGGGGTGGAGCGATTTGTTGGAGTACTGGAGGTCGCCGCCGCCGAAGTAGTCGAAGGGGCCGTAACTGAGGATGAATGCCGTGCTGAAGACGTTCTCGCCGGGGTAGGCTTTCGGGTCGCCGAGGGAATCGAGCACTGCCTTTTCGGGGATGTCTGTGGCCCACTCGTTGGTGCCGGGCAGGCGGTAGCGGCCGTTGGCGGCTATGTTGCGGATCGTGAAGTCTTTGACGGGCTTGTGCACCGGATGGATCTGGTCGTCCGCGGCGGGCTCGAAGAAGTCGTAGCGGGTGCCGTTGGCCTTTCTGGTCCAGTTCAGGAACTTGGCGAAATTGGCCATGTTCTTTTCATTGGTCATTCCCGAGGACTTGACTTCGGTCGGGTCGCCACGGCTGAGGAAGTGCCTGATGGGGATTTCCGAGCCGACCTCGCAGAGGCTGGTGAGCCTGAAACCGGCCTTGGGATGCGTGGGCGTGTCTTTGGACAGTTCGCCCATATGGTCGGCGTGATAGTGGGTGAGGACGAACCAGTCCAGGGTGTCGGTGGGTGCTTTGGGGGCGTTGGGCGCTTTGGGGCCTTTGGGTGCTTTGGGTGCTTTGGGTGCGAAGTGGCGGATGTAGTCGATTATGACCCGGCCGGAAGTGGTCGTGCTGTCCGGCTTGGGGGGAGTCGGCATATGTTTGTGCTTCTTCAGGGTGGAGCCGGCGGCATCGACGAGCATCGTGGTGCCGTCAGGGAAGACGAAGAAAGTGCTCTCGCCGCGCCCGGTGTTGATGCAGTGGATATCGAGAGTGCCTGGGCTCCAGGGTTTTAGCCCGACGGCGCACCCCTGCATGAGCATCCCACCGGCCAAAAACAATACAAGTATCAGTGCTCGTTTCATTGTGGTTGCAACAAGCAAATATACATATATTTTTTTTAACGGTCAAACCCCAGCGCCTGGAAGGGTATCCCCGTGCACCCGGGTTCCCTCGGCTCTTCTCTCGCGCCGGTACCAGCCCCGTTTCCCAGGATTCTTCCCAGATGCTGGAGCTATGCCCGTGCTCCTCTGGGCTCTTCCCCGGACTTCCCATGCTCACCGGGTTCCGTAGCCGCATGGACTTCCCCAACTGGCGGCAGGTGAACAAAAAAACGCCATTTCAAGGCAGTTTTTTGTTTACCTCCCCCCTGAAACGGTCGTAAACCTACTTAAACCGGGGGAGGTGATCACGCAGACAATATTCCAGGGCCGATTTCTTGTACACCTGTCTCCGGACCAGGAAAGCACGCAAGGGAGGTCTCTCCGGCGAAAACACCCTAAGGGAGGTCTCTCCGGAGAGAACACCCTAACCATCCGGGACTATGGCGAGGCATCGCTGTATCTGGTCTATCGGCAGGTGGAAATTCCGGAACAGATCGTTAGCTATACGGTTGGACTGTTGGCGAGTGAGCTCATAAACCGAACGGACGTTGAACTGCCTCAGGAGCGAGTTGTCGATCAATTCACAGATGGACATATCGGTGGGTTTGTCATAGCGGAAACCGAGGGCCTTTTCATTGGCGAGCCACGCCGCTACGCTTTTGGGATTGGCATACGGCTCCATCTGCCACAGGGTCACGGGCTCAATCTCCACGTCGTCTGCCGCCTGTTCCCTTTCCCACTCTTCGGACGACAGCCGGTTCATATGGTAAAGAAAAGACCGTGGCGTCCTGTAGGCCAGCTCCACTCTCTTCAGCTCTTCAAAAGAATCCCGAAGGAAGATGCCGGATGGCTCCATGACAAAGCTGTCCGGAAACTTCGCACGTCGGGGAAGAAAACTGGCAATTTGCTGGCGGTCGGTTATCAAACCGGAGGGTAAGGGTTTGCCTAAATCCTTTCTGAACAGGTAGTTGGCTGAACAGCCATCATATCCGAATGGGGTGGCACTCACGCCGTGGTGCAAGCCGTTGCGGAGAACATAGCTTGAGGCGGCCAGAGTATGAGCGTAACCGGTCAAGGCAAGGGAGAAGTCACCGGGGTCGAACAGCGGTCCGTGTGTATGGTACCTGCCTCTGTGGTACTTGGTGACGCGCATTTTCAGGAGGCGGTCAAAATCGGTGATCCGGGATTGCTCTCCAAACACGATAACGTGGATATGGGTTGACATAACGGCGTCTACCCATATTTCCACCCCAGTGGCAAATGAGCACAAAGCCAGATAGTTAACGATGTTCCGGAGGTCTTCCGGGTTCCGGACGAGCACTTCGCGATGGCAAGTGATGCAGTTGTGGATCAATCTTTTCATAGTCATAAGTTTTCTCCAGCTAATATAGCCGTTAAATGCGAGCAAAGCAAGAGGACGACTCTTTTTTTTCGCGATTAGCAATCCCCGCTGCAACAACTTGCAGGATCCCTTCCCCAAGTGGAGTACTGACATCTTCCGGATCCCTTCCCTAACTGGCGGCAGGTGAACAAAACAACGCCATTTCAAGGCAGTTTTTTGTTCACCTCCCCCTTGAAACGTTCGTAAACCTACTTAAACCGGGGGAGGTGATCACGCAGACAATATTCCAGGGCCGATTTCTTGTACACCTGTCGCTGTGCCTCACGCAAGGTCCAGTGGCGGGAAGAGTCTGGCTGCCTTCTTCGGAGTGTCGCCGGGCCCGCAAGGTCCAGTGGAGAGGCCTCATCACAGGGGTGCCTTGTGTCCACTCTCCCTGCATATCGGTGGACCCGGCGGATAACTCCCTTTTCTGGCCAGGGGGCGTCAGGGGCGGGCTACTGGCGGTAGAGGCCTTCGAGTTTTTCGTCCGTGATGCCGGGGCTGAGGCGGTAGAAGGCGCAGCCATGAGGGGGGACAGCAACTTCCCAGCGTTCCTTCTTCGAGACTTTGCCCACGTCCTGCTGGCGCCAGAGGTCGCGGACTGTCTGCTCGCCGTAGAGTCCCAGTTTGAACGGGGTGAATCCCATCGTGCGCTCCTCGGTGCCGAGGTTGAACAGGGCCACGGCAATCGAGCCGTCTTCAAGGGGCTTGACATAGGTCACGTGGCCCTCGCCCTTGGCAAAGACGGTGCCCTTGATGCCGAGGGGGTCCTGGTTGACGTCCAGCACTTCGCTGTTGCAGAGCAGGCTCAGGGTAAAGGGGTCCAGCATAGCCATGTCGCATCCGAGCAACATAGGGGAAGCCAGTATGGACCAGAGGGTTATGTGGGTGTACTGCTCCCAGGGGGTGAGCTCTGTCCAGTGCATCTTGCGGCCCCAGCCCACCTTGCCGAGCACCAGCATGTCGGCGTCGGGCCAGTGGCCGGGACCGGTGAATCCCGCCCACCTGTCCTGGCCGTCGAAGCCTATGCCCGCCATGCTCTGCCAGGTGTCGCGGATGTCGCCGGTGGTGCGCCAGCATTCGGCATATTTGAGCAGTTCCGGGCCCAGGGAGACGCGGGAGTGGTTGGAGATGCTGTACACTATGTCGCGCCCGGTGGCGTCGATCGCCTCACGCATGTCGCGAAGCCACCACACGTCGTTGACGTTCCAGTCGTATTTGAGGTAGTCCACGCCCCAGTCGGCCCACTGCCGGGCGTCGTTGAGGGCAAAAGAATACTTGCCGAAGTAGCGCAGGTCCTCCTTGTTCACCTTGGAGCGGTCGGCCTTGAACACGTCGTCGACCATACCCTGTTCCACCCACCAGTAGGTGCCTTCCTCGTTGTCGCAGGAGGAGCCGATGTGGGAGGCGTAGGTGGACACCCAGGGGCCGGAATAGATGCCGAATTTGAGGCCCCTTGCGTGCAGGGAATCGCCGAGCGCCTTCATGTCGGGGAACTTCTTGTTGGGCTGGATGCCGTTGAACTTGCCACCTCGCAGGCCCTGCCAGCCGTCGTCGATGTTGATGTAGCACCAGCCGTAATCGGCAAGGCCGCTTTCATCCATGGCCCGCCCGGACTGCAGGACCTTTTCCTGCGATACGCTGTTGCCCCAGCAGTTCCAGGAATTCCAGCCGAGAGGGGGCGTGAGCGCTATACGGTCACCGATGACGATGCGCAGCTCGCGGGTGTCGCTGCCGAGGGCGTTGGTGGCAGTCAGCTTCACCTTGTACTCACCCTTCTTGCGTGCCTTGCCGGTGATGATGCCTTTGGCGGCGTCGAGCTTCAGGCCGGCGGGCAGTCCCTTTGCCTCGAAGCGGATCGGACGCACGCCTGTGGTGGGGATGCGATAGAGAAAATCGGCCCTGGGCCGGGCTCCGTAGATCTTCGGGCCGTTGATCCGGGGGGTGTCGGGCGCTTTCGGGGTGAGTATGTAAGCGCTGTAGTCGGGAACGACGATGCTGTCTTCTCCGGGCAGCTGGGCCGCGGCGGAAATACTGATTGCCGTCAGGGCAATGGTGATAAACAAGTGTTTCATTTGTGGTAGGTAATGATCATACAAAAATAGCATAAATTATTTTTATTTGCAGCATCATGACGGATAGTTGTTGATTCTCTCTTTCAGCCCGCCGGGCTGATTGTTTATAAAAAGAATGATTATTTAATTCTTTCAAAAAGTATTGTTTATATTTTTTTTCTTCTATAAAAATTCGCAAAATCTGCACTTGGCTATTGCCTGGGGTGATTTCTTTTCATAGTTTTGCAGCGAACATCAAAAACGTTTTGACTATGAAAACAATTCTTACTCCAGAGCAATTTGCTCAGTACGAGGCCATCGTCAACGAGTACGACCGCTATCGCAAACTCTCCCAGGAAGAGAAAGAAGACCTCATCATCAGGATCGCCACCAGCACTTACATAGACCTGCTTTGTGATTGGGCTTTTAAACACGTTTTCGGGCACAATGAGAAAAACCTTATGCTCCTGCTCAACGACATTCTTCCGGAAGAGATAGTTCATATAGAATACGACACCAATGAGATTGACTTATGGAAGGGGGATGACAAGAAAGTCATTATGGATGTCCTTTGCCATACCAAAGACGGAAGGAAAATCATAGTAGAAATGCAACGCGGGGACAAGGAATACATCCGCAACCGTCTTCTGTACTACGCCGCTGCAATGATTTACACTCAACTTGGCAGGGGGGATTCATATGGAAAGCTCAAACCGGTTTATGTGATTTGCTTTATGAACTTCCGCACCAGACACGATAACGATAATTTGATTTACCGCTTCGGTGGACGTGAAGAGTCAGGTGAACTGTTTAACGACATCCTTAACGTATATATGTGTGAACTTCCGCGGTTCGCCGGAGAAACGGGAAAAGCCAAATCTCCTGTGGAAATGTGGTTTGATATTCTGCAAAATATGCGTAATTTTGCCACAAGACCGGAGCAATATGGCAAGAAATATGATTCGATTTTCGAGTCCAGCCTTCAGTCTCCCATACCCGAGAAAGAAAAACTACAATATTTTCGTTCTATGTTCGACAATCATATACGCTCATACCTCACTGACGAGGATCGCCAGGAAATAGCCGAGGAATTCTACGCCAAAGGGAAGGCTGAAGGGAAGGCTGAGGGAAAGGCTGAAATAGCAAAGGCTCTTAAGGGTCTTGACATCTCACCAAGCGACATAGCGCGGGCTACTGGATTAACTCTTCAAGAAATAGAAGATTTGTAGCTAAGGATTATAGTTAATAATCAACTATTTCCGTTTGAATTCCGGCCTGGGGTCGGCGCGGCGCTGGAGGACGTAGTTCGAAGGAGCGCCGCCTGATTCGGCTTCCAGTGCCTGGCGGCGGAGGTCGGCTATGCCGCCCACTGTCTGGCCCTTGTCAACTATGAGCCCTACACGCATATCCGGGAACGAGGTGAGCATCGAGTAGTCGCCGTTGCTGTCTCCGGCAACCAGGACAGGGTCTTTGCCGCCATACTGTGGGGCTATGTAAGCCTTTATCGCTCCCGTCTTGCCTTCCCGGTAAGGTTGGATGTACCCAGGTTTCAGGACTTGAAGGATCATGCCGGTGGAATCGCCTTCCATACGGAATCCGAATACCTGCAGGGTATCGAGACCGAGGTACTGCGGATTGCGGGCCATCTGTTCCACAAGTGCTTCCAGCGAAGCTGAGAAGATATAGACGTCTATTCCGTTCTCAGGAAGAGCCTTGTACAGGTTGCGCATATCTTTGGTAAGGGCAAGGCCGTCGGGCACCACAACGCTGACCTTCCCGGCCATGCCCATATCAGGACTCTCAAGGTGTATCTTCCTGACCTGCTTTTTGGAGACATGCGCCGATATTCCTTCCCTTGCAAGGGCAGCGAATTCATCGTAATCCATACCGTGGTTCAACCCCCTGAGAAAAGGATATGAATCATCGTAGCCGAAGGCCTCCATCACACCTTCGTACAGGCCCCAGAACTTGATTTTGAAGTCCCTCAGGTAGTCACCTGCCTGGATGGTCGCAAGCTGCTGCGGGGATAATTCGTTCCCGCATGAGACTCCGGCGGATGTAATTATTGCCCTGTAGTCGGATTCAATATCGGTGAGCAGCATCCGGGCGGTGACGTTTTCCGCTCCGGCCCCGGCCAGCACGATGTCCAGGTCGGGTATGCACGGTGCAAAGATATCCCACAGTTCATCCGGCGTGAAGTTGAAGCGGAGATTCTCCAGCTGCCATAGAGTGAAGGTCTGCTCCACATCCTGGAGGACGGTCGTGTTGTCGTAGTCGAATATGGCGTAGTTGACGTTTCGTCCGGCCTCGGCGGCCTCCGCCTTGCATTCTTCCATCAGGGCGCAAAGGGCCTTGTACGGAGCTTCGCTCCAGTTGCCCTGGGGCATTGGGGCGTTGCAACCTGCCAGAAGGAACATGGCCGCGGCGGATAACAGGATTGCTCTTTTCATCGTGATATGGAAATCTCTTCATGCAAAAGAACGAAAAACTTTTGATTTTTCATAGAGCGGTGCGTCAACGAACAACTTTGGATGTCTCCCGACCGCAAAATGGAAGGCAAATGGTGGGAAATCCGGTAATGATTGTTATATTTGGGTATGAAAAAGATTCTCCGCATTTCCATTCTGTCGGCAGTCCTGGTCTGCCTGGCGAGCTTCAGCGCTCATTCAAAGGTGACGCTTCCGTCTTTCTTCAGCGACAATATGGTTTTCCAGCAGAACACCCAGGCCGCGGTCTGGGGATGGACCGATACCGGGAAGAAGGTCACGATACGCCCCTCCTGGACGTCCAAAAAGACCGTCGCAGTCCCTGACGCCGACGGCAAATGGTCTGCAAGCATACAGACTCCTTCCGCCGGCGGCCCCTACACCGTAACCATCTCCGACGGCGAGAAAATCGTCCTGCGGAACATCCTCGTCGGTGAAGTGTGGTTCTGCTCGGGACAGTCCAATATGGAAATGCCCATGAAAGGCTTCCGCGGCCAGCCTGTGGAGGGCGCCAGTGACCTGATACTGTCCGCTAAGCCGGGCCTCCCGATCCGCATGTGTACAATCAAGCGTAACGCAAGCCTGTCTCCCGTCGATAAATGCGAGGGATCCTGGACGGAGAATACCCCGGAAGCAGTAGCATCCACAAGCGCCACGGCATATTTCTTCGCCCTCAAGCTGCAGGAGGTCCTCGGTGTTCCGGTAGGCCTGCTCATCACCAACTGGGGCGGCTCCACCATAGAATCCTGGATCGACAGGGAAACGATCGGCAGCCGCTTCCCCGGCGAGTTCGACCTTTCCTTCCTTGACAGCGGCGAGTTGCCAGAAAAGAAGCATCAAACACCATGCACTCTGTTCAACGGCCAGGTCAATCCGCTCATCCCATTCTGTTTCAAGGGAATGCTGTGGTATCAGGGCGAATCCAACAGGGGCCGTGCCGACCAGTATCTTCGCCTGCAGCAGGAATATGTGGCGATGATGCGACGCCTGTTCAACAATCCTGACGCCCCGTTCTATTACGTACAGATAGCTCCTTACAAATACGGCGACCCCGACCATTTCACCTCCGGCTATCTCTGCGAGGCCCAGCAGAAGGCTCTTGAGCTGATTCCCCACAGCGGTATGGCCACCACCACCGACACCGGCGAATTCGGCTGCATCCACCCCCGCAAGAAGAAGGAAGTCGGCTTCCGCCTTGCCTACAACGCGCTTGTCGGTGAATACGGCCTCAAGGGCATCAATCCCGTGGCTCCCACCTACGAGAGCGTCAAGTTCGAAGGCGGCAAGGCCATAGTCACAATGAAAGCCGACAGGCAGGGGCTCTCACCCTGGGGCCGCGACGTAACGGGCTTCGATCTGGCGGGCAGCGACATGGTATTCCACCCCGCCACCGGAAGGGTCACGAGCCACAACACCATCGAGGTATCCAGCCCCGACGTCCCCGAGCCGGCGGCGGTCCGCTATTGCTTCCGCAACTGGTCCGAGGGCAACCTGGCCAGCAGCTGGGGATTCCCTGTGGGCCCCTTCCGCTCCGACGACTGGGACCTTGGGCGTCTGGACGGCAGCATCATCAGGGTCATGTCCTACAACATACGGAACTCCCGCGCCAAGGATGGGGATAATGCCTGGACCATCCGCAGGGATGCCACTCCGGAAATGCTCCGGACCGTCAGCCCTGATGTATTCGGCATCCAGGAGGCCTACCAGGAGCAGCTTGATTATATCCTTGAGCAATGCCCTGACTACAAGATGGTTGGCGTGGGCCGAGACGATGGCGTCCGGAAGGGCGAACAGATGTCTGTCTTCTACGACAGCAGGAAAATCTCTTTGCTGGACTGGGGCACCTACTGGCTTTCCGAGACCCCTGATGTCCCCAGCTATGGATGGGACGCTGCCTGCAGGCGTACGGCTACCTGGACTCTGCTCGAGCAGAAAGCGACGGGCCGCAGGTTCTATTTCGTCAATACCCACCTTGACCACAAGGGGGTGACCGCCCGCAAAGAAGGCCTTGCATTGATATACGACAATATCAAGAAGATGAATCCGGATGGTCTTCCGATGGTGCTCGTGGGCGATTTCAACGTTTATCCTGACGACGAGTGCCTGAAAGACATTAATTCCCTTATGAAGAGTGCCCGTTTCGATTCAAGGGATGCCGATCCAAGGGGATCATTCAACGGGTTCAGGAAGAATGGAATGGACGAGTTGGGGAAGATAGACTACATCTACTACAAAGGTTTCTCCTACTGCCGCCGTTTCAAGGTGGACACGACTACTTATGCAGGCAGGCCCTACATTTCCGACCATTATCCGGTTTATTCGGATATAGCGTTCTAGCCTAGGGCCTTGTAATCTTTATTTAGTATGCAGGCATCCGGTCCAGGAAGCGGTAGGAGGCGGCCTCGGATATATGGCGGGGCAGGATGTCAGGGCAGGCCTCCAGGTCGGCGATGGTGCGGGCAACCTTGATTATGCGGAAATAGG
>JAEEGF011065985.1_pt1 | contig 30976 bp, 24 predicted proteins | sample 9134171 | NCBI WGS metagenome assembly JAEEGF01 (sample SAMN16246542, study PRJNA631951) | gut metagenome | biome: gut microbiome; feature: rumen; material: AP-attached | host: Bos | place: Iran: Karaj | collected 2018-10 | reverse complement strand
CACTTTTACATGCAGAATTTCCGTCTGGCTATTGGACTTTAAGTTATTTTGCACTCTTATCCATTCTGCCTGCCTGAAGTGATTTCTGTACGTCAGTTCGGGACTTTACTATTGCTTCTTTCAGCTATTGCATTACTGCAACCACCTTGCAATTCGCTAACATTTACCGCCATCGGTCATGTTCAGGACTTTCACCCTATAGATATAGAACATGCCGAGCACACAAAAAAAGCCCTATCGCATCGATAGGGCTTAAAAATTATTTGAAATTGATCCCTATAGCTCGTCCAAAACCCTTCTGTGGTGAAGACAGATAAAATGTTCCATCCTTGCACAAACCATGATTAATGCATGTAGATTTTTTAGAAAGATAACATCTAATCTGTTGTTTTGAGTTAATTGTACATTCATGAACATATGTCACACCTTCTCCAAAAACAGAAGGCTCTGCAACAGTTATAAATTCGGATATTATAATTCCAGACTCTCCAGATCCATTAATTTCATTTTCGGTATGATTATGTGATTGTACTAATTGTTCTGCAATATAATCTGTTTTTTTGTTTGAGAACTGCCACCCAGCACCAGAAGCACCTGTTTTACATGTTTCAGCAAACTTTGACATGCCATTTTCAAAATAACACAAGGCTAATTGTGTTTCTTCTGACCCAGCATACTGTATTACGTTTTCCAAAAAAAGTTTTTGTTTGTCATTTAACTTTTGAGTGTTGTTGTACGCTTTTTCTTGTGTTTTACTAGCCCAATCTGTAGCTTGAGATTCAACAGCACAAAACATCGGCAGGATAGCCATTGTGCAAACTAAAACATTCTTAAATTTCATTAGTTTTATCCTTCTAAAATAAAAAATTAACGAGATCTTCCTTTCTTTTGACTTGTGGAAACAACATTCTCACGAGCATTCTTTTTTTTCATATTTCTCCGCATCATTGCCTTTCGTTGCGATTCAGCAGAAGCTTGATTTTGTGTTTCTTCATCAATTTCTTTTGAAGCATCTGCCTTCTGAATCCGTTCATTCATGTGCTCTCGTCTTTTTAATGATAATGATTGCTCCTGATTATTAAGTGATTGATCTTCCTGACTTTCAGCAATTTCTTTTTTTGTTATATTTTCCTCCTGTTCTTTTGGAAACGCAACAGATTCTACACTATTATCGGCTTCGTTAGTTTGACCTTTACTAGAAAAAAAGGACTTTAAATTCTGCACTGCAACAGTAAATTTAGGAAAGATACGAGCAAAGATGGTCTGTTTATTCTTTGTAGCCTGTATGTATTCTTTAGATTGTAAAGATAAGATATTATCAACATCCTCAAAAACAGCCTTCCTTAATAATTTATCAAGTGCTCTTACTCTTAAATCTTGGTTATCGAATTCAACTATACGATCATATTTTTTATCAAAACCTCTTAAAAAGGCATTACACATCTTATCAAATAATTCTTTCTTCAGCTTAGTGGATTCAACGTTACTGTTCATACAATGGACAAGATGAGAAAAACTTTTTACTAGATATTTATCAAGCTGAACTTTTAATTCAACAGTCTTATAAAAATCACCATCACCACAAACTATTGCACCTGCATTTGATAATCCTCTAGCATTAACAGTAGATCTTTCAAGTACAGAAATATACTTGTCTACAAAATTCCTTACTTCAACATCTCTTACTTTGGAATCTTCAGGACGTAAATTACGTATATTATTATCCTGCTTGTACTGCCGTTCCCAGTTTCTCAAGTGAGCTCTTAATCGACACATCACGGAATCTGGATTTAGAGGACAGATATCTTTTTTAAGATTTGAATCAAATGAATGAATGATTGTGTCAGTGAGCTCAACATCCTTGACAGAATTCAACAATGCCTGTTTAGTTGGTTCACTTTCTTCTTTTAGAAGCACGAATGCATCATCAGGTAATTGATCATCATTAAAATCATTTACTGACTCTTCCTTCGATTTAAACAAGGCTTTCTCATCGCCTAAATTTTCCACTAGAGATACGTTGTAATGACCTAAAGATGTCACTACAACTGCATTTCCTCTTTCCTCAAAAGTAAGAAATCTGTTTGTTCCATCCAAGTCTACAGATAAACATTTTTCTAGAGGGTGACCTAAATGACCAATTTGCTTAGAATTTTTCTGGTGATATCTTAATTCAAAAGGTATATCATCAATACAATCTACGGACTCTATTGCTTTGACACACAAAGCAATCTGGTGATATAGCATTCCGTAATTTTTGTTACCTTTATTTTTTAAAATTTCAATAATTTTTAGCTGTTTTATACATTCTTCGGAAAGGATAACGTTCATATTCATCAACCTAAATCACTATAAAACAGAATAATCGTCACTCATCAATAGTCTTTCCATCTCCTCCTGAGTATATTGTTTGGAGTGAGCTCTAATGTCTTCTGCCAATTCCTCTGAAAAGCGACGTCTTTTTTCACAAAGAGCCTTATATTCTTCAGGATGTTCTTTCTTTAACTTATCTAATGCTACCCTTCTTTCATGGGAACGTCTTTTATAAATTTCACTTCTAACATTTCTGACGTAATCTTCAGATTGTTCGCAATACTGATCATCAAGAATACTGATATTATTCTCGTAACGATAAATCATTAAATTAGCCAAGATTTCATCATTTGCATTAGGATCTTCTTTTAGTAACGATTCTGGAAATAATTCATCATCTCTGCAAAAAGAAAACAGATCCAGCATTCCTCTAAGCTCATCCATGTGAGACATTAGAAATTTCACCTGTTCTTCATGAGATTTATCCTTTACCTGTTCAATCAAGGCAACATAAGCCTTTTCGTATTCAAGAGCGTTTTTCTTATCTTCTCCACTTTCTGTATATTCAATTATTTCATCGGCTGAAGGGAATCCCAAGGGCTTCCCCTTCCTAAGGTTTAAATCTAGTTCTTTATTGTTAATCATCTATTAGTCCTTTCAAAAATTCTAATCATCACATTCTACAGTAATAATACCGTCACGATCCTGTAAGTCTCCGTTAAAATCGCATTTTCCGTCACCAAACTTAAAGTACCAGAAGATGTAAATCCAAGCAATCGGAGCAAGAAATACAGCAAACAAAAAGCACAGCACCATAGTAACCAGCTTTGTAATCAACCAAATGAAAGCATTAGCAATAAGCACGTTATCACCCATTATCCAGTTAACAACTGACTCATATACAAATCTGGAGAACGGATAGATTAACCAACTGACAGCGACAAAAGCAAAACCTTGCACCTGATTCCAATTAATGACGGTATGCGTTTCTAAATCAGTTAACGGCATGTGAGTTAAGACAATCAATGGCAAAGGAGAAATCAGGATAAAGTGTCTTAAATAATAAGCTGGCTGTAACCCACCAAAAATCCAACCTAATTTCCTGAACATAGCATCACCTCATATTATAAATTAACATAAGTTCATTATACGCCTGTACAGAATAAATACAAATAATTTTTATACTTATTTTATGATACACCTATCAATTCGTTGAAATTTAACAAACTTCATCTAATTTTCTGTTGTTTATTCTCAAAATAAAAAACTCCCAGAGTTTTATCTTCTGGGAACAAAAGCACGAACTCTATTCTTACAGTAATTATCGCTTCATCTTGTGATCCTTACTTCTGGCCTGATGACTGTTCATTGTGTTTTTTTTTGCATTTTCTTCCATCACCTTCATTCTTTCAGACTTCTGTTCATTTTCCTGTTGGACAGCAGAGTCATCTGTCCTGCTTTTCTTATTGGATTCTTCCTGCATGAACTGAAATCTTTCACTGTTCTTTTCCTTGTTGTCGTTAACCTTATCTACAGTCTGAGCTTCTTTAACATTCTTATCGGTTTCAGTTTCCGTTCTGGAGGCTGTTTTATTAACCTTTTTATCCTTAATCTTACTTTTTGTGGTTCTCAATGAACTCAACTTCTTATTAGCAGACTCAAAGGCTTCATACGTTTCACGCAAGCCCTGTATGTGAGCCTCAAGCCCCTGCTTCTCCTCTGCTGTGTAATCAGTGTCTTTCAAACGCTCCTCAGTCTCTCTGAGTTCCTTACGCAAGTAATCCATTGTTTCTTTTATGGTTCTTGATGTTTCAAAATCGAATGAATCACCCTGTTTCTGCTGTCCGCTCTTATCCCTGGCATTTTCTTGAGATTCTTTTTCTCCCTGCTCTTTTTCATGAGATTTCTCTTCTGCTTGTTCAGCTTTCTTCCCCTGAGTTTTCTCCTTCTGCTGAGCCTGTTCTTCCTGCTCACTATTCTGCTCATCGTTTTTCTTCTGTTCTGCTTCCTGAGCTTCCTTTTCTTTGGCTTCCTGCTTTTCAATCTTTTCCTTAAGTTTACTGAAAGCCTGTTCATGTGCTAATCCAGTACCGACAAGAACTTTCTCCAGATCAGTCATATTAAGGCCAGCTTCCGTTAAACTTTTATGGTCTATCTTAATTTTTTTACCGCCATTTCTAACTTCGCCTATTTTGATGCGTTTACCGTCTTTGTCATAACCGTAGACAGAGATAACCTTAAATTTACATCCTAGAGCAGAACCTAATTTTTCCTGCTCTGTTTTTTTAAGGTCATCCTTGAGCTTCTTAGCATTCTTCTGAACACCTTCAGTAACATCATCTATCTCAAAATTAACTTTGATGTTATCAATCTCACAATCAAACTTAATGAATTTCTTCGTCTCACCACCTAAATCCCCTATTTCACCAATGTGAAAATGTTTGACATCACTGGTGATGTTTTTCTTATGAGGATTAACCAAGCCTGCGGAAAAAAAACGTACAGCACCATTCTTTACCGATTTCATCACGGAACTGCCAAAATTCATTTTTCCAACGATAACCGTCTTCTTTTCTTTCTTTTTTTCTTGTTTTTCCTGATTTTCCTGCGTCATGTTTTATCCCTTCATATTTTATAAATTAACAGAGTTCTCCATAATGTCACACAAAACGCCACGAGCATTATCGCCAGATATAGAGATACTCTTGAATGTTTTACCCTTCCTGCAAAACAGAACTTTTTCCTGAGTGATATCCAAAAGGAGCGTAATGCCATAAGCGATATTCAGCGAAGCACTCATGTGTTCGATAATTAACCTTATTTCACACAATTCTTTATCATTCCATTCCATAAAGTCCTGTCCTTTTAGCTTATTAAACTATAAAATATAGTTTTTGTTCTTTTTGTATTATATACAATATTTCTTTTCTTGTGTTCTCAAATAATCTTTGTTATACTTTAAATTACTCTAAGAAGGGTGGAGCTTCAACAAACATCCAAATCCAACAAGCTCCATCCTTTTCCTTTTTTCCCGATGTAAAACATGCTAATTAAGTACAAGGCTCAAAACTTATAAGTTTTGGGCTCTTTTCTTTTAAAACGGAAAATCAATGCTTTGAGCGAGCTCATAACTTAAGCTCATAAGTAAGCGTCAAAAAGGAGCTGGAAATGATATATGGTTACGCCAGAGTAAGCACTCAAGGACAAGCTAGAGATGGTAATTCTCTTGAGGCACAAAAAACAGCTTTAACTGATGCTGGAGCTACTGAGATATACTCTGATGCCTTTACTGGAACAAAGGCTGATAGACCAGAACTGAATAAACTTCTTGATAAACTCAAAGCTGGAGACACTCTGATATTTACAAAACTTGACCGTGTGGCCAGAAATCTCACGCAGGGAATACAACTTATTGAAAGTCTAGCTGCTAAACAGATTAGAGTTCACGTGCTTAATATTGGCGTTATCGACACCTCTCCTGCCGGAAAACTCATCAGAAATGTCATGCTTGCTTTTGCGGAATTTGAAAGGGATATGATTATCCAACGAACTCAGGAAGGAAAGTCTATTGCTAAATCAGATCCGAACTTTAAAGAAGGCAGGCCTAGAAAATTTACGCCTGCCCAGATTGAACATGCCAGAACACTGTTACAGACTCATACATATTCTCAGGTTGAATCTATGACTGGTATCAGCAAATCTACCCTGAAAAGAATTAAAAATCTTTAGTCCATGTAACAGCTCTGTTCACATTGCTTGTACAAAAAAATAATTACTTTACATGTATATATTTTACTTTACATATTTATCAAATAGAAGTATAATAACAATGAAAGGTTAATAACGCTTTGAAAAAAGTAAGGAGGTTAAAATTAAGAAGCGAGACCTTGAAAAAGCGGTACGAGCAAACGGTGCTAGACCTGCTAAAGGTTCAAACCATGACAAATGGTATAGCAAGAAGAACTACATGTTTACCATACCGCGTCACAAAGAGATTGATGATGTTCTGGCAAAACAAATAATAAAACAATCTCTAATGTGATTTAGTTAAAGCCTCTGAAATATGAGGCTTTTTTCAGAGGAGATTATACTAAAAATGAATGTAAAAGACTATTTAAAATATTCAGCAAAAATTGAAAAGGGCGATAAATTCTTTATCATCAATATAGATGGTAAAGGTTGGGAAGGTGCTTTAAGTCAGGGGCGAGATCTCGAAGAAGCACACATGATGGCAAAAGCAGTTATCTATGACTATATTGAAGGTCTCGTTGAGTTTAAAAAAAGGATTCCTGAGCCACAGGTGGTAAATGATGGGAGCCGTTATATCATTGATGTTGGTTATGACACCGCTTTAAAAATAATGCTCCGTAATACAATGTATGATTTAATGGTAAAACCAGCAGAATTAGCTAGACGTATTGGAGTAACTAGACAGCAGTTAAATAATATTCTTAGTTTCAGAAAATCCACCAACCTTAACTCTTTGGCGTTATGTTTTGATGCACTTGGAAAACCTTTAACTATAAGCATTTAGGCATATTGTTCTTCCCCCCAAAAAATTTAAAATTTGTGCAAAAAAATGAAAAAGCCCAGATCTATCTCTGGGCTTAGTTCGCTATAAAATCTCTATCCTAAATGTTTTTGTCCACCAATGACTATTAAAAGTGATCCATTTTCGTGGAAAAATTTTTAATTTTTGTTGTCACAATAAAAAAACAGCCTAGAACTGGAGTTAACTTATAACTGAATGTAAGAGATTTAAAAAATATTTATAAATTATTTATAAATATCTCGCCTGTGCCCCACTTCCATGGCAAAAATTACCAATTCGCCATCATCAATTTCACAGAATATTCTGTAATCACCTATTCTGTACCGCCACAGACCTTTTTTATTGCCGACAAGAGGTTTTCCTTTTAATCTAGGATTTTCACATCCAACTAAATTTTTCTTAATCCATGAACTCAGAATTTTTTGCGTATATCTGTCTAACTTTTTAAAGTGATTATCAAAACGGTCTGTAGTTCTTACTTCATAACTCATAGATCTAACTCTTTAAAAAGTTCTTCAACTGGTCTACTCTGTTTTCCACTCTTCTTGTATGTTTCGTAAGCCTCCTCAGCAACAATTACATCATAATCTTCTTCAATCTTTTCAAACAAAGCTCTTTTAAAAGCTTCAGCCAAAGAAATAGAATGAACACTAGCATAGCTTTCGGCTAATGCTCTTTCTTCATCTGTCAATCGTATTGAAAATGCCATGAGCACCCTCCTATCACATATCATACTCTTGTAGTACATTGTACTATTTTTTCAATATATTTCCAAGCACAACATAATTATTTTTTTACGGATAGCACAAATGATCCATTTTCGTGGAAAAATTTTTAATTTTTGTAACCACAATAAAAAACCCCAGTCAGCAAGACTGGGGACAAGGTTATCATATGAGCTAAACATCTTAGTCCAGTAAATAAGCACTGTCTTCCTTGCTTAGCTTTAGATAAGATTTTATCACTGAAAGCTCCCTTCTGGTAAAGGTATCTGTTTCTTTTTTTCTTTCAAATTCCTCAATTGTCATATTCAGCTCATCTGCAACCTGCTCTTCACACTTATCCTTCTTGTAAATCACGTAATCAAGTGCCTGCTGAAAACATGACGGCTTCTGTTCAAATCTCACTTTGTGCTCCACATCTCTCATATAATCCAACAACATTTCATAAAAAACTTTCTTGTTTTTGTCTATTTCCTCAATACCGCTTTTCAGGAACTCTTCATATAATTCGGTAAGTTGTCTCTTTTTCTCCAGCACTCGGTCTGCTAACTTAACTGAATCAGTAACGATAGCTTCAGGATTTCCATATTCTGCATTGCCAACATGTATTGAGATCATCCATGCCTTACCTCTCCAAGCATTAAGCCGATGCCCTTCAATTAAATGTAGCACTGGTCTCATCCGTGCAAAATAATTGTGCCAGTACTTGTCATAACTTTTCATGTATGTGTACTCCTAAAACGGAGCAGGACTAAGCCTGCTCCAAACTTTTACAAAATTATCTACCTCTTGATTTCTTCTTCTCTACCTTCTCCTCTTGCTTGGCTTCCTGCTTCTTTTGCAATACCTGTCTGAAAACTTCCTTAACCTTATCAAGTCCCTCTGACTTCTTCAGGTCATTAAAGTCTGAGCCTCGGTCATTATCCTTAAATTCAGGGATAACAACCTTTGCTCCCAGCTCCTTGGCCACGGCTTCTGCTGTAAGTCTGCCGACATTGCCGTTGACATTAAATCGGTCATTGTCTCCAGCAATGATAAGAGGCTTATCAGGATAACGTACAGAAACAGCCTTAGCGACATCTAAAAGGTTATGCGATGTCATGGCACAGACAACACCAAAGTGACCGTTTGTAGCTTCTCTGATTGTTGCCCCTGTTGCGTAACCTTCACAGACAACAACACCGCCCTTAGCCTCGGCTAAGTTATCAGCATTGATAACGTGCATTGAGCCCTTGAGTTCACCGCCCTTTTCAAACATCTTGGTTCCTGTCGGTAAGATTGTCTGCATGGTCTTAACATTACCGTCAATGTCAGACAGCGGAACTACGGTAGCACCTCGGTTAGTGGCGTATACGCCCTTAAACACAGGTATATCCTTATTCTGGATATATTCGGTTCTTTCGCTTTCCTTGTAAACTGCAAGACGCTCCTGAACATTCTTGGCAACTTCGGCATGTAACTGCTTTGTAGCCTCTTCCTGAGAAGAGAGTTTAGCAGCCATAGCTTCCGTGTTGACCTTTACCTTCTCAAGATCAATGCTCATGTCAATCTTGGTTGAAGGAGCTACAAGCTTCTGAGTGCCGTCACCAGTTCTCCAGTTCTGGAAGAGACACACAGGCACACCATCGGTATGGATCTTGTACCATCCGCTCTTCTGTCCAGCCTTATCTCCCTGAACAACTACTCTGGTACTTCTGCCATTTATTTCAGGGTACTTGTCAATGACAAGCCCTGCTTCTCTCATCTTTTCAACGAAGAAAGCTATCGGAGTATCAGTCCTTTCTGATTGAACCTTATTAAGTTCCAGATCCTGTTTAAGGTTTTCAAACGGCTTAAGATCCACGTTTTCAGGAACAAACCAGCATTTGGCGGTAGCGTCATACTTTGCTCCCAGCTCCTTAATCTGCTCATGCATCTCAAACGGAGCTTTAATCCACATTTTTTCATGCTGTAATGTAGGCTTCCAACGCTCAAAAGGTTCAAGATCCATTCCTTCAGGAACGTACCAGCTCTTAGTCTCACGGTCAAATTTAGCTCCCAGCTCCTTGGCAAGATCCTTTTCTTCAAAAGGAACGCTTAAAAGAGTCTTCTGCTTAGTCTCTGCATTTTCATTTTTCTGCACAGATTCTAAATTTTCCTGCTCAACTTCCACTGTCTTAAATCCTGCCTTCTCCATAGCCTCAATCCGTTCAGGTGTTGCCTCACTGATAAACCACTTCTTGCTGTTCTTATCCCATTTACAGCCCAGAGCCTTAGCCTCCTGACGCTGTTCATAAGGAACATCAAAGTAAGCACGTTCTTTCTTGTCAGGCATAGACATTTCATGACGGTCTGACAATACAGACTGTAATTCATCCCACAGCTTCTCCATACGAGCATTCTTTTCAGGATCTTCTGGTAAACCGTAATCATGAACACCAGCATCAATGATTTCAGATTTTTCAAAATTTGAAGCTAGGCCGTTAGCGTCAAATATCTTACGGATATTGAGCGGAGGCTCAACGCTGAGTGAGGAATACACTTCCATCAGTTCATCATGCAATGATGTGAGACTGTCCTGCTTATTCCAAGTCATGCCGAGCACTGGTTTATAGCCTTCATTTTCCTGATGTAATTCCTTAATCTTGTCATTAAGGAAACCAAGTTCGTGAGGAATCTGTTTGTCTATAATATCATCAATAAAATTCATATTTGATGATAGATCCTTAGCTTCTGACATTCTCTTTAAGAAATTGATGCCAAGATTACTCTTATGAATCACATGGAAATTTCTTTCCAGAACGCCTGCATTGTTATGAGTGATTTGAATACCGATATCTAGTCCACGGTATTCTGCCACCTTAACAATTCGGCCAGTCTGGTTCTTTTCAATGCTAATAGCCATCCTCGCAAGCTCCTCACCTGCAAGCTTTCTATCAGTGAATGCTTTTCCATTGATTGTGATAGGTGAACCTGCTGGATTAGCCTGAGCCAAAGACTGATAAGACTCAATCTGAGCCTTTTCATTTTCACGCACTTCAATGCTTCGCTCATTAGAGTTAATTCTGTTCTTCGCCTGAGCCTTTCTCTTTTCAAAGTTAGACTTTTCTTTAGCAAGGAACATAATTTCACCTTCTAACTTGGCCTTCTTGGTAATGTTTGGATCACCAGCACAGCAGGCCAGAGCCTCATTGATTGAAAGTGTCTGGTCATCAAGGTCTGTCATGCTGTTAGCCACAGAGTCATTAGCAGACATAAACTGTCTGATAAATTTCTGCTTCATGAGAAGCGTCTGATACTGATAGGCATCAAAAGTCTTATCGGTAACATAGTTATAAATGTTCACGCTGTCATGAACATTACCCTGTCTGATGATTCGACCGTTTCGCTGGGTGAGGTCCGAAGGTTTCCACTTCACGTCAACATGGTGAACGGCTAAAAGGTTCTTCTGAACGTTAACGCCAGTACCAAGTTTTTCCGTTGACCCCATCAGAATTCGGATCTTGCCCTCGTTTACCTTGGAAAACAGGGCATTACGATCCTTATCCTTCTTACCGCATGAGTAAACATCAGCAATCTGATCTTCAGGAACACCTCTCTCAACAAGTTTGTTCTTGAGTTCAGTGTACACATCAAATACCTTGCCTTTCCCTGGCACTCCCAAATCAGAGAAGATAAGCTGAGTATCGGTAGGAGCTGATGTGTGGTAGATATGAGCCACCTTGTCAGCCACCAGATTGAGCTTAGTACCAGCTTCATCAGGAAGAGTCGGATCATAGAGTCTTGGATCTAAACCCACCTTGCGACCGTCTGACGTAACCTTTAACATGTTATCGATCTTAGGATCGGTTGGCATATTGGTGATTCTGTCACTTAATTTTTTCATCAGCTCCTGCTGATTAGGACTGATGTCAGCAGTAATTACTTCATAGTTCGCTTTCGGAAGCTTCAAACCTAAATCTTCGGTAAGTGCTATATCTGTGAACTCTCGGAACATAGTCTTCAATTCCTTCAGATTGTTGAAGGATCTTAAACGCTCTTCCTGAACATATTCCGTCTGAGCTGGCTTAAGCTCGTATTCCTTATCAATCACCGCAAACGCACTGATAAAGTCATCAAGGCAGTTGATTTCCTTTTCTTTGAGTTTGGACGGTGCTATATAAGTCTGCATTGCATACACTTCTGATATTGAGTTGGTGAGCGGTGTACCTGTTGCAAAAACAACACCTCTCTCATCGGTAATATCATTGATGTATTCGGTAGCCATCATCATATTCATAGCCTTATCTGATGGATCACCTGTTGCAGAACCGAGATTTCGAGCCTGAAGGGAAGTCCATAGCGGAGCGTTCTTGTACTGATGAGCTTCGTCAACATACAGACGGTCACAGCCTAATTCCTCAAACTCTAATTTCGTCTCTTTGGCACGCTTCTGATTATCATCGTTAATCTTGTTAAGCATATCCCTGTACTTTTTAATCCTCAATTCAATATTCTTGATTGTAGGACTCTTTCCACGGACGCCACGGTCATCACTAGCCTCTACCTGTTTGGTTAAGGCTTCTGATAATTCCTCGATTTGACGATCAATAAAGCTTGTCTGCCGTTCTTTTGAAACTCTAATGTTATTATCAAAAGTTGACTGAGGCATTACCACGATATCAAAATCGTTATGAGCCAGTTTTGCGATAAAATCAGGTCTGTTATCAGCTTTCAATTCCTCCATTGTTGGCACTAAAGCCTTGCAATCAGGATAAAGCTTGTAAATGTCCTGCCCCCACTGACCGAGAACAGCATTAGGCACAAGGATCATTGTCTTCTGAGCAAGGCCAAGTCTCTTGGCTTCCATCGCTGAAGCAATGAGTTCAAAGGTCTTACCAGCACCGACTTCATGAGCAATAAGTGTACTACCGCCATAGAGAGTATGAGCTACAGCTGCTTTCTGATGTGGTTTCAGCTTTATTGTCGGATTCATACCGTCAAAAGAGAGATGAGAACCGTCATATTCACGAGGTACAACGCTGTTGAATTTACGATTGTAAACCGCTTCAATATCTTCTCTTACAGCTTGCTGTTCAGGAAGATCCAGCCATTCTCTGTAACGTTCAGACAAAGACTTCTGTATCTGCGTAAGTTCAATGTTGGCTTCATTGGCCTGCATTATCGTTATCGCATTATCTGAATCTGCGTTCTTTGAGCCCTTAACCTGAATGAATTTACTGTTAAGGGTAGCTTCAAGTATCTCTCCAAAATACTTGGTAGCTTTACCGTTCTTGTACTCGAACTGACGTTCGTCACCGATAGCATCATCTTTTCGGCCAGAACGTAAACGCACATTGAAAGCGGAAGCATCCTTATCATAATTGATTGTGTAACGCTGAATTCCACCAGTAATTGAGTTCACAAAGTTCTGAACGTGTTCGACAGGAACCCAGTGACTTCCCAGAGAAACACCGATTTCAGTATAGTCACGCTTTGCTGGTTGCACACCTATGAGAGCATTAACATTGTTCTCGAATCGGGTATCGCCAGAATTAACGGCATACTGAGCTTCCTCAAGCTTCTTCACTACATCACCAGAAAGGTATTCTTCCTTGGTCTGATAGATTTCCTCATCGACATTTGGAAGCAGGAATATTTCACCTTCGAGATTCTTTACAATTTCATTCTTGTCCTTGTTTCCGAGAATCTCACTCATGTAGTCAAGATCAACACGGCCTTTTGAATTCATGGACACGGCCAGAGCGTCACTCTCTGTTTCAGCCTTGGCACGAACACCTACATTACCGAGGACTCTTTCATAACAGATCTTTGATAAGCCAGTGAAATTATACTTTTCATCAAACTGCTCAATGAATCGGACGGAATAATAGTCCTTATCTTTTCCGACAAGATCTCTTATCTTAGGATTTTCATTTGAGATTTCATCTTCCTGATCCTCTTTATCCTTCCTGCCTTTCTTCTTCTCGACAAAGACACCGTTCAAGCGACCATGTTTCTCAGCAAAATTCTCATAAAGGCTTCTTAATGTAGCCTGCTCATCGGCCAGTTTTTCAATGCCGTCCCCGCTAATCTGAATTTTCTTAACCAGATTGAGCTGATCTTTCATCTTAATCCAGTCAACAGCAATTTCCTTACTATCTTTATCCAGCTTGATTTTTCTAAATCTGTTCGGATCTTTTCGATAGAGAACATCACCATTACCGTCAACGCCCATTGAACCTACACCAATATGATCATTTGTGCTGTTGACGAACACAACATCTTCTTTTGACTCGGTTTCATCAGTCTTAAAGAATTCAGCCTTTTGTTCTGGAGCAATATCCTGATAAATAGAATCCTGAATCTGATCCTCTACCTCTTCTTTGAGCATTTCCTGCCAAGAATTTTCATTCTCTTCACGAGGAATCTTTACTGCAAAGACATTCTTACCAAATCTGTCAGTTTCTTTTACCAGATTTCCGCAAACGCCACGAAGCGAACCGTCAGCCAGAAAAACACCATTGATATGAGCCTGATTATTCTTATCATGTGTTATTCGTGTGTTATCTTCGATCCACTTCATATCACCGTCTTTAGTACGATAGCGATATCCGATGCTCGTTGATTCATTAGCCCAGCGATCAGACTTTTCGTCTAAGACTTCAAGTCTGTTGTTACGCTTCTGAAGGAATAAAATATCAGAAGACACTGATGTACCAGCATTTCTGCTGAAAACACCTTCAGGAAGACGGAACGCACCTAAAAGATCGGCATCTTTTGCCAGCTCGTTTCTGAAATCAACAGCCTTTTCACTATCTAAAGTGCCTGTTGATGTGACGAGAGCAACAATACCGCCTTCACGCACCTGCTCTACAGCCTTACCGACAAAGTAGTTATGAATGAGATTGCCGTCATATCTGCTTTCAGGATCACTGATGTTCAGTGACGCAAACGGCACATTACCGACTACAACATCAAAGTAACCCTTATGATCAAAATTCTCGAAACGGTCATGCTCGATATGAGCGTCTGGATAGAGCTTCTGAGCAATCTTTGCTGAAACGGAATCCAGCTCAACACCGTGAAGCTCACTTTTTGCCATGGATTCTGGTAACATACCAAAGAAATTACCTACACCACAGCTCGGTTCGAGGATACGTCCGCCCTTAAATCCAGCTTTTTCAAGTCCTCGGTAAATTGACTGTATTACTTCAGGTGGAGTGTAAAACGCTGTTACAGTACTTGCTCGGGCATCGTTATATTCACGGTTCGTGAGCAAAGTCTTTAATTCCCTGCGAGCGTCCTCGTACTCGTGTCTGCTAGGATTGAATACGTTACTGAGTCCTCCCCAGCCCACGTATTTTGCAAGTTTTTCCTGTTCTTCAGGAGTAGCATTACGGTTTTCCTTTTCCAAAAGCTTTAAGGTGCGTAATGCTTCCATGTTGTTGGATAGACGTGTCTTATCACCGCCAGCCCCGATATCTAAATCAGTAATGTGATAACGAGTAGCAGGAACGGCAGGCACGCTACTTTCAGGAGATACTGTCTTGGTTTCAGCTTCGTTTCCTAAAACGTCTGAAATATCAATAACAGTATCATTAGAAACGGCTTCTTCAGGTTCAATCACATGATTACTGAGATCGCCAAAGTCAAAAGAATCTAAATCATGTTTGCCTGAACCATCTCCCTCACCACGTTCTCTGCGTGAGCCTGAGCTGATTCCTGATTCAGACCTTCCTTGAGATTCTGTTCTACCAGAATCTTCTCCTGAAGCTCCGCTTCTCGCTGATAACGAATTATCCAGTCCTTCAGACCGTCCTGCTCCTCCAGTTCTTCCAAGAATGTCGGATTGATTGACTGAAGATTGCGGATCTGACTCACTACGTACACTGGATTCCATTTCAGCTCGTTCGCTGTCTCCGTTTTCGCCTGAGCTACCAGCTCTCTGGTCTCTGCTTCCCAGTTCTTCGAGAACCTGTCCAGAAATTCCCTGATCGTCCCCGAGTACCACTGTTTCGCTATCTCCCATTCCTCGTTGTACACCTGATTGAAGTACACCCTCGACCATCTCGTTCCGTGCCTCGTTCTCCTGAAGATCTCCTCCAGATCGTACTGCTCCTGCGGATACCTCCACCTGAACAGGCCTCCCCAGACTGGAGGATACTCGTTCTCCAGAAGATAATTCACGCTCTCCCAGTCTGTTTTCCCCTTGAGCCAAGCTTCCAGTGCTTCGATCAGATTCTCCATCTCGGTCTGAGTGTTGTCGTAATCGTCCTGAGGATCTTCCGTCTGCTTCATTTTCAATTCCATTTGCAGATTCTTCAGACGTTTCTGATCCTGTTCCTCTGGTGACAGACTCAATTCCTCCTTGATCTCGTTCTGAAGATCCTGAATCTCCCACTCTATCTCTTCCCTCTTGTCCTCGATCAGCTTGTCTCTCCACTCCTTGATGCTCTGGAGATACTTCTCCACTAATTCCACTGGTTCGAGATACCAAAGGTTCTGCACTGAATGAATCAGATAATTCTCCAGTCTGTTCTCCTTCATGGCTCTGGTAAGTGCTGGCATCAGCTCCTTCTCCCAGATCTGAGCCTCGTCCTCGTAATCCTGACTGTTCTCTTCCTGAGCTAATGCTCCCTGATACAGTCTGTGCATCATCTGAAAGTACGTCAGATCTTCCACCACGTCCGTCATCAGTTCCAAGAGTTCCTGCTCTTCCTTCTGTTCTGTTGTCAATGCCTTCGCTAATTTCTGAAGATTGGCTGCTTCCAGCATTTGTTCCCAATCCTTCATCCGCTGTTCTGGAGCTAGAGTCTCGACTTTCTCCGCCCATTCCTGCTGAAATCTCATGATCTAAATTCTCCTTAGATTCTACTAATACACTTGTGTTAGTATCAGTATAATTATTATTTGTATTATTTTCAACAGTAGTTTGTGCTGTTTCCTGATTTTCGTGACTAAGCTCTCCGAGCTCCACAACATTCTTAAGGGACAACATAAAGCCATTAACTCTGTCTTCAACCTGTTGAGTAAGTCCTTCAAGCTGTTCTTCAGGCAAATCAAAATAATCTAAAAGTTCTTCACTGAAATTGTTGATTAACCTGTGAAGTCTCTTTTCTGTAATGTCTTCTGACACAGAAGCCGAGCTGATGACTTTTCCGTCACAAACAAGTTCAAGACGCCATTGAGTTTCATTCTCATTTTCAGGTTCAGTTCCCCACCACTGAATTTTCCAGTTGAGATCATTGCTCTGTTTCTGCTCTTGAGACTGATTCAGCCTGAATTCTTCAAATTGTTCATTCAATTTACCAAGAATCGGCAGGCACTGATTCTTATAGTCTCGTAAACTTTCCCACTCGCCATACTTGTGCTCTTCACACCAGTCACACCAGCTTTCGATATGCTTAACAATGCCACCATCAAGATCACCACAGTCATATCTAAATCTTCCATACGAAAGATCTTCAATCTCTCCTGTGGTTGATTTGTTTAAGAACAGTAATGAAAGTTTGGTCTTTTCATAGCCTCTGTTTTCCTTAGCGTAAGCCTCATCCTCTTCGGTGATTACTCGGTCAGCTTCTGCAAACGGCAGGAATCCTCCAGCTCTGTCTGTTTCATCAAAAGCCTGCCCTACATTGTTGCTTTCAGACCAGTGCATGAATACCAAAGGAGGCATCTGTCCTTTTTCCAGAACAAAATTCAGAACATCATTATTCTTACTGATGTAGTTAATTACATCAGCTCGACACCATTCCTCATCCTGATGTTCCCACTTTGCAAAGCTTTCTGACGCACTTTCATCATTTTCTTTAGGCAACACATCATTGATTTTTTTGAAGGTTTCAAAATCAATGTTATTATAATAACCTAACTGCTGATAACCTTCTTGGAAATGCCTTTCCAGCAATTCTTCAGGAGTTGCCAGTGAATTAGGATTCATACTGACTATTTCGGCTAAAGCCTCATTGATTGAAAGCGTCTGTTCTTCAGATTCAGAATTTTCATTTTTCTGCACGGATTCCAAATTTTCATTTTTTTGCACAGATTCAGAATTTTCTATCACATTATCAGAAAGTAACTCATTGAACCTGACATCATTACGTGCTTCGTTTAGAATGCCGTCAAAATCAGCTAATCCGTAAGAATGAGTGATGTTGCCTATAATCTGTTTGATGTCGCCATTCATACGATCTATCGCAAGCTTATGCGAATCAAAATTACCAGAACTCACTCTGTTGACCAATGCCTGAGTGTCTTCCAGCGTCATGTTCCACGCACGGCTCATACCTTCAATAGCGTGCTTTTTGGCAGAAATTGCCACTTTAGCAGCTAGAACAGAAATGTTGTCGTTTTCCTTCCATTCAACATCAGCTATAACCTTTCCAAGACTTCCGTCCTGAATGAGCTCACCGCCAAAATTAGTCTTCCTGACTTCCTGATAAGCAATGTACTTGGCTACGGTAGTTTTTTCATCATTGTTAAGATGCTTTGCCTGATTTCGGTCTCTGAGCTTCTGATATGACTCTTTAAAGAGTTGATTCTCAACGTCTACGTACCTGTCAGCGTTGGCATTAAGCTCATTATGAAATTCAGCATTTTGAGCAACATTCTCAGTTAATACATGTGTTGTACTAGCACTAAAAGCCTTGCTGAATTCGACATTTGACTCGGCCTGTCCGCTATTTCTCACTGCGTTCAGATAAGCTGTGTCATGTTCAACGAATTCAATAACCTGCTTTAACTGTTCATCATACTTTTGCATGAAATCGGTTATTGAAAATTCTGTCTGTTCAGACTGAACGTTTGAAACTTCCTCAACGGTAACAGTGTTTTCAGCTTTTGGATTGATTAACGCCAAGAAAGATTCATCATGATAAGCTTCTTCAAGCATTCTGATGTGGTTCACATCATCTTCAAATGAGTCCTTTAAAACATATCTTACGTTAGATATAGCTTCATCCATTCTCACAAAAACAGAATGAGCGTCACGAACATAAGCGTTAACGTCTTTGTCCCACTGTTCATAGACCTCACTTTCTGAATATTTACTGTACTTTGCGATTGAAGCGACAATCTGCTTCTTTACATTGTCTGCAACATCATGAACAAAGTGAGAGGAATCTACGTAATGACTGGTATCGTGAATTTCTGAAATGATTGATGACAAATCGTCACCATAGAAAGAATTGAGCTGATGTTCGCCCTTGATTGCACTGTAAGCGATATAACGTGCAAGATTTGATGTCAGGTTTACTTCATCTGTAGCAGGTGGAGCATTAGCTTCCGCCTCAAGTCCTCTTCTTATTTCTTCGGCTCGGTCTTCTTCTCTTTCGTACTCGTTTTCAGTAATAAGAGATACGCTGACATCACTTACTCTGTGCTCTTCACTCAAAAACTTGTTGAACTTAGAGATATTATCTTCAGGAGTGATGTAGAAGGCGTATTGTCTTGTATCGTAGCGAGCTCCAAGTGCAATAGCTTCCTTAACATCGTCCTTTTCAACATTAAGATAAACACGGCCAGAGTTATCCAGCTTCATGTTGTTTTTCTTCATGTTCATCAGAACATTACGAGAAACAAAGTCACACGCCATGCGAGCTTCGCTCCATGCAAGTGTAAGCTCTTTCTTAAGTGACGCACTGTCTAACTGCATGTTTTCTGCCCAGCCCTTGATATAAGCAGAAGCATTAGACTTATCAAATGATACGCCAGTTCGGAGACACATCATGTATGCTCCCAGTTCAGCCACCAGCTCTTCCCTAGCATACAGAAGAGATCTTTTATCGCCAGAAGTATTGCGTGCAAGGCGTGAATTATTTCCAGTCCAGTGCATTAACTCATGAAATGCTGTCCAGTAGTAATCGTCTGCTGACTTGAAATTGCTCTGATACGGCAAGCAGATATTGTCTGATACAGTGTTGTACTGCGAACTTCTGAATCCGTGCTTGATATTTGCTCCTGAAGCATTCAGGATAAAATCAGCTCTGGCAATGTTGAACCACTGTTTTTCCTTTATTTCGGGATTCCAAGGCTTGATATTAGCTTCATATCCGTCTTTTGCTTTCGCCTGTTCGACATTGAAGACGACAATATCCTTGTCGTAATCGTCTTTTCCAACTACTACGCCTCGTGCGTCTCTTGGAAGTTCCCAACCCAATTTTGCAAAATCAGCTCTGGTCATCCAACGTGGATCGGTAAAGTCATACTGACGCTGAAGGCGGACAAAACCTTCCAGATTTGAATTAAATACCTGTCCTGTTACACCGCTTCGTGGGAGAGAATTTGCATTCTCGTCACGCTCAAAAGTCTCACGCCAGATAGTGTGATTTACCTGAATGGATTCGACAAGATCATCAATGATCCACTCGTCCATCTGATTAAATTCTGCCATTCTTTTTCTCCTCGGCAACAATCAGTGAATAACGTTCTTTCCAAATTTGTAAAGTCTCATGATGCTCTGCATAAAAAGCTTCGTCCTCTGCATAACCTTTTCTCTCACAATAATGAGGATCATGAGCGAGCCACCGCTCTACGCTTCGCCTTCTTGAGATTCCTTCATACTTTAAATATTTTTCGTAGTTATTTAATACCTCTCCTACTGCTTTAACGTAATGTCTGTAAAAATCAGAATTAAGCATTTCCTGATTTTGGTCTTTCTGAAACCTTTCAATGTTAGTCATAGCGATGTATGCTATGTCACTACTGTTGCATAAATGCCATGACCTATCCATTTCAGGAGTGTCTTCTTCCGGTGGAAGAACTGGCTCATAAGGATCAATTTCCCTGCATCGGGCTAATGATTCATCAGCTTTTTTCTGAGCTTCGTCTTCTGCAATCTGCCATTCTGCTTCTAACTGTTTTTCTGCATCACTTGAAATCAGACTTGCAAAACTCTCCGACATCCATGATTCAACAATTCGGGCAATCTCTCTTTCTTCGTCTTCATCACCAGCAAACAATTCTTTCAAATTGTCTTCGGTGGAAGCACTCTTGAAAATATTGTCTGGATCGCCTTCTTTCCAAGTCTTAAATACGGAGTAAGCCCAGTCATACTCCTGTTTCTGTTTTCTTTGCTGAAATTTACGAGTTTCAGCTAATCTTTTTGCTTCTTTTTCTTCTCTTGTCATCGTCATAGTCTTAGTCCTTCTTTTCAGCTTTATCCTTATCGCATGTAAATCTGGTTTCGTAATTCTTGAAATAAGCAGGTTTTCCGTCTTTATCTCCAGCAAAGAAATTACAGTTACAGGTCTTCTGGCCAGTACAGAACCACCAAGGCGTACCGTCTTTTTTACTCTTAAGCCTTATTAGGCTATTTCCGCAAATAGGACACTTATGCTCTTCTGAAGGCTTTGCACTCTCAAAAACAAACTTAAGCTGCTTTTTCTCTAAATCGACAGCCAGCATGGCTTCAAACTTCTTTCCTTCCTTGTTTACCATCTTGTAAACTGGTGATTTCCCTGCAAAAATCTTCTTTAAATCATCCTGATTCAACGCCACGCCAGCAATGTTAATTCTGCACTTCCAACAGTTTGTATCTTCACAACAATAGTAGTATTTGTTTACGCTCACAGGTTTTCCGCAAATAGGACATTTGAGTTTAGTCTCAACATTCTTGGTCTTATACGGCTGAATATTGTTTTTGCATTTAAGTATTTCAGCAGAACAAAAATCCTTAACCTTTTCGATAAAGTCTTCCTGACTTAACTCCCCTTTTTCAATCGCTAAAAAGTCTCTTTCGTTAAGAGCTGTACGAACTGGAGACGTTAAGTCTTTGGTTATCTTCTCTAAACAGGCAAAAGCAGGCTCAGTACATCTTATGTACTTATCCTTCGTATAAAGGAGGTGATAATTCTTAAGTTCTCTGATGATGTTCGCTCTAGTAGCTGATGTGCCTATACCATCACCATCTTTAAGTGTGGCCTTGATTTCAGGATCATCAACATACTTGTGAATGTTTTCCATAGCCTTAATCAAAGTACCTTCGGTATAAGGCTTCGGAGGCTTGGTCTTTAAAGCTTCTGCAACTACATCTTCGGCAAGCAGGCTTTCATTTTCCTGAATTTCAGGTAGTTTCTGACTGTTGTCTTCTTCATCATCGCCAGTGTTATAAACACTCTTCCAGCCCTGGGCGATAATTTCCTTACACTTCGCCACGAACTTATGGCCGTTATAATTAGCTGTAAGCACTGATTCCATAAACTTATGTTCTTGGTAGAACTGAGCGATATAACTTCTTACAATCAGCTTGAAAATGTTTGTCTGAACTTCGGTAAGTGATTCAATTGAAAACTCTTCCGATGTTGGCACAATTGCATGGTGAGCTGTGGTCTTTTCGTCATTCCAGATTCGAGACTTCAATGAGCTGTCGGCCTTTTTTACGAGCTCCGCTAAATCATCACTACAATTGGCAATATTCTTAAGGACGGTTTCAGCTTCGCTATACTGAGCTGTCGGCAGGTACTTACAATCGGTTCTCGGATAAGTAGTGAGCTTCATCTCATATAACTGCTGGCAGATTGCGAGTGTTGTGTCCGCTGTATAACCGTAAAGCTTGTTTGCTAACTGCTGAATGTCGGAAAGAGACAAGCCAAGAGGAACTGGAACGCTCTTCATCTTGTCTTCGATCTCATAGTCTGAGGTAGACGTGTTCTTTACTTCGTTTACTATTCTGTCTGCCAGTTCTCTGCTAATTACCCTGCCTTCATCATCTACACCATCCAGACTATCATTAACCTGATACTTAGCTTCAAAACTTCCAGCCTGAACTTTAATCTTTGCTTTTATTGAAAAATAGTCCTTCGGTACAAAGTTCTTAATTTCCAAGTCTCTGGTAGCTACGAGCTGGAGTGTCGGAGTCTTTACTCTACCGATAACTGTGAGATTATGCCACTGTAATGTATAGGCTCTTGTTAAGTTGATTCCAAGAAGCCAGTCACTCTCAGCACGAACCTTAGCAATTTCACCAAGAACGTGATATTCGGAATTGTCTTTTAAGTTTTCGAGTGCGGTCTTAACAGTCTTACTATCTACAGCATTTGCCCAATAACGTAAGACTTTTCCCTGAAAGTTATTATGTTCAATGACTTCATCGACAAGACGCTGGCCTTCGTTATCTGGATCACCTGCGTGCACAATCTCTTCAGCCTTACTGATAAGATCACTCACCCTGTTAAACTGCTTCTTCGTATCATCTTTGATGATGTATTTCCATTCGGAAGGATAAATAGGAATGTCTTCCATTCGCCAGAAGATTTTGCCATCTTCTGTGTCTGGTTTTCTGTTCAGGTAAACTTCTGCATCTGCAAGCTGTAAAAGATGACCAAGACACCATGTCACTACGGTATCGTTATGACAGATAATCTGCCCTTTTTCCTTGCTGTTTTCAATTCCCAGCGATTCAGCAATGGCTCTCGCTACGCTTGGTTTTTCTGCAATAATCAATCTCTTCATGTTACGTTCTATCCCTTATAACTTAGTAAATTTTTCCAAAGGCTTAAATTTACAGCCTTTACGTTTACTGCAAAGCCATTCATCGGCATTTTTCCGTCTGACATAACAGTGCTGACAGTAAAAACACTTCTTTACCGAATCTTCCAATTCATCAAAATTATTACCAACTTCTGGTCTGACTCTTTTTCGTCCTGTCATGTTGAGCTATTCCCTGCTGTATTTTTCTCTGATTTCAGGCACAGTCATTAAAAAATCCCATACCTCTCTTGTTGCTCTGCAATCTTCCAGACTGTCATGAGCCTTAAATGAAAAAGCAGGATTAACATCGGCAACAGCATCAATAAGCTTAAACCACTTCATGGCCTGATGTTCTTCGCTCCATTCCTTCTTGTAATCGGTAAAAGCCTGCATACAGCAACGTACGGCCTTGGATTCAGTCAGAGTTTCGCCAAGAAACACGGAATCAAAGCCTGCGTTATAGATAACTACTTCCCTGTTCCTGAAAATATCCCTTAGATGAGCCTTTACGCTTTCAAAAGTCGGAGCATGTTCCACCATTTCCGCAGATATGCCGTTCACCTTCTCCGCCTCTTCCCACTCTTTTATCCGTGGTGGCTTGATTAACGAGTGAAAAAGACAGATACCTTCATCATCAATTACGGAAACACTCAGGATTTCATCGGTCTCGTGATTGAGTCCCGTGGTCTCGGTATCAACAAAAACATAATCCGACTTCATAACGTTTCTCCTAATTAGCTAGCCCCAAGTCCAAAATGGAACAACCTTTTCTCTAATTTGCTTGGTATCGACCAACCCAAAATATCTTGAATCAAAGGATAAATCCATTGGATTTACGAGAACAACCTTTCCTTCAGGCACAATGCCGTCAAAACGCCAGATCTTCATCTCCTGACCGTTTCCGTCCTTCGGCTGGCTTCCAGAATGAGCCAAAAGAACACCATTAACTACAATGCCGTTTTCATCTGCGTGAACATGGTCTCCAGCTTTAGCTCCCACAATTTTAAGAAGAGGAGTTACCCAGCAGGTTTCACCACTTTCGGCAGGCTGTAAGTATCTGCGAGTAAAGGCTTCGCTTAGATAAACAGTGTGATCTGGGCAGAATGTGACGATTTCTTCATTCGTTACGCTGGCAGGATTTCTCTCAACAATTGAGTAGTAGCCTTTCGGCATAGATTCAGTAAAGTTACTTACAAACTTACCTGAAGAGTTGAAGTAGTAACTTACGCCACATACAGCTACAGCGAGTCCTACGCAAACACCGATTCCTACACGGAACTTCTTTAATCTTTCTTTTAAGTCAATTTCATTCATAATTTGATTCTCCTGTTTTTTGAACTTAAATCCACCTGCAAGCTTCTTTGCAAGTTGCTGTTTTCTACTTAAATGAGTAGTCATAAACTTTCACCTCTACACATAGTCTTCGGCATTAAACCGAGTCTGAAATTCCTTAGATTCATCGGCTTTCTGCTTCTTATCAGTCCTATCGGTAATCTTCTTGTAACGAATCTTCGGTTCTTGAATTTGATTGTTTTCAGCTCGCATTTCATTGGTAATGTGCACCGTATATTCCTCTGGAGCTTTCATCTTTGAACGCTTCAGGAATACAGGATCTTTGAAATACAAAGGCTGTTTGCCATAGATGGCTGGGAAACCTGCAACAAATACGAGCATGTCTCCTGCCTCAGTAATATCGCCCTTATCATTTTTTTTCGGACCCGATAAGCGTAAACACTCATCAGGAGTGAGCAATGGTCTCTGTGTTTCCTGAATGGTTCTTGAAGTGTTACTTGAGAAAATGCTGTTTCCGCTCTTTGTAACAGATTCTTTGAGAATTGTTGCCGTACCAGTAAGCTTCGATAAGTATTCCGCTGTTTCAGGTCTGTTAGGCGGATAAGCGTTCTGGATATGACAGTTTGAAGTGATACTTTCTTCATGGCCATAACCCGACTGTTCAGACTTAAGCTGTGATAAGTCTTGACATATTAAGTAGCACTTGATGCCATACCCTGCCACGAATGCCAGTGATTCCTGCATGATGTCGAGTTTTCCGAGAGACGGAAACTCATCCAGCATCATAAGTAAGCGGTGTTTGTTGGCACAAACAGCCCTGCCGTCAACGAATTTCAAGCCTTCTGTTCCGGCCAGAACACGGACGGTCATGTTTACAAACATTCTTACAAGAGGCTTTAATCTGGTCTTATCGGCAGGCTGTGTAACGATATAAACTGACATCGGATCTTTACAGTTCATGATGTCTCTTACATGAAAATCACTGTCTGACGTATTTTCAGATACGATGTTGTCTCGGAATAACGCCAGATTAGACTTCACTGTAGAAAGCACCGAGCCTGCTTCTTCATCAGGACGGTCAAGCTGATCCTTAGCGGCCGCAGAGATAACAGGATGAGGCTTCCAGTCTGATTGATCTTCTTTTTCGCCTAGATGTGGGTAGTTAATCATCTCTGACCAGAGTTCTTTAATGTCACGATTAGGATCACTAAGAAGATTGTCTATCTGGAGCATTGAGGCAGGAGTCCCCTCATGCTTCCGCAAGTAAAGAACATGAAGGATTAAGCCAACATAGAGAGCAAATGCTGTTTTCTTCCAGTGAGCGTCCTGTCCTTCTAAGCCTTTACCTTCAGGATCTACAATCATGTTGGCAAGATTCTGTGCGTCACCGATTTCATTCTCAGTACCTAATCTGATTTCGTCTAAAGGATTCCAATGTGCGGATTCTTTAGAAGCTGGCTCAAACTTGATACAGTTATTCTTGAGTCCGCTTGAACGATAGCCTGCGGTCAACGCCCACAATTCGCCTTTTAAGTCAGTAATAACGGCTGATTCGTACCAAGATAAAAGTGTTGGAATAACAAGACCAACGCCCTTACCTGAACGTGTAGGAGCATATGTGAGGACGTGTTCGGGCCCACTGTGCTTCAAATATACAACCTTCCCTTTCTTCTCCTCATAAGCACCTACATAGACGTATGGAGGCTCTTTTTCGCCATTTTTCTTAGGCTTGTGTAATAAGCCTGCTTGATATACTTCTTTCGTTGTTGCCCAGCGAGCTGAACCATGTAGATTTTCCACGCCCTTGAGCTTCTGACTTGAGGCAATACCACCAACCAAGCCAAGCATAAAGCAAATCATGAAGGCGATTTTGCCGTTTTCAAAAGCTCCGTTAAATAGCTCTGGCTGTTTCTGGAAATAGCGTCTATGCCAGTCAACTATCGCCCATGGATAATAAACGTGCATTTCCTGAGAAATGGCATTACCCAAGGCAGGATTGTAGCCAACATCTCTTGCAAAGGTCTGTGTGGCAACAGTTAAAGTTAGGCCAATACCCATGGCAATTCCTGTCAAAGCAAGGATCTTTTTCTTTTTGGGATTCTCTGGTTTCGGTAACGGTAACTTAGGCTTCACTGTTCATTTCCTTCTGTAATTCTTCTAATTCTGACGGATCAAAAAATTCACTCATTTTTCCCAGCAGTTCATCTGCGTCTATTTCATCACTTACATCTGTGTCTGATGTTTGAGAAGGTTCTTCTGAAGTTTTTGATTTCAGTTCTTTTACTACGGTCTGCATTTCATCAACTATTGCAATTGAGTCTTCAGGATTCCCATCGCAAATATTAACGATGATGTTTTCTTCTGGATTTATCAGACTGTTCCTGTACGTTATTCTGTGCTGTATCATGCAGTAACACGTCAGCTCTTGTGGCTGATTGCTCATCTGCTGATGGCATTGCCACATGGCCTCTGCACAAGTCCGACAACATACGTTTTCTTGTTCTAATCGCTTCCGATAAATTCTTAGCGATGGAGGCAAATTTCTTAGCACGTAACTTATCGAGGTACGCTCTGACTTTTTCTCTGAGTGTTTTTCTGTCATTGTTTTCATCCCTGGCATTTTCTTCTACACTGACAATTCTCTTGCCGTTAATCTTATAAATACAATCTTCGGTGCTGATAACCTTCGTGCCATTTTTTGTCACGATCTCAACACGGCCATCACTGGCAATATCCTTGATGTTATCTTCTGTTGCATCCAGACCATAACGCTGCAAATTTTTGTTTGATAATTGCTGGAGTACAGTTACAGACATCTCATCTCCTGTCATAGCTTTGGCAGTCACATAATCTTTGAATGACTGGGTCTGGAGTTTTTTAATCTGCTTCTTTTTCTTTTCAAGTCTTCTTCTCTCCATAGCTCGGTTAAGCTGATCAAGAAGATAAATTAAATCCTTAACGCCCTGACTCTCATGCTGAATTAACGGATAAAGCGATGACATGGAAGAACCAGACTGAACGTTCTGTTTCTTGTCGAGTTCACCAGCAAGGTCAATTCTCGGTTGTCTGGTAAGTCTTAAATGAACGTCCTTCATGTATTCCTGATAAAGCTTATTGGCTTCTGGAGTGTCAACTTTTGGACGCTGGTTATAGACTTTCTGCTTTTCAGTCTTGATTTCTCCGTCAGGAGCTTGGAATTTACCCAGTCTCTTTTCAAGATTGGCTTTACTAAATGAACGATCCACGGTACTGGCCTTGACTGAATACTGTTCTTTTCCCAGACTCTGAAAAATAAGACCGTTACCGTGTAACTTGATTGCAATTCCTTCTTCGGCAAGCTTCTGATGCAGTTCCTGCCAAGACTCAGCATTTTTGACAATATCTTTACGAGCTTTGACGTATGAACAAAAAGTCTCAATGCCTGATCTGCTTTCAATGTCATCAACTTTACTCTGTGCACTGGTCTTCTGAGACGTGTGATTAGTACGCTGGAAGTTAAACTGTTCCTCTAAATTCTCTGCCAGCTTCTGCAAGTCATAGAAATTATGCCACTTATCGCCACTTTTCTTGAATGTTTTCGGATTTATCATGTTAATGACAATGTGCATGTGATAGCTATCAGTGTCATTGTGACAGACGGAGATTCGCTGATGATTCTCCAGACCATAGCTCTTTGCTATTCGTTCTTCAATTATCTTGAGCTGATCCTGTGTCGGCTTCTCATTCGGAGCAAAGCTCACAACTAAGTGCTTACAATTCACTTTTGCCCGATGGTTCATGCGGATGACATTTTTCATTTCATAGTAAGCAAGATCTGGATCGTCATTATGAAGATTGGTGCATCTTATATTGTCAATTCGGTCTGACTTTCCCTGATCATTACACACGTAACGAATCAGACCGCCAAGCGATGACTTGCGTTCTGTTCCGTATTTATTTCCAGTTCTATCTCGTGTGATATCTTTAATTATCATTATTCAATGTCTTCAGGTTCATCAAACTCACAAACGTGTTTAACCTTCGCCTTGATGTCGGCCACACACTTAACGGCTTCACGATAATCCTTCTCAATCTGCTTACGTGAAGTCTCAATTCGGTGAGTATTCTGTTCACGGAGGAATATTTTTAATAAGCCAGTGAACTTGCCGACCGTACCAGCAACTTTAAGAAGGTCATCAACTTTCTTAAATGAAAGTTTGTCGAGAGGCTCATAGCCACAACCGACCGTCTTAAGGTAATTGCTGATAGTCATACCGAACGCATCAGCCTTTTTCTTGATGACCGCTTTTTCATCTGGACTCAGGTAAACCTTCACATGGGTTCTGGCGGTCTCAAGTTCTTTCTGGCGTTCTTTCTTCTTTTCCATGGTTCTTTTTTCTGGCGTGTAACTTAACTGTAACTTAACCTAGCTTTCGGCGTTTGAGAACAACAAGATAGATGACCGTTGAGCATTCTCCGAATGCGAATAAGTGTCTGTTTTTGACCTGTTTCAACGCATGTTGAACGGGGTCATAAAACCTATCTTGCCAAATATTTCCATCACTACTATTGTACACTAAAATCACATTATTTGCATACTTTACAATACTATTTCTTGTAAAATAGTATTTTATACGATATAGTACGATTAGATAACGCCAAATAAGGATTTAATCCTGCCGAATAATAAAAAGTGCGATTTATTAGCGTTACTTATACGAATTTATATGGTTTTATAAGCAAAAATAAGGTGCTGTATGAATACACTGAACATAGACAGTGAAAAGGCTGAAGAGATGATCTTGGCACAGGAAAACAATCGTGTTAAGAACAACTCTATTGCAATCAGACTTCATCTGAAGCTGATTCAGGAGCTTCAATCAAAAGGAATCACTCGTAAGGCAATTTACAACTTCCTAAAAGAACAGAAAGTCATCTCATGCAGGTACGAGACTTTCTGTAATTCGCTCAAATCAATTAGTTCATCTCAAAAAAACAGAGAACAGATTTCAGTCTCTAAGCAGCCAGTCAAAAAAACTGTTGTCTCCTCGACCAAGACACAGTTCTTTGAGCACAATTCAACTCCTTCCAAAGAAGACATTGACGAGCTGGCTTAAGACAAACATTTTTCAAATCAATTAGTTAATTCATAGGAGAATTTATAAAAATGAACATTAACTTCATTCTTCAGGGCAAAGGCGGGATCGGTAAATCATTCTTAGCCTCCGTTATTTCTCAGTCTCTTTTAGCAAGCAATCACAGAATCATGTGCATTGATACTGATCCTGTTAACGCCAGCTTTGCAAGCTTTAAGTCTCTTAACGTCCACCAGATTAAGATTTTGGACAACAACAAAGAAATTGACTCATCCGCTTTCGATAAGTTCATGGAACTCATTTGTTCAGCAGAAGATATTGATGATGTAATCATTGATAACGGTGCGGCCTCTTTTATCGCTTTGACAAACTATCTGCTTCTGAACGGTATCTTCGACATGCTTCAGGAAATGGGACATACCGTAACAGTTCACACCATCCTTGTAGGCGGTCAGGCTTTCAGTGACACTCTGGTCGGTGTAAGTGAAGTCTGCAAATACTTCAAAGACAAGTGCTCAATTGTTGTCTGGGAAAACGAATACTTCGGCAAAATCGAGCATAACGGTAAGCAGTTTACCGAGTTTTCAGTGTACAAGAACAATTCAGAACAGATTACTCACGTTCTGAAGCTGGAGCACCTGCATGAAATGTTTGCGAACGATCTAAAGCGTATGAATGAAATGCACCTGACATTTGATGATGCAAATCAATCCAAGGACTTCACTTTCATGCAGAAAAACCGTTTGAACATCATCAAAACCAAGCTGTTTGAACAGTGTAACCAGTTAATCTAACTTTCATAAAGGTGCAGGCTCAAGCCTGTACCTTTTTCAGCAATAAGGATGAACTTACTATGACTACCATAAATAGAGCTGTTATTAGAATCGAGATTAAGGATTATGTCAGTGCAATACAGAATAATTATGGCTACATTGACGGATCCGATTATTTTCTTGTACCTGCTGAAGATAGAGTTGTATCAGTTTGTGAAACTGTTGAAGAAGCTGAAGCAGAGATTGATCAGACTGTTTATTTAACCATTACCGAAAATGAAGCTGTTTTGGAGTATGAATATATCAGCGGAGCGGAAAACGTGTATTTCAATAAAGTTAATTTTATGGGAAATATTTATCCTTTAACAGAGGATTTTAAATCCGCTTCATGTTATGAAGAAATTATCAAGTTTTTATCAAATTAAAAGAGGTATTTATCATGATTATTAAAAATTACGAAGTAACAACCATTTATGAATTTTTAGAATAACTGATCTAATTTTTTATGAGGACGGACTAATGAGATACATAAAAGATGATGCTGGAAACCTTTATCGCACTTTTAAAACTCCTGAGTTAGCTATCAAATTTTATACTGAAGAATATGAAAAGTATGCTTCTGAAGATGATGAAAAGATTGATTCTGATACAGAATGTTCTTTTGCAGTTGCTGTAGATTTTGATGATCCTGAACAGGAAAAAACATTCTGTGTTGCTGGGTATGGAAGATTCACTAATTGCACCGTTGCTGAGATTGAAGAGTGGGAAGATTGGTATGATGACAAGTGGCTTGTACCTGTTGTCTATGATGAGTTTAAA
>JAEEGF011456808.1_pt1 | contig 30982 bp, 20 predicted proteins | sample 9134171 | NCBI WGS metagenome assembly JAEEGF01 (sample SAMN16246542, study PRJNA631951) | gut metagenome | biome: gut microbiome; feature: rumen; material: AP-attached | host: Bos | place: Iran: Karaj | collected 2018-10 | reverse complement strand
TCAAGCCACTCTCCCTGACAAAGATATAAGACTTAGCGTGCAAGCGGTCCAAATCGCAATTATACGATACCTTTATCTCAACTTTATTGGGAGCTAGCTGTTTCAGAAAGTCAACAGCCTTGGGCTCGCTGGCACCCATGTAAGTTGTAGTGATGAGCCTCAATTTTGCATTTGGCTTAGCAAGGAACTCGCGTAGGGCATTCTCGAAGATTCTGACGCCAGAAAACCTTACGAAAGCTACAATCCAATAGATCTCATCTGCCGTCTGAATATCGCGCTCTATCTCACCATCAATCGAGAGATCTGTGTTACTGCCAGTAAACAAGTTGCTAACCGTGAAGCCTGAAAGTGGCCGCATGGTGACACGTTGCTTGGCCTGTTCCTTTGTAAGTCCAGCCATATCAACAATACCACTCAGCAGTTCTTCTTGATTCGTCAACAGACTATCATCAATGTCGCATTGCCAGTTTTTATCGATATAGTTCAGGATGTCGTTCACAAATTTGAATCTGCCATCAAGCGTCTCAAACAGCGAATCATCAGAAAGCAGGCTATTGATTATCTTGGCAACGTAGTTCGTCAGCAATTTGGGTGCCTCCCCAGAATCAATGCTGTCCGTAAAGACATACTTATCAGATAGAGTCTCCAACTTCCTTTTCAGAGCCTCATATATCAGCGATTCATATATGCCTGACTTAAGTTCCATATTTTTGTTTTCAATTATAGGCTACAAATTTACGAATTATTATCGAGATAATACACAACATAGCACATTTTTACACATCTTTTAATAAAAGTGTCTCTTTCCTATACTCATACCACCAGCGGGTGGCATCGCTGAGGGCGTAAACTCTTTCACTGATGAAGTCAGGGTACTTGGGTGTCAGTTCTTCAGCGTTGAAGCCTGCAATGACGCAGAGGAAGGAGAGATCACCCTCGATGTATTCACACCAATGATTCTGCCCTAGGCAGAAGCCAAGGATGTTGTCAAACTCGACCTCCGTCTTGGGTAACTGGACGTGGGCCACAACGTGCGGTTTTGATTGTTGGTGCAAAAGCCAATAGTCGCCATGTCCCTCTACATGGCGCAACTCTGCTCGATAGGCTTCACGCTCTACGTGTCTAAACTGGAGCCCACGATGCTGCATACGTGGTAACATCACAAAGTCACTCTTCTCAATTTTCTTGATTTCCATAATCGTTTATTTTTAGTGGATTAAACATTCACTCGCATCGCTTTACCACCGCTGCCAACGATTCTGTTCTTTGAACTGGTTCTTCGACAAGCGAAGCGCCAAAGGCCGGTTGGTGGGCACTTGTGCCACTCTTGATGCAATAACTAGGTGCAAAGATACATCTTTTTTGTAAAATAACCAAATAATAGCGTGAAAAGTCAACCTTTTCAGTAATAGAGTCAACTTTTTCAGCACGCCGTATCACCGTATCACCGTAACATCTAGTGAGTTTCGGATAGGGAAAATAATCATATAAATTTTATATTATATATATAATTATAATTATATATATAATATAATTATAATACCCTTTGTTTTCCGTATTTCGCAGATAGCAGATGTTACGGTGATACGGTGATACGGCGTCAGAGACAGCACGAATAGCCTCTAAAAATTTGACAAAAATAAAATTGCATTTTATGAAAAATAATCGGGGGAAAATATTGTTTCGTATCTGGATTTTTTGTACCTTTGCATCGTCAATGAAGATAAAAATTTGCGCCCCCACGAGAGAAATTTTTCTCGCCCACGGGAGAGGTAAAAAGAACGAGTGAATAGGCGCGGATGACCTTCGGATTTGATAAGGAAGATGGAAGACGGAAGACGGAAGATGGCTGATGTCAGATGGAAGAGGTAAGATGTAGGCGCCACAGCGAGCCAAAAAAATCTTGACACAATGCCCCGTTAGGCCTGAACCTTTAGTATAGAACCATGTAAAAACACAAGACAGTTATGGCACTGAAAGTAAAAGCTAAGGAACAGTATCAGAACATCGGCAAGTATGCTGGTAAGTATCGTTACGTGATGATGCCGGAGCTCTACACGGCTCTGACTCAGGACAAGGTGATCAAGGAGGCTGCTCTGCGCAGCGGCGTGAGCAAGGGAGTGATGCAGGCTTGCTGGGATGCAGCCGGTGAGGTGATCAAGGCGTGGGCCACTGAGGGTCACAGCGTGGCTCTGCCCGGTCTGGGAACCATGCGCTTCGGACTGCGCGCCAAGAGCGTGGACGACGTGAACAAGGTGAAGGCAGGTCTGATTACCAGCCGCCGCATCATCTTCACCCCTGATGTTGACCTGAAGGAGGAGCTGAAGAACACCAGCGTGCAGATTACCTGCTACGACCGTGACGGCAAGGAAGTGAAGCGCGTGACCTCGACCGACGACGGCAACGTGGAAGACCCTGAGAATGAGAACCAGAACCAGAACGAGAATGGTGGCGGTTCGAGTGAAAATGGTGGTCAGAACCAGGGTGGCGGCACGGGTACCGTAACGCCTAGCGACAATGGCGATGACGACGACGCTGGCGACACCAACTGATGAAGTTTGAGGGCCGAGGTCAGACGGCTAAGGCCCTCACACTTCTTGAAATGTGAAACTTGAAACGTGAAACCCTAAAATCTAATACTATGAAAAAGGAAACTTGGAAGACAATTATTCAGCTGATTGTGTCGATTCTGACAGCAGCGCTGACGGCACTCGGTACGACTTCTTGTATGGGTCATGGACCGATAGTGATGTAGGATGTATGAAGGCTGATGTGTGAAAATATTTCGATTTTTTCAAATTTATAGTGTTAAAATTATAAAAATGCTTGGTGGATTGATTTAAATCAAGTATATTTGCACTCGTTATCCTGAATACAATCTTTTTACCTTAAAAGGCTAATACCTAAATGAGATAGGATGCTCTCCACTGTGAAGTAGGGGGCATTTTCTTTTTCTTCTATTTGATGTTGCGTTCGTTGAGCGCCTTGGAATAGCGGGCGGCATTCTTCAGGTGCTCCTGATAGGTACGCGCAAAGTTGTGGGTACCCGAGAAATCTTCCTTGGCACACATGTAGAGATAGTCGTGACGAACGTAGTTGAGCACGGCATCGATGCCTTTCACGGAGGCTATCTTGATAGGACCGGGAGGCAGTCCCTCGTTGCGATAGGTGTTGTAGGGACTCTCCACGTCGAGCAGCTTGTTATAGATGCGTTTCAACTCAAACTGTTTCAGCGCAAACTTGATGGTGGGATCAGCCTGCAGGGGCATGGGCTCGTGCAGACGATTCAGGTACATGCCGGCAATCATGGGTTTCTCCGTGTTGTTGGCTGTCTCCTCGTCGATGATGCTGGCCAAGGTGCACACCTCGTTGGGTGTCAGCTGCATCTGTGCGGCTTTCTGTTCGCGGTCACCCTTCCAGAAACGATCGTGCTCGCGCTGCATGCGCTGCAGGAACTTGTCGAGCGACACGTTCCAGTAGATGTTGTAGCTGTTGGGTACAAACATGGCGGCGATGGTGCAGGTGTCGTAACCATACTTCTGACAGGTCTCCTGGTTGTAGAGGGCCGTAGCGATGGTGGCGCTGTCGAGCATCAGCTTTCTTCCAAGAAAACCAGCCAGACGGTCCATGGTGCGCACCTCGGGAATGGTGAGCATCATGCTTACCTGTCGGCCGTTCTTCAGGTGACGGAACACCACGAAGGCACCCTCGTTAGGTTCAATGGCATAGCGACCCGTGCGGATGTGGTCACTATAGTTGCTGTGGCGAATGAGCGTTGCCAGTCCTGTCATGCCGGCAGTATTGGCAATGGCCCCCACCTTGGTGATGACAGAGTCTCGTGTGTCGTCGTCGTCAATATAGACATATTGCGTCGTGTCGGCCTTGGAAACAGGGGTGAACATGTAGACGGCAATCAGTACAAGAATCAGTAGCATTCCTGCCGCAGCAATATATAAATAGGTGCGTGTATCAAATTTTTTCATCTTTCTTGGTATTTTTCCGCTGCAAAGGTACGAATAATTCGTAATTTATAATGCATAATTCAAGATTATTTCGTACTTTTGCAGAAAAGTTTGCAAACCATGAAACTGAAATTCACGATAAACTATAATACAGCATGGGGTGAAAGCATGCATGTAGTCATCAGCTACCATAGCCAGGATGGCACGCAGCGACAGCAGAACCTCGTCATGCTGACCGATGACGGACAACTGTGGACGCTGGAGACGGCAGCGCTGGTCAGTCGTCACCATCCGCTGTCGCACATCAGCTATCGCTATCAGGTGGAGAATGCCGATGGCGAGGTGTTGCGCCAGGAGTGGGATATGGTGCCCAGAGTCTATTTCTTTGATGCCTCGCAGAACTACATCTTTCCTGACCAGTGGCGCGACCGTCCATTGCCTTACCATCTCTATAGCGATGCCTATCGCACCACCCAGCACGCTCTGCGTGGCGAGGAGGTGGAGGCTGCCCGTGTGCCCTTGTTCCGTCGTACGGTGCTCTTCCGTGTTTCTGCGCCCCAGCTGCAGAAAGGTCAGGCTGTGGCCGTCTGTGGCAGTCACCCTGCCATTGGCTCGTGGAACACGTCGCGCTACCAGCTGATGCACTATGTGGGCAATGGCGAGTGGGTGCTGTCTGTCGATGCCTTGGGTTGGCTGATGCCCATCGAATATAAATATGTGGTGGTGGACACCAAGACGCATGCGCTTGTGGCATGGGAAGAGGGCGACAATCGTGTTATCTCTGAGGAACTCGCTGACGGACAGGTGCTGGTGCTCTATGGCGAACCCCTGCGTCTCTGCGAAGCCTCGTGGCGACTGGCTGGTGTCAGTGTACCAGTCTTTGCCCTGCGTAGTGAACATAGCTATGGCGTGGGCGACTTTGGCGACCTCAGGCGCTTTGTGGACTGGGCGGTGGCAACGGGTATGAAAGTTATCCAGCTGTTGCCCGTCAACGACACCACGACGAATCACCATTGGTCAGACTCCTGTCCTTATAATATCGTCAGTTTCTTTGCCCTCCATCCGCACTATATTGATTTGGAGGCTGCAGGAACCCTGCGCTCGAAGACGAAGATGACGCAGTTTATGCGTCGCCGTCAGGAGCTCAACGCCTTGCACTATAGCGACTATGAGGCTGTGGACCGTGTGAAGTCAGAATACCTGCGTGAACTCTTTGATGAACAAGGTAAGACGGTGCTGGCAACGAAGGAGTGTAAGGCGTTCTGCGAGGCTAATGCCGAGTGGCTCGCTGACTATGCGGAATATCGTGACGAGGCGCTCGACTACGTGAGTTTTGTGCAGTACCTGTTGCACCAACAGCTGACGGCTGCTGCCAACTATGCCCGTGAGCAGGGCGTGGTACTGAAGGGAGACCTGCCCATTGGTGTCCATCGCGACAGCGTGGAGACACGCAAGCACCCCGAGCTCTTCCACCTCAACGAACAGGCTGGTTCACCACCTGACAACTTCTCACAGCATGGCCACAACTGGGGCTTCCCAACTTACGACTGGAACGAGGGGTTAACTCGTATGCTGAGGCATCGCCTCAGCCATCTCTCGCAGTATTTTGACGCCCTCCGCATAGACCACGTGCTGGGTTACTTCCGCATCTGGGAGATTCCTGTCGAGGCTGTCGATGGTGTGCTGGGTCATTTCTCGCCCGCCTTGCCGCTGACCGTTGACGAGATAGAATACTTCGGACTGACCTTCCGCAAGGAGCTGTTTACCAAGCCGTTCATCAACGATAGAATCATTGACCGCCTCTTTGGCATCCATGCAGCTTATGTGCGCGACAACTTCCTTGTGCGCAAGGCCTATAACCTCTATGACCTTGCCGACCAGTGTGCCACCCAGCGACGCATTGCCACACTCTTTGCCGACCGTCGCGATGAGAACAGTCTGTGGATACGTGACGGACTGATGCGGTTGGCCAGCAACGTCCTCTTCCTGGAGGACTCGCATCAGCAGGAGATGTACCATCCGCGTATCGGTGCTACGCAGGAACCCGTCTTCGAGGCGCTGAGCGATACGGAGCGCGATGCCTATCTGCGACTCTATAACAACTACTTCTACCAGCGCCACTCGTTCTTCTGGGGACAGCAGGCCTTGCACCGTCTGCCTGCCATGATGGGCGACTCGCGAATGCTCTTCTGTGCGGAAGACTTAGGAATGTTGCCCGACTGTGTGGAACCCGTTCTTGACCAGTTGCGCATCCTGACGCTCGAAATCCAGCAGTTGCCCAAGCAGCAGGGTTTCGAATATGCCCATCTGGAGGCGAACCCCATCCGTTCTGTCTGCACTATTGCTACCCACGACATGACGCCTCTGCGCCTCTGGTGGCAGCAACAGCCGGAGCGTCGTCAGCGCTACTATGTCACGATGCTGCAGAAGGAGGGTAGAGCACCCGAGCAGTTGCCTGCCCATCTGGCTGAGGAAATCATCGCCCGTCACTTGTATTGTCCCTCGATGCTGTGTGTCCTGCAGTTGCAAGACTGGCTGGCAATGGATGGCGAGCTACGTTCGAAGTGTCCTGAAGAGGAGCGCGTCAATACGCCCAGCGATGCCTATAACCGTTGGCAGTACCGCATGCACCTGACCATTGAAGAACTCCTTCAGGCCACGAAGTACAACAATAAACTGCGTACCATGATTCAGCGTTCGCGCCGTTAACCTGATGATGATGAAGAAGAAGTTACTCGGAATCGTGTTGCTGTTGCTGATGACCGTTTGTGCGTATGGTCAGCAGGTTCAGTTGGATACGCTGAAGGTTCAGTATGTGGATTTTCAGGGGAAGAGTCAGCGTGGAGAGCTGATTTGTAATAAGTTGATAACGAATGATTTAAAGGAAATCTTCGAGGAGCTTTACAAGGCGAAATATCCTATTGAGCGCATCCGCCCCATCTCGGAATATGGCAATGATGACGAGCGCTCCATGCGTGCCAACAACACCTCGTGCTACTGCTATCGTGTGGTGGAAGGTAGCACGAAACTGTCGAAGCATGCGCAGGGCTTGGCCATCGACATCAATCCGCTGTATAACCCCTGCGTGAAGCGCAAGAAAGACGGCACGCTACTCATTCAGCCAGCGACAGGCAAGCCCTATGTAGACCGCTCGAAATCGTTTAAGTATAAGATTACCCGTCAAGACCTCTGCTACAAGTTGTTCATCCAGCATGGATTCCGTTGGGGTGGGGCATGGCGCTCACTGAAGGACTACCAGCATTTCGAAAAGTGAGTTTTTCCTGAAAAATTATCCGTATATCATTTTTTCTTCGTACCTTTGCACGTTCAAAAAAGAATAAGGTAGAGAAATGATATCAGTAGAGTCCTTACGCGTGGAATTTGGCGTGAAGCCTCTGTTTGCAGGTGCCAGCTTTGTAGTGAACGACCGTGACCGTATAGCCCTTGTGGGTAAGAACGGTGCAGGAAAGTCGACGCTGCTGAAGATACTCTGCGGACAACAGAAACCTACAGAGGGTGTGGTGAGCATACCCTCCGATACCACCATCGGCTACCTGCCGCAGGTGATGATACTGCAAGACGACACCACCGTTCGTCAGGAGGCCCAGAAGGCTTTCTCGAATGTGACGGAGCTGAAAGCCAAGGTTGACGCGTTGAACCAGCAGCTGGCTGAGCGCACGGATTATGAGAGCGAGAGCTATCTGGCGCTGGTTGAGAAGTTTACGCTGGAGCATGAGCGCTATATGATGATGGGTGCTGACAACTGTGAGGCAGAGCTGGAGCGTACCTTGATGGGTCTGGGATTTGAGCGTTCTGATCTGGAGCGTCCTACCAGCGAGTTCTCTGGTGGTTGGCGCATGCGTATTGAGTTGGCGAAGATTCTGTTGCAGAAGCCCGATGTGCTGTTGCTCGACGAGCCCACTAACCATCTGGATATCGAGTCTATACAATGGCTGGAGCAATGGCTGGCACAGTCGGCAAAGGCTGTGGTGCTGGTCAGTCACGACCGTGCCTTCATCAACAATGTTACCAATCGCACGCTGGAGATTTCCTGTGGGCAGATTGTGGACTACAAGGTGAAGTACGACGAGTATGTCGTGTTGCGCAAGGAGCGTCGTGAACAGCAGTTGCGCGCCTACGAGAATCAGCAGAAGGAGATTCAGGAGATGCGCCAGTTCATTGAGCGCTTCCGCTATCAGGCCACTAAAGCCGTACAGGTGCAGCAGAAGGTGAAGCAGCTGGAGAAGATTGTGCCCATCGAGGTCGATGAGGTTGACAACTCCGCCCTGCGCCTGAAATTTCCGCCCTGTCTGCGTAGTGGTGACTATCCCATCATCTGTGAGGACGTCCGCAAGGACTATGGTGCCCATACTGTATTCTCGAATGTCAACCTGACCATCAAACGTGGCGAGAAGGTGGCCTTCGTGGGTAAGAATGGTGAGGGTAAGTCTACGCTGGTGAAGTGCATCATGGGTGAGATACCGTTTGACGGACACCTGAAGGTGGGACATAACATCCAGATAGGCTATTTCGCACAGAATCAGGCGCAGCTGCTGGACGAGGAACTGACCGTGTTCCAGACGATAGATAATGTGGCTAAGGGTGACGTTCGCCTGAGAATCAACGATATACTTGGTGCCTTCATGTTTGGTGGCGAGGCATCAGACAAGAAAGTCAAGGTGCTCAGCGGTGGTGAACGTAGCCGTCTGGCGATGATTCGCCTGCTCTTGGAACCAGTCAATCTGCTCATCCTCGATGAGCCCACCAACCATCTGGATATGCCCTCGAAGGATGTGCTGAAGGAAGCTATCCGTGCCTTTGACGGTACCGCCATCATCGTCAGCCACGATCGTGAGTTCCTGGATGGCTTAGTCAGCAAGGTCTATGAGTTTGGTGGTGGCAAGGTCAGAGAACACCTGGGAGGTGTGTATGACTGGATTGAGAGCCATCGGAATGGGGGGGATGGGTCTAATAGGACTAATAGGACTAATGGGACTAATGGGACTAATGGGACTAATGGGCCCACTAAGTCCATCAAGCCCATTGAACCCACGAAATCCTCCAAGGGCAACGACTATGCCGCCCACAAGGAACAGCAGAAGCAGTTACGCAAGGCTGAGCGTGCCGTAGAGGAGTCAGAACGCAAGATCAGCGATATGGAGCGTCGTCTGAAAGAACTTGACGACTTGCTGATGGTGCCTGAGAATGCTGCCGACATGACGCTCGTCACAGAATATACCTCTACTAAGAAAGCTCTTGATGAAGAGGTGGAGCGCTGGGAGCGTCTGTCTGAGGAGCTGGAGACGCTTGCCGCTGGTAGTTGAGGTAGATGCAGTTGATGCCGTTCATGTACTTATGTGTGATGTCGTCGCACAGCCTGTTCAGTATGGCACGTCGGAAGTCGTTGCTGTCTATCGTCTCGATTTCGTTGTTGGCATATTTGTAAATGGGGTTTAGCGGTGTCCCCTTGCTCTTGACAACGATGGTGAACTTGTCGGCTGCATCCACTATCCTCAGATCGAACGTCTCGTTAGGTTTGTGCTTCGCGTCAGACTCAATCACCTCGTAGAGCAGTTCCTCCAGTGCCATCTCTACGCTTATACCATCCTTCAACTCACAAGCTTGTATGAACGGTGTGATGGTTTTCAGTAGATTCATCACATCCTCTTTGGTGTAAGGCACCGATACCGCTACTGCGACGTTTGTGGGTAGTGTGCTCTGTAGCGTTGGCCATGTGACCGTTTTTTCCTTTCTGTACACCACATACGACATTGATAGCAGCAACACGAGCAGTAACCATCCTATGATGGGCATTCCATACCATAGCAGTTCTGGGGTGAAAAGGGCCATCAGACAGATGAACGCAATGGTTCCACTGTTTAGTATCAGCTGATACCATCTGCAGAGCTTATGGTGACCCTCCACATAGTACAAACCTTGTAGTGTGGATGTCATGGCCATAGGGTAAAAGAAGAGGCTAAGCAGACGCAATGGCGTTCTGCTTAGTGCAGCCAGTTCCTCTGAGGCTCCGAACAGTCTTGTGAGTATATCAGGAAAGATGAATATCAGTAAGCTCACAGGTATGATGACAAAATGCAGCAGTCGGAGAATCCTCTTTGTGAGCATCTTGAAGCTGTCGTGATCGTTTTCGCCCTGTAGTATTCCACCAATACTGATAATGGCGCTGTTTGTTCCTGCCAATACCAGCATGCAGATGCCGATAGTCTGGAAATAAACGGTGAATGTGTACATGCCATCAGCACCCATCCTGTTCAAAATGAGCATGTTCATGAGGTAAGTGGTCACAGGACCTAATACTGCTGCAATCATCATAGGTGCTCCCACTACCGCCATCTGTTTGTACATGGCTATGGAGCATACCTCCGTAGGCCACTTCACTTTGAAAATGTTAGCATGCTTTGCTATATACTTCGTCAGCGATGTGAAAGCCAGCAGTGTGCTCAGAGTTGTGGCTAATGACGCGCCTGCCAGTCCCCAATCGAATACTCCGCAAAACAGCAGGTCGAACACGATGTTGAGCACCTGAGAGATGACAATGCTACGCGTTATGAGTTTAGGGTTTCCATTGTTGATGACATAGGATACCGGCACACCTGCCAACATGATGACTACAATAGACAGGTAGTTGGCATAGATGTACGACTTTAGGTACGGCGCTAGTCGTTCGTTGGTGGTTATCAGATGACATAGCTGGTCGGTATATGGCAGTAGCGTGCAGACAATGAGCAGCGACGTTGCCGCTGTATAGAACAGTTCGCTGTTGAATACGCGGTTCACCTTCTGGTAGTCTTGTCCTCCGATGGCTCTGGTGGCTAAATAGTCTGCACCAGCACTGATCAGGCCAATGACGATGAATATGGCACTCATAAAGGGCCCCCACAGACGTGTTACTGAAAGCGCGTCGGGAGATATCAGGTGACTCACAATGATGGAGTCGGTGATGGAACCCAGTTGATTCATCAATGCCGACATCAAGGTCGCCAAAAAGAACGACCCGAACATGTTTTTCAGCACATAGTCATTATGAGAAATGTTGCCAGGCATCAGTCTACTATTTTTTTGCGAAACACGGGAACCTGCTCCACTGGTAGTGCAGCAAAACATTCCTCTATGGTTTTGCCTCCCAGCGGGTCGATTCCTTGCAATAGCATGCGTCCTACTTCCATACGTATCTTGGCTGCGTCGCACGTTGTTGCACTTGGCTTCTCAAACACCGGCAGTCCGTCTGCCGTCCTGCTAATGGGTTGGCCGACAAAACAGGGCATGGGACAATAGCTGCAGTAATCGTGCTTGCCACATGCTGGCATCATCACCCGTTGGTCGCCGTTCACCAACTTGTCGCGAAGCTCGTTTTCCATCACCTGTTTCAAGGAATCCTTGTGCATATTACCGAATATGAGGGGCAAATTGGAACAAGGCTTTGCGATGCCGCTGGGATTGATGTTGATGAGTCGTGCTGCTGAGCAGGGTATTCCTCTGGATTTGCCGAATTCATAACCGTCGGGCTTACCTTCTTGTTTGACAACAGATGCATCCATGCGCGTGTCCATTACCATGATACGATATGCATCGGGACGTGTCATAAGCTCTTCAATGATGGAGACATCGCCGTCTATTCCTTGTTGCAGCAAGCCCGATAACTGGGTCTCAGCACACAACTCATGGCACAGTTCCCTGACACCGTAGTAAGTGCGTGAGTTTAGTCTGAATGCTGGCGTTTTCACGTTTAGTGGTACAGGCCACTTAGACATTTCGCGCAGAGCGTTGGTGGTTTTCTGCCACGAACCCTCACGACGCGTTATCTGGTCATGTACGGTCGCCTCGCTGCTGTAGATGGATACACTAAACTGACGCAGTCCCAGTCGCGCTATCCGTCTTACCTTCTCGGGGGTATTCAGGGCTAAGGCGTTGGTGAAAAGATTGACGGCCACGTTCTTCTCGTGCAGATAGTCCAGCAAGGCCCAACAGTCAGGATAACTAAAGGGATCGCCACCCGTGACGGTTACACTAGGGATTCCCAGTTCCACTATCTCGTCGATCATCCGCTTGTATTCCTCCAGCTTCAGCATGTTGGGGCTGATGCGGTTCTCTTCGTTCAGGTCGCTACGTGCTGCTCCTTCGTTATAACAATGCAGACAACGCTCGCTACAGGCATAAGTCAGTTCTAATTGTATCGCTACACGATGCTTGGGAGGAAGACTCTCTACATAGTTTCTCTCCGGTTCATATCCCACTGAATTGATGCTGGGCAGGTTGTCCTGATGATACTGTTGCCATTCTGCGTCGGTATAGATGTGGTCATGAATCAGTCCTATAGGCATGAGCTGTACGCTCAGGAATTCCTCCACCTGCTCCACTGTCGTATCTGTCAGTTCGGCAATTCGGGCAGTATTCACCTGGTGCTCACGATGGCACGAGAGTAGTTCTCTGACGAGAACAGCCGATATGCCCTCAAAGTAGTGACAAGTACCGTTGGCAGTATTATACATCAGGGCTGTTACTGCCTCTTTGTTGAATGTCCCACAGGTAAACTGTGGTCGATAATATACGCTCATCCTATTCTTATTTCAATCTTTCCTTATGGTTCGGCTTGATGTTTTCTTTTGATTTCCCAGAAGAGATTCATCTGCTTTTTGACCGTCATAGCAAACTCATAGCTGTTTTCCAGTATAAACTCCTTTAGCATCGCTTTATCGGAGCACTGGCTATTCATCATCACCATAAAGTGGAAACTGTTATTTTGGTCTTTGATGTCAGTACTTTCAAACCATTCAGTATTCCCATGGAACACATCGCTGTTTTCATTCATCCAGCGATGGAATAATCTTCTGAGGGCATTGGAGTTACTGTTGTCTGCATGTGAGTAACAAAGAAGATAGTCAGGGTGTTCCTGCAGATACTGCACAATCACACTGACTATCATCCTTCCCGTTTCCTTATCGGCCAAACCTCCACGCTGACCCGACTTTAATGTTAATAGGAAGTAAAACACCTTATGGACGCCTACCTCCATTACTTCGACAAAGTACAGAGCATACTCGCGACCAACTTTGTTGCGAAACACCACGCCATAATCACCATGTGATTTAAGCAACAAAGGCATGGTTGCATTAATGTTGGCTATTCCTTCGGCAGATAAGTTATGAGATACATTCCATACTTTATTTACCACCACTCCACAGTGAATTAGTACAAACGTGAGGTATTCCTCCGGCAAAACAATCACATGCTTCAACGGTAATATCATCAATGTCTACTGCTTGAGCGGTAATGATACGAACTGGAGACTGCTTGATAGCAAACGGATTTTTTGATTCTTTTCCCATAATATAGCGTATTAAAAATTAATAATCAAAAATTATTGCTGCAAAGATATGTTTTTTTTCAATATTATCCTATGTAATGCCCCTTAAAAATAGTTAAGCAGACATAAAATTTTGAGTTGTGAAAGAAAAGTATTACCTTTGCACTCTGAAATTGAATAATCATTAAATATTTATAAAATGAAACTGAAGACAATTATGATGATGGCAATGTCTGCCTTTTCACTTTCAATCTCGTCACAGGGAACCTTGAAGTCTGGTATTCACATGGGTGATCTGGACCAGTCAGTACGCCCTGCCGACGACTTCTATGAGTATGCCTGTGGTGGATGGATGAAAGCCAATCCACTGCCTGCCGCTTATTCGCGCTACGGCAGCTTCGACCGTCTGGCCGAGGACAACAACAAGCGCATCAATGGTATCCTGAAGGAACTGCAGGAGAATAGCTATCCTGAGGGTACGGTAGAACAGAAACTCAGTGACCTCTACAAGCTGGCGATGGACTCGGCACGTAGGGAGAAGGACGGCATAGCCCCCGTTATGCCGCTTATCAAGCTCCTAGAGGCTGCCAAGACCAAGGAGCAGCTTTTCGCCATTCAGATGGAGATGATGCCCTATGGTAATATGGAACTTTTTGGTGCCTATATCGGTGCTGACGAGAAGAATGCTACGCAGAACATCCTGAACTTCATGCAGGGTGGTCTGACGCTGGGTCAGAAGGACTACTATCTGGAGAATGACGAGGCTACCGTAAAGATTCGTGAGGCCTACAAGAAGCACATTGTCCGCATGTTCCAAATCTATGGCTTCAAGAAGGGTGTTGCTGAGAAGAAGATGAAGAACATCCTGAAGATTGAGACTGCGCTGGCTAAGGTGTCGAAGTCGCGTACAGAACTGCGTGACCCCATTGCCAACTACAACAAGATGACGTTGAAAGAGCTCGATGCCCTGTGTCCAAACCTGCAGATTGAGCGTCAGATGAATGCCAAGGGTATCAAGAGCCAGTACATGCAGGAGGTTGTTGTTGGTCAGCCACAGTTCATGCAGGCTGCTGACAAGGTTTTTCAGACGATGACAGCTGCTGAGTATCGTGACGTGATGGAGTGGGGACAGATAGACGGTTCTACGGGTTATCTGAACGATGAGGTGCGTGCTGCCAGCTTCGACTTCTACGGCAAGGTGTTCTCTGGACGTAAGGAAGACCACCCCCTGTGGCGTCGTGCTACCAGTCAGGTGCAGGGCGTGATGGGTGAGGCTCTTGGACGTATCTACGTGAAGAAATACTTCCCTGCATCGTCTAAGGAGCGCATGAAGACCCTCGTAGAGAACCTGCGCATTGCTCTCGGTGAGCGTATTGCTGCCCAGGACTGGATGGATGATTCTACGAAAGTGAATGCCCTGCTGAAGCTCAATACGTTCTATGTGAAGATTGGTTATCCTGATCGTTGGACAGATCTTTCTGGCTTGAAGATTGATGCCAAAAAATCTTACTATGAGAATATGAAGGAGTGCAGTCGTTTCTGGAATGCTTGGCGCATTGACCATACGGCAGGAAAACCTGTTGATAGAGATGACTGGCACATGACTCCACAAACGGTGAATGCCTACTATAATCCTACCACGAACGAAATCTGCTTCCCTGCTGGTATTCTGCAAGTTCCGTTCTTTGATCCAACGGCTGACGATGCCTTCAATTATGGTGCTATCGGTGTCGTAATCGGCCACGAAATGACTCACGGTTTTGACGATCAGGGACGCCAGTATGATAAGGATGGAAATATGCATGACTGGTGGAAGAATGAGGATGCAAAAAACTTTACAGAACGTACTGATAAGTATGCTGACTTCTTCTCAAATATCAAGGTGCTTCCTGACCTGAATGCTAATGGTCGTCTGACACTTGGTGAGAACTTGGCTGACCACGGAGGTCTGCAGGTGGCCTATACGGCTTTCTTGAATGCTACCAAGCATAACCCATTGTCTGTCATCGATGGTCTGACACCTGCTCAGCGTTTCTTCATTGCCTATGCTGGTGTGTGGGCCGGAAACATTACAGAAGCAGAGATTCGTAACCGTACCAAGAGCGACCCTCACTCACTGGGCCGTTGGCGTGTCAATGGTGCTCTGCCACACATCGATGCGTGGTACGATGCTTTCGGCGTGAAAGAAGGCGATAAGATGTATTTACCCAAGTCTGAGCGCCTGCCTCTTTGGTAATGTTTTAGACAAAAAACAGAAAAATGCCGTCGTAAATGAAATTTACGGCGGTTTTTTTTGTGCGTTTATGTTTTTTTTGCTATCTTTGCAACTGACTTTTTTTACAACTGCATAATGATAGACGATAATAACCCTCAAACAAGTAATTTTGAGCGCACGGTAAGACCGCAGCAGACGCTCAACAGGACGATGGACTCAGAGCAGCCGTTAACTCCACAGCAACTGTTTTCTCCCCAGCGGACAATGCAGCAGGCACAGCAAGCACAACAGCGTCAGGCGGCCGGAAAGAAGTGTCCCTTCTGTGGCGCCATCAACGATCCGGAGGCTATGTTCTGTGCACAGTGTGGTCAACCCATCAGCAAGGCTACCTGTCCTCACTGTGGTGCCGAGATAGACCCAGACGCAGACTTCTGTGAGGTCTGCCATCATTATATCCGTAAAGACGTTTGCTCCTACTGTGGAGCACACCTGGAAGGCAACGAGGCCTACTGTCCTGAGTGTGGCAGTCCGCGAGGTGGTATGGTGTGTCCAACATGTCATACGCTGAACGACTTTGCTTTCTGCAAGAAGTGTGGTACGGCGCTGACCAAGGAAGCTCGCCAGTTGGTGAAGCAGTTGCAGATGAATCCAGATTTCCAGCAGCTGTTGGAAATCGTCAGGGACTACTCCAATCTGGAGAATGCGCTGCCCTACAATTCTGAGCGCGACATCCTCAAGGAACAGGCCAATGCCAAACTGCGTGAGCGCGTGCTCTCGCTGTTGCAGAAAGATGAAGGCGTAGAGCTTCCAATCATCCCCCCAGTAGAGTCAAAGCGTATGACCCGTGAAGAGCTGGAGGAGATCAAGTCCGTGAAGCTCAAGATGCTGTCGACCATTCTCGACAAATTGGCTGTGCCCCCCACGACGTCTCCTGTCCAGGCACGCAACTTCGCTATGGCCAGCAAACCCGTTGGTGTCCGTCTGGCATGGGTCTGCAACTACAAACATGCCATGCACAGCAGTCCCTGCGGATGTGCCAAACCTCATCTGGGTGGTAAATGGGTTGTATTAGGAAAGAACAGTACTGAAGAAATTAAAGACGACAAATAATATATGGATTTGGATGTGACCAATCGACCAACAGGTCCAGTCAATAACGAGGCCACCATCAGAGTGAATGCACCGCAGGCTCAACAGGCCGGTGCTCCCGATATCACTGTCAGACCAGGCACTCGGATGCAGCAGAACGACGATGACAACGAATTCCGTGATGGTGATTTTGTGCTGAAAGGTAGATTCTACCGCGGTATCAAGTGCTTGAGCGACAACTCAGGTGAGGCGCAGGTGTTCCTCGTAGAAGGCGACGAGGGCGAACGCGTACTGAAAGTGTACTATCCCAACTTCACCATCAAGAAAGAACTGATGCGCATCATCCAGAATTTCAATATGGAGATGGTCGTCAAGATTACCGACTATGGTAAGACCTATGTGGATGGTAAGAATCGCGACTACGAACTCATGGAGTATCTTCGTGGTGGTACGTTGGCAGACTACGACCTCAACAACGACTACAACCAGTTCCGTCGCATAGCCTTGCAGTGTGCTGCTGCCTTGGCCTACTGCCACAACAACAATATCATCCACAAGGATATCAAGCCTGGTAACTATTTCTTCCGCGATGAGGCGCACAGGGAGGTGGCGCTGGGCGACTTCGGTATCTCCAGTATCATTGAGGATGAAGGCCGTCTGCACAGGACGACGCAGGCTCGCACACCCGTCTATGCTGCCCCAGAGATGTATAACGACGTTATCGATGGTGAGGTGGAAATTACGCCTGCTGCCGACTACTACTCGCTGGGTATCACGCTCATGACGCTCTGGCTGGGTGAGAATCCGCTCGTCCAGAATGAACGCGTCATGATGCGTAAGAAGAACGAGGGTCGTCTGCCACGCATCAACGAACTGCCTGATCGTGTGAAGATGATTGTGCAGGGTCTGACAGCTGTCAATCCTGCCAGCCGTTGGGGATATAACGAGGTGGAGCGCTGGTTCCTGGGCGAGGATGTCCATGTCGATATCTCGTCACCGTTGCTGAAGTACCGCAGCTTCATTGTTGACCCAGAGCGCAACCTCGTGGCAGATAACGTCCACGAACTGATTCCGCTGTTGATGGACAACGAGCGACTGGCTACCAGCTATCTGTATAATGGTCGTATCCCTGGATGGTTGGAGCAGTGCGGTAACGTCAAGCTGTGTTCTGCCGTCAAGGATATTATCACCAATCGCTATCCTGTTGACCAGCGTGCAGGTCTCATGGCATCGGTCTATGTCATGGAACCTACTTATCCTTATACGGATTTGCGTGGCAACAAGTGTGACGACATCCACAGTGTGGCTCTCTCCATACTCAGCTATATGGAGGAATATGCCTTCGCGCTGAGAAATCCTAACGACAACGTATTTCTTTATATCGAAGCACATACGAAGGCGGATATCAATCGTCTGCGTAGCTACTTCGCTCAAGGTTCCACGTTGACTCAGCGTGTAGCTATCCTGCGACTATGCTACGAGATTGACCCAGAGATTCCGTTCTTGGTGAAATATCCCTCTGGCAACGTGCAGGACATCGTCCATTCCTTTGGCTATGAGAACTGCTCTGAGGACGAGTGGGTTAGTCTGAGCGATGGTCGTCTGCTGTCGTGGATGTACAGCCACGAGGACTTGATGGCTTGCGAGGCATTGCGTGCCATGATGGAAAAGGAGGAACCTTCACGCTCGCTGAGTTATAAGATTCTCTATAACCTCGACCGTGAGGCGGCCTACGACCTGCGCGATGCCGACAACCCCTATAAGGTTGGTGAGATTATGCGCGACGAGTTGAAGACGTGGCAGGATCTGTCGCCAGAGGAGTTTGAAGAAAAGATTGGCGAATTTTCCGACCCCAATGGTCGTTTCTACTATTTCGCCCAGTTGCATGGCTGGTATGATCAGTTGGCACAGGCCAAGGCGTGCTTCGACCTTAACAGTATGGAGAACAAGGAGCGCCTGGGAGCCTACGACCTGCGTACGGCAGCCTATCGTTTCTGTCGCATCCTTGGTGCCATCCCAGTCTATGTCCTTGAAGACGGTACGGAACTCACCGATGGTACCAACTTCGAGAAACAGACGCGTCGTCCCATCTTGTTGGGCGCTATGCGACGTGGTGCCTTGAGCCAATGGATGTCTGTCTTCTTCCATGAAGACCCGCATAAGAATTTCGAGGAGCCGTATAGCTATGAGCGTCGCCTGGAAGAGTGGGTGATGAATCTCGGAGATGTGGACCAGAACCAGATGTTCTACAAGCGTCTGAAGACTGCTAAGGAAGAAACAGAACAAAAGTACTCAACGGTCAAGAAGGAATATACCAGAGCAAAAAACAGGGAGCATCGCTGGCGCACCACGTTCTACAGCCTCTGTGGCCTGTGGCTTGTGCTGTTGGTGGTTTTCGGCATTGACAATCGTGACGATGTGATGGCACGCACCTCGTTGACCATCATGTTGCCTGTGGGTGGCGTATCGGCCATCATCATGGCACTGAGGGCTTTCTTCAAGGGCTATGGCTTTGTGCTGAGTGCTTTTTGGGGTGTCCTTGGCCTGTTGACCGCATTGATTCCTACTATCACCTTGAAGTATGTCTATAACTCGCATCCAGGCATGTTTGTCCCAGCACTCATCATTATCACGCTGATATATATGCTGATCAGTAATGTGACGAATACGCATCGCGATTCCAAGATGGAGGGCCAGTTCATTGGCGAGGTCATGGAGTCTGACGTGAAGACCACGCTGATGGAACCGCTGGTGTACACCTTCAAGCAGAAGTCATACCGCTTCAAGGGTTCTAAGTTTGCCTTGCTGGACGATGTCGCCAATCAGGTACGCTCCATCAGTGGCGAGTCTGTACTGCACTATAAGGTCTGGACGTTGATGGTGGCTCTGGTATTGTTAGAGATGGCTCTTTTCAATCCGAAGCTGTTGAATTACAAGATACCAGATAAGGAGAAGATTACACTTTCTCCGAATAAAGTCATTGAACAATTACAAAAGGATAAAGAATAAATATGGTTTGTGAGCATTGTCAAAGGGAAAACCGCTCGATAGCCAAGTTCTGTAAATATTGTGGACACCCGCTGGTGTCGCAGAATATTCTGGACCGTTTGGTAGGTCTCGACGACGTAAAGCAGCAGTTGAAGACCGTTGTCGACACCTATACCTATCTCCATTCGCGCAGGGATGTGATGAATGTCCGTCTGAGCGTGAACACCATTATCATTGGTGAGACAGGTACTGGTAAGACGGCTCTGGCAGAGGTTATCCGAGACTATTTCCATCAGTATAAGATCATACCCAAACCCAAGTTGACGATGGTTGATGCCGTCGACTACCAACGCTTTGTGGAGAAATGGGAAGAGAACGTGCGTGAAGCCAAAGGCGGCATCCTCTTCTTCGACAATGTCCAGAAGCTGTTGCCAGACCGCTACTCCAACCAGGTGAATCCGTTGGATAAGCTGTTTGTCGAGATGGACAAATGGGATGAAGACCCCATTGTCATCATGGCTGGTCTTCCCAAGGGCTTGGACGACTTCCTGACAGCAAACCCTGCTGCCCAGAACCGTTTCAAGTACACCTTCCGACTGCCTACTCCTGGTTATCAGGAGTTGTGCGCCATCTGTAAGATGGAGTTGCGTACGAAGTATGGTCTCACTGCTTTCTCTCCAGAGGCAGACAACAAGTTGTTGCGCTTCTTCCAGTATCAGGTCAAAATCAAGGACGATACCTTTGGCTACGCCCATGTAGCCATCAAGACGGCAGAGGACATCTTCACCTCGTTCATCAGTCGCGGTTCTGCGGCAGTGATGATAGAGGAACGCGATATTCGTGGCTATGTGCCCGAAGAGCGCTCGTTGGAGCAGATTCTCAGCGACCTCGACCGCTATATCGGTATGGACGAAGTCAAGAAGGCTGTCAAGGAAATCGCCTTTACTGTACATAATAATATACAGCGTGCACAGCGCGGACTGGGTGAACAGGAGAAGGTGGGCATTCATATCGTACTGACGGGTAACCCAGGTACTGGTAAGACCACCATCGCCCGCAAGCTGGGTGAGATCTTGGAGTCTATCGGTTATCTGGACAGCGGACACGTTGTCGAGGTAGACCGCTCGAAGATGGTCAGTCCCTATCAGGGAGAGACACCGAAGGTGGTGGACCGCCTGTGCGACAAGGCCATGGGTGGCATCCTGTTTGTTGACGAGGCCTACACGCTGGCTCCGTTGAGCAGTGGTGGCGAGAAAGACCAGCAGGGTACACAGGCCCTGGAGCAGTTGATGAAGCGTATGGAGGACGATCGCGGCAAGTTCGTGGTCATCGCTGCAGGTTATCGTCAGGAGATGGAGAACCTGTTCCGCATCAACCCTGGTGTACGCAGTCGCTTCAGCTTTTTCCTGAACATCGAGGACTACAACCCCGACCAGCTGTTCCAGATCATGATGGTCTTCGCCAAGGAGAAGAAGTACCAGTTCACGCAGGAGGCTCAGGACCTGACGCAGAAGATGATTACCGAGTTGTACAACTCGCGCGACAAGGACTTCGCCAATGGACGTACCATGCGCCAGCTCTTCGACAAGATCTGCGCCAAGCAGGCTGAGCGCTTGCAGAATGTTGACATCACGACGCTCTCTAACGAGCAGCTGATGATGATTGACGTCAAGGATATTCCCTACAACGCTCCTCAGGCTGTCGACTATACCGAGTGTCTGTCCAAGCTCAATGGTATGGTGGGACTTGCTGGTGTCAAGAAGGAAATCTCGAACCTCGCAGCATTCCTCAACCTGCAGATACGTCGTGGCGAGACCAATACGTTCCAGGGCAAGCACTACGTCTTTACGGGTAATCCGGGTACAGGTAAGACCACCGTTGCTCGCATCATGGCAGACGTCTTCCGCACGCTGGGTATCCTGTCGCGTGGTCAGCTGATAGAGGCCGACCGCTCGAAACTGGTGGCAGGCTTCGCTGGTCAGACGGCCATCAAGACCAACCAGTTGATAGACTCGGCAATGGGTGGCGTGCTGTTCATCGACGAGGCTTACACGCTGAAGTCCAATGACCAGGATTCCTTCGGTGCTGAGGCTATCGACACGCTGCTGAAACGTCTGGAGGACGATCGTGGTAAGTTCATCTGTATCGTTGCCGGCTATACGGACAACATGCACGACTTCATCGATGCGAACCCAGGACTGAAGAGCCGTTTCACACAGACTATCCATTTCGATGACTATACACCTGACGAGTTGACGCAGATATTCCTCAACCTCGCCAAGGGTAAGAACTTCACTGTCGACGAGGAGACGCAGGCTACTATCCATCGTCAGTTCGAACAGCTCTACCTGCGTCGCGACAAGAACTTCGGCAATGCCCGCGAGGCACGCCGCATCTTCGACCAGGCTGTCGAGAAGCAGAGCCAGCGTCTGGTAACGATGATGGGCACTCCCGACTTCAAGGAAGAGGATATGTATCGCATCACCTCTGCCGACCTCGAGGTGGAGACGGCTGCAAAGGCACGTCCGCTCGACGAGGTACTCAACGAGCTCGACGAGTTCATCGGCATGCGCTCTGTGAAGAACATGATACGCCGTCTGGCCGTTCAGAGCATGTTCATGAAACAGCGTGCCGCTATGGGTGCTGGCAGTGTTCAGCAGATGGCTATGAACTTCATCCTCACTGGTAACCCAGGAACGGGTAAGACCAGTGTGGCCCGCAAGATGGGTGAGGTGTTGCAGGCTATGGATATCCTGCCCACCAGCCGTGTCATCGAGGCCAGCCGTGCTACGCTTGTCGGTAAGTACATGGGTGAGACGCCGAAGATTGTCAACAACATGTGCGACAAGGCCATGGGTGGCATCCTGTTCATCGACGAGGCCTACACCTTGTCGTCAGACAACGACATGTACGGCAAGGAGGCCATCGACACGCTGATGAAGCGTATGGAGGACGATCGTGGCAAGTTCGTGGTGATTGCTGCAGGCTACAAGGAAGACATGGAGACCTTCCTGAACGTCAACCCAGGACTGGCCAGCCGCTTCACTCACAAGATGCATATCGACGACTATAACGAGGACGAGCTGTTGGCTATCTACAAGAAGATGGCTGCCAAGGACAACTACAAGCTGTCGCCTGAGGCTGAGTTCAAGCTCATGGATGTCATCTGTCGTATGGTTGTCAGCAAGAACGAGTCGTTCGGTAATGCCCGTGAGATGCGTAACATGCTCGATGCCACTATCCAGCAGTTGTCTATGCGTGTCAGCAACCTGCCTCAGGATGCCATTACGCAGGAGACCTATCAACTCATTATGCCAGAAGATATTAAGGAAACATTATGATAATTTGTCCTAGTTGTAGAGAAGAGATAGAGGAATATTCACACTATTGCGACCAGTGTGGACAGGAATTGGTGTACTGTAGCAGTTGCGCTAGGGTAGGCATGGGACGTCGCTGCACACAGTGTGGCGGACTGATGATCAGTGCCGAGGAGGCTCAGCAGAAGGCACAGTCTGCCAAACAGATTTCTTCAGTGTCTTTGCGTGGCAACGACCTTGCCATCTCCATGGTGAACGACCTCACCTCGTCACACCGCAAGCCGGAAGGTCACGATATGCCAGTGATGAGCGGCATACCTACTTTGACGCTGTATAACCCCACGCTCGACATCCGCATGGTGGGTGTCAACGGTGCGGTGATAGGCCGTAAGCAGGGACCGTATCAGCAGTTGTTTGTCGACAATAGGTATATTTCCGGACTCCACGCCCAACTCATCTACAAGCCCGATACGGGGTGGTGCATCATTGACAAGCACTCCTCGAACGGCACCAAGTTGAACCAGCGTGACTTGTTGCCCGATGTCCCGATGTCTATGAAGTCGGGCGATATCGTAACGTTGGCGAATGTGAATTTACAGGTAAGTATCAGTTAATAAAGAAAAGCATACATGAACAAGATTGTATTGACAGCCGCCAGTCGTGTTGGCAATGTCAGAAGCAACAATGAGGATATGGTATTGGCTTTCGACCGTTTTATCAGAAGCGATATCTATCAGACAGTTTTGTCACCAGAAAGCCTGGACCGTTTCGTCATTGGTGTTGCCGACGGCATGGGTGGACACAATGCTGGCGAGGTGGCAAGTGAACAGGTTATGCAGAACCTGAAGTTTTATTACAACGACATGCCCAAGGGTATGAATTCTGATCAGTTGGAGGAGGCTATGAACAACTGGCTGCAGTCCATCCATCAGCTCATCAACGCACGAGGTCATAACAACAGGACTTTGTGCGATATGGGTACAACGCTGGTTGCCATGTTGTATTATGGCAAGCGTTACTATTGGATAAACTGTGGCGACAGTCGTCTCTATCGTCTGCGCGACGGCCAGCTGGAACAGATCACCACTGACCATTCGCTGGTGAACGAGGATGGTGAGAAGAAGCACTCCAACTACATCACCAACTGTATCGGAGCAGGCTGCAAGGATACCTTTATGGATATGCAGGAGTTTACTGACGACTTTAAGGTGGGCGACACCTATGTGCTCTGTTCCGACGGACTGAACGACATGGTGCCCGATTACGTCATTGAGAAGATGCTGAACGAGGGTGCCACAGCCAACGACCTCTGCGAGGAGGCTATCGATGCTGGTGGTTTCGACAATGTCTCTGTTTGCGTGCTCCGCGTTGAAGAGCAATAGTAAATTTCAAAATTGTAAATTGTCAAGATGCCATTAAGATTACCAGATAGATTACCAGCCATAGAACTGCTGAAGCACGAGAACATCTTCGTCATGGACGACTCGCGTGCTCACATGCAGGACATCCGCCCGCTGAAGATTGCCATCCTCAACCTCATGCCGCTGAAGATTACGACAGAGACCGACCTGATACGTCTCTTGTCGAACACACCCTTGCAGCTGGAGGTGAGCTTCATGAAGCTGAAGAGTCATACGCCCAAGAATACGCCCATCGAACACATGATGATGTTCTATCGTGACTTCGAGCAGATGCGCCATGAGAAGTACGACGGCATGATTATCACGGGTGCTCCTGTCGAGCAGTTGGAGTACGAGGACGTCAGCTACTGGGCTGAGGTCTCCGACATCTTCGCATGGGCGCGCACGCACGTGACGAGTACCTTATATATATGTTGGGCTGCTCAGGCAGGATTGTACTACCACTATGGCATTCCCAAATACCCACTGCCCAAGAAGATGTTCGGCATCTTCCCGCAGTACACGCTCAATCCGCAGTTGCCCATCTTCCGTGGCTTCGACGACGTGTTCCAGATGCCTCACAGCCGCCACACAGAGCTGCATCGTGAGGACATCCTCGCCAATCCCGACCTCGAACTGATTGCTGAGTCGCCCGACTGTGGTGTCAGCATGGTCATGGCGCGTGGTGGTCGCGAGTTCTTCATCACGGGTCATTTGGAGTATGCGCCCGATACGTTGGATCGTGAGTATCGTCGTGATAAAGATGTGCGCGACGATGTGGATATGCCCATCAACTACTATAAGAACGACGACCCCTCACAAGGTCCGAAGGTGACGTGGCGTGCACATGCTAACTTGTTGTATAACAACTGGATAAATTACTACGTCTATCAGGAGACACCATATGATATTAACCAGATTGGATAGTCGGAATTGATGAGAGCATTGGAACTGCTGGCACCTGCCAAGAATCTAGAGTGTGGCATCGCGGCTATTGACCACGGTGCCGATGCTGTCTATATCGGTGCTCAGCGGTTTGGGGCCCGTGTGGCGGCAGGCAACAGCGTCGACGACATTCGTCAGCTCTGCCAGTATGCCCACCAGTTCGCTGCCAAGGTGTACGTCACTGTCAATACCATCATCTACGACGATGAGTTGGAGGCGACGCGTCAATTGCTCGACGAACTCTCTGTTGCTGGCGTCGATGCCATCCTCGTGCAAGACATGGGGTTATTGCAAATGTCGAATTCCGAATTCCGAATTCCTTTCCACGCTTCCACCCAGACTGATAATCGCACGCCAGAGAAGGTTCGCTGGTTGGCTGGACTTGGCTTCAAGAGGGTGGTGCTGGCTCGTGAACTGTCTGTTGAGGAGATTGCCGAGATACACGCGCAAGTGCCCGATGTCGAGCTGGAGGTCTTTGTTCATGGAGCCCTCTGCGTCAGCTACAGTGGTCAGTGCTATGCCTCGCAGCATTGCTTTGGACGTTCTGCCAATCGTGGTGCCTGTGCACAGGTCTGCCGTATGAAGTTTGACCTCATCGATGCTGATGGCCGTGAGTTGGAGCATCAGCGTTACCTCTTGTCACTCAAGGACTTAAACCAGTCTGCCCACCTGGAGGAACTCATCGAGGCGGGTGCCGTCTCGTTTAAGATTGAGGGACGCCTGAAGGACGTTTCCTACGTCAAGAACGTCGTGGCAGCCTACAGTCAGCGTCTTGACAGCATCATCGCCAAGCATCCCGACAAATACTGTCGTGCCTCCAAAGGTCATTGCACCTATACGTTCACGCCCAACCTCAAGAAGACGTTCAATCGCGGCTTCACCACCTATTTCCTGCATGGCCGTCAGCCGGACATCTTCTCGCCTGATACGCCCAAGGCGATGGGTGAGTTTGTGGGTACTGTCAAGGAGTTGCGTCGTGACTCGTTCAATGTGGCGGGTACTGCGGCCTTTGCCAATGGCGACGGACTGTGCTTCATCAATCAGGAACATGACTTGGAGGGTTTCCGTGTGAATCGTGCCGAGGGCAACCGACTCTTCCCACAGCAGATGCCTCGCAACCTGCGTCCAGGCATGGCCCTCTATCGCAACAACGATATGGAGTTTGAGCGTCTGATGGCGCGTCAGAGCAGCGTGCGCAAGATACCTATTACGATGACGCTCGCACCAACCTCCGATGGCTATTCGCTTGCTGCCGAGGGTGCAGTTGTCACTATCCAGTGCGAGCACCAGCAGGCCGAGAAACCACAGCGCGACAACATCATCCGTCAACTGTCCAAGTTGGGTGGCACACCTTACGAGTGTAGTGGTGTAGAGATGCCTGCCGACTTCAACGCCTTCATTCCCAGCAGTTTGTTGGCCGACCTCCGTCGCCAGCTGGTCGCTGCGCTTAGCGGGGACGGTTCTCGCTGTGTCATGCCTATGACACAGGAGATTGCAACGCCACACTCTCAACGAGAGAACCGTCCCCAATATGCCCAAGAGAACCGTCCCCAATATGCCCAACCTTACCTCTCCAACATCGCCAACCGCCTGGCTGCCGACTTCTACGGCACCAAGGAACCCACGGCTTTCGAAATCAAAGGTGGCGATGGCCCCTTGATGCAATGCCGTCATTGCCTGCAGTATGCTATGGGCTATTGCGTAAAGCATGGAGGTCAGAAGCCTACCTACAAGTATCCGCTCTTCCTGCGCCTGGGCGATGGTCGTCGCTTCCGCTTGGAGTTCGATTGCAAACACTGTCAGATGAATGTCTATGCGGAGTAGGGGATTGTTATATGTCGTTTTCTGTCTGCTGTTCCTGACAGCATGCTACAATCGTGGCCAGCAGTCGCCCGATGCCTGGGACCTCACGGAGCACCAGATAGACTCCATTTCCTTCTCTACCACGCATCACTATACGCAGAACTACAATTTCATGGTGACAGCCAATCGCTTGCCCTTGGCCGATGCCTTGCCCGATATGGCGTTCGATACACTCTATGTCGTGCGTGGCGAGCGCGTTGTCGTTGCTGCCATCCAGAAAGTGCCTACCGACACCATCGACTCCGTATGGGTCAAGGTGGCGCGCGACCAGATTACGCAGGGTTGGATTCGTGAGAGCGAGCTCTTGGCAGGTGTCTCGCCCGACGATCCCATCTCACAGTTCATCGATGTCTTCTCCAATGTCCACCTCCTCGTGTTTCTTGCCATCTGCGTCCTCGTGGGCAGTGCCTACGCCATGCGTAAGCTGTTGCGTCGCAAGGCCTACATCGTCCATTTCCACGACATCGACTCGTTCTATCCCACAGCGTTGTGCCTGCTCATCGCCATGTCTGCAACGCTCTATGCCTCCATCCAACTGTTTGGCGCCGAGTCGTGGCGACACTACTATTTCCATCCCTCGCTGAACCCCTTCGCCCTGCCGTTCCATCTGGGCTTGTTCGTCGCCTCCGTATGGGCTATCGTCATCGTCGGTGTTGCCGTCCTTGACGATGTCCGTCACCAGCTGTCCACCCTCGATGGCCTGCTCTACCTCTCAGGTCTTGCCGCTGTCTGTGCCGTCATCTATGTGGTCTTCACCATCTTCACCCTCTACTATGTCGGCTACCTCCTGCTTGTGGCCTACATCGCCTTTGCCCTTTGGTGCTACCAGCGCCATCCCCACTACCGCTACCGCTGTGGCCAGTGTGGTGCCAAACTGCGCCAGAAGGGTTCCTGCCCCCATTGTGGCGCTGTGAACGGCTAGTTACAATTTTGACAGAAAAAAAGAGCTGACAGCTTCGTAGTCTGTCAGCCCATTCTTTGTTTCAGGTTTTAAAATTCAAGAAGTGAGGGCCTCAGCCACAAGACCTCGGCCCACTGACTTCATCAATTGGTGTCGCCTGCATCGTCGTCAGCTGCCTGAGCGGTGATGGTGAACCACAGGGTGCCACCGCGATAGACCGAGAGGCTGTGCCCAGCCTCAACGTTCAGACTCGTAAACGAAGCACCGTTGGCATCGTGGCTCGTGGGGTTGATGGCATCGCCCGTACCATCGACCTTGGCTGTGAACGCCACATCACCGAGGTTCGAACCACTGACAGCTACCGAGGTGACGGGAGCCGTGGCTGTGACGCTGCCGCCAGCAATGTTCTGGTTGACACCATTGATGCGGGCTGTGGTGTTGTAGCTGGGCTGACCAGGCTCTACACCGCCTTCACCGCCAGATGGGGTGATACCGCCCGTAGTTCCCGTACCGCTAGTGCCGGCATTGTTCAGATAGAACTCCGACTCCATGTCGATGTCGTAAGTCGTGTAGCTCTTATCCACAGCCTCAGCCAGACTACAGAGGTCGCTGCCCAAGCCAGCCTCATTGAGCACGAGCTGACAGTTGCTGCGGAACCAGTCGCCACTCTTGTCCTTGCGGCTGACAATGATACCGGCTGCTACCACGATGCCACCGCGGCCAAGCACGAAGCTGAAGTGGTCGGTGTCGAATTCGAACGTCGAGAAGTTCAGACGATTTTTCCAGTTTGAGCAAGGAAACTCGCCTTGGCTGTTCACAATCTCGGTCGTCATCGGAGCGCCTGAGCCGTCAGCATTGCGAGGGTTAAGCAGAATGCGTGCATAGTTCACTTCATACTTTCCCTCACGTTTCTGAACAGTGACAAAAGTCAGTTGGTCACCACGCTGTAGCCCCCATGAGTTGACAAAGTCTGCATAAGTACGGCTGGGCGTGTTGACATACGCCTTGTGGCCGCCTTCGGCATCGATGCCTACTGAGATTTCAGGCAGATGCCCCTGCGAGATGATGGCGGCATAGGGAGTCCACTTGTCACTCTGAAGCGGCATGAACTGATAGAACTGACTCAGACTCTGTCCCATGTTCTGCAGCGTAGACGCACGTTCACGAAGGTACTTCAAGTTCAACTTGCGAAACTTGTTCATACACTCGCGGCCAGTGCTCTCACCCTCGAAGGAGTGGTTGCAAATGAATTTCAACATGGCGTAGAAAAGACCTACAGCCTTTACTAAGACTCGCTGCAAAGTTTGTGCAGTGGTCTTTGGGTTCTTCACATGACGGTTAGAGGAACCGTCAACCTTTACAGTAATTTCTTTCATAGTTGTAACGTATTAAGAAAGATATTTAATCCTACCCTTGGAGACTGCGGTCAATTAGTGTCCGATATGAGTTCGATATGACTTCAGTATGAGTTTGATATGACATCGATATGAGTTCGATATGATTTCGATATGATTTCGATATGAGTTCAGTATGACATCAGTATGACTCTGACATGAGATCGACTTGAACTTTCACTGACTTTGATCTGGTTTCATCCAATTCGTGATGTTCGGTGCAAAGGTATGCATTATTTCTCATCGTTTTTTTTGAATGGAAAAAAGGCGGTGGACGAGTGGAAAAAAAAGTGAGGCCCCTTATCGGAGCCTCGCTTGATGTCAACTGTGCGGAAATGCCCCGCCACAGGGCTTAAATCATGAATTCTTTCATGTTGTCTCGCATCTCTCGCAAATGCTTAAAATACCAAGATGTGTGGAAATAATGGCCGATTTCGTGGAAAGCATCCTGAAGCGGCTTTCCGCTTGGCTCAGGATGAACATTAAAGTTGAACTTCAGTTTACCAGAATCTCTAAAGTCCTGTTCTATGTTCTTATAGTCATTGGCACAGCCAGTAAACGTTCTGGATGTAAACATCATTTCCTGCTTCAGCACACGCTTCTGCAAGTACTCGCAGAAAGGCGTGCGAGTGATGTTCTTCAGTATGTGCATCCTGATGAAGTAGTCGTGCATCAGCAGGCAGAAAACGGCTGGTTTATAATCCTTGCCACAAATCTTGCAGATGTCTTTTTCGCCAAAGAAGTGGGCTATCGCCTTTTTGATGCAGTCCGACATGCTGCCGTCATCAATGGGAGCGTAGAACAGACCGCTGTCGGGTTCAGGCGGATTGTTCTGCTGGTTGCGGCTGAGCTTGAGTGTGGTATCATAGAAGCTTTCCGTCTTCATCCTTATCTGGTCTATCAGGGTGACCATTGCGGTGTACTGTTTTGTTCCGTCTTCCTCGGCCGTGATAGCGGCAGATGGTTTCCGTACGAAACGGATGACACCGTCCTTTTTACCTAGACGTGCCTGTCGCTTTATCTGGAATTTGAGCCCCGATGACCGTCCACCGCCCCCGCTACCAGGAGCAGCCATTGCCATTGGTGTTTCAATCAGCGATACGGCAAACCTGTCCTTGGGGATAGCGTTGATTTGCCCCATCGTCAGCCTTTGTACTACGAAGGGCACGTTATCATTAGGTAGAATTGCTGTCCGTCCTGCCAATGTCACCTTGGTTCCCAACGCGCGGGAATTTGGAATGCCTCCCGTAGGGCCACCTATAAAGTTTACCATATCAATTTCAGTTTATCGAAGGCAAATATAGCAATAAAAAATGAAACTCCAAGTAAAAATTCCGCAATTTCCCACAAAATCACATTCGATTTCTATATTTTTAGCCAAAAAGTCTTGTGATTTTGTGTTTTATTGGAGGAAAATGATTATATTTGCAGCGTATTTCGAAAGGAATGCAATAAAACGGCTCATCATCTACGAATCACCACCTCGAAGAAATAAGAGAGCCAAACTTACACAGAGCGTGTGCGCTTTATGCGCAGACGTTTCTGCGGTGTAAGTGGGTTTGTGGTGAACCTAGTAGATGCGT
>JAEEGF011203307.1_pt1 | contig 30982 bp, 6 predicted proteins | sample 9134171 | NCBI WGS metagenome assembly JAEEGF01 (sample SAMN16246542, study PRJNA631951) | gut metagenome | biome: gut microbiome; feature: rumen; material: AP-attached | host: Bos | place: Iran: Karaj | collected 2018-10 | reverse complement strand
TGCGGCATGAATAAAGAGGATTTAAAACTTTCAATTCTAAGACATGCAACAAATAAAATAACATCTTTCGACGACCTTTCAAATATATTTTCGTTAGGCTTTAGAGGTGAAGCGTTACCGTCTATTGCTTCCGTTTCAATGTTTAGTATAAAAACTCAACAACAAGGGCAAAATTCCGGATGGCAATTGTCTATGAGCGGGGAAACAGAACCGGAAATTGAACCTTGGGCCGGAGCAAACGGAACAACGGTTGAAGTAAGAAATTTATTTTTTAATACACCGGCAAGAGAAAAATTTTTAAAAAGTGATATAACAGAAAAAGCCAAAATAATAAGTTGTTTGGATGAAATAGCACTTGTAAGAAATGATATAAATTTGAAAGTGGTTTCCGATGGTAAAGTTGTATCGGATTATCACAAAACCGATTCGAAACTGCAAAGAATAGAAGCGGTTTTAGGTAAAAATATTTCACAAAAATTAAAACATATTTCTTTTGGACATCCAAAAGTTGAAATAGACGGATATATTACAACAAGACAAAACTCTTTCCCGCAAAAAAATATGCAGTATCTTTTTGTTAACGGGAGATGTGTAAATTATCCTAAATGGTTAATACATGCAATATACCAGGCTTCAAAAGAGGCAATACCTATAGGAAGACATCCCGGAATAATATTGTTTTTAAAAACCAATCCGTCGGATATAGACATAAATGTACATCCTACAAAAAGAGAAATAAAGTTTGTTCAAGAAAACCAAATGTATGAATTATTTTATTCGTTTATAAAAAATTCTCTTGAATCGGATGCTCCTGCGAATATAATAAATGTTCAAAATGATGTAAAAATAAATAATGTAAATAATTCTTATGTCCCGTCCGAATATAAGCACAGCGGCGGTTACGGGGGAACAAAGTATCCGTCAAGACAATTCAGTGTTAAAGATTATCAAAATGTGTATCAAACACCTGTAATAAACAAAGAAGAATCCGTTGCAATTCCAAATACGGAACCGGTAAAACTTACTCAAACTGATTTATTACAACAAGACAATTTTAAATTTGTAGGACAAATTTTTGAAACATATATTTTGGTGGAAAAAGATAAATCTTTTTATATTATAGATCAGCATGCCGCACAAGAAAGAGTAAGATACGAAATGTTTTCAAATCAGTTGGAGCAAAACTCTTTAAAGATACAGCAACTTTTAATACCGGATGTTTTTGAGTTGCAAAAATCAAAAGCTATGTTGTTAAAAAACAATCTGGGAACATTTAAAAATTTAGGCTTTGATGTTGAAGAGTTTGGTGATAACAGTTTTAGGTTAACAGCATATCCTGCACTTTTAGGAAACAATGTTAACTTTATTGAAATAATCGATGTTTTGGTTAGCTTTTTAGAAGAAGAAAAATCAACTGATGTTGAACAAATAAAAGAAAAAATTATAAGAGCCTCTTGCAGAACAAGTATTAAAGCCGGAGATAAAGTTTATGAACAACAGGCAAAAACTTTGTTGAGGGAACTCTTTTCATGTAAAATGCCGTGGACGTGTCCTCATGGAAGGCCTACCGTTTACACGTTGACATTATCCGATTTAGAAAAATTCTTTAAAAGAATTTAGAACGTCAATTTATAATTAACAATAAACTATAAACAAAAAAAACAGCAGGTATTTCTCATACCTGCTGTTTTTTATTAAGATATCTTTATTATTTTATCAACATACTTGTAAATGATCTAACTACAAATATTACTGAAATTATAAAGAATATTGCTGCACAAACTATATGTGCTACAGGGTTTGTTAAAGTTAATGCAAGTTCCAAAGCTAACAAACCAAACAATGTTGTAAACTTAATAATCGGGTTCAAAGCTACCGAAGATGTATCTTTGAAAGGATCTCCAACAGTATCACCTACAACTGTTGCTTTGTGAAGTTCAGAACCTTTTTCTTTCATATCAACTTCAACGATTTTCTTTGCATTATCCCATGCACCACCGGCATTTGCCATAAATATTGCTTGGAATAAACCGAACAATGCGATAGATATTAAATAACCTATGAAGAAGTATGGTTCGATAAATGCAAAAGCTATTGTTGAGAAGAATATAACCAAGAACAAGTTCCACATACCTTTTTGAGCATACTGTGTACAAATCTTAACAACTTCTTTACTTTGTTCAGTAGAAGCTTTTGTTACACCGTCAAGTTTAATGTTACCTTTAATATATTCAACAGCTTTATAAGCACCGCTTGTAACAGCATGGTTGGATGCACCGGTAAACCAGTAAATTACTGCACCGCCGGCAATCAAACCTAACAAGAAAGGAGCATGTAATAATGATAATGAAGAAGCAACTGCACTTTCTCCGTTTGCTGCCATCAATGTGAATATAATGGAGAATATCATGGTGGTTGCACCAACAACTGCAGTACCTATTAATACAGGTTTTGCTGTTGCTTTAAATGTGTTTCCTGCACCGTCATTTTCTTCCAAAGTTATTTTGGATTTATCAAAGTTAGGTTCAAATCCGAAATCTTTTTTTATTTCTTCTTTAATGTTAGGAACATTTTCAATCAATGATAATTCATATACTGATTGTGCATTATCCGTAACAGGTCCGTAAGAGTCAACAGCTATTGTTACAGGTCCCATACCTAAGAATCCGAAAGCTACAAGACCGAAAGCAAATACTGCAGGGTGACCCATAATATCAAAACCGGACAAAGAACTTATTCCGTAAGCTATTGCCATAAGAGTGATGATAACAAGTCCCATCCAATAACCGCTGAAGTTACCTGATGTTAAACCTGCCAAAATATTCAAAGAAGCACCGCCGTTCTTTGAAGAATTAACAACATTCTTAACAAAAGAACTTGCTGTTGATGTGAATATTTTTACAACTTCAGGAATTACTGCACCTGCTATTGTTCCGCAGGTAATAATTATAGAAAGTTTCCACCAAAGTCCGTTTGCCAAATCACCGATTATAAGGTTGGAAACTACAAATGTTAATGCTATAGAAACAAAAGATGTAATCCATACCAAAGAAGTTAAAGGAGCTTCAAAGTTCATCTTGTCTGCATTACCGTATTTTGATTTTGCCAATGCACCGTTTATCCAATAAGAAACGGCACTTGCTATCAACATTATAAGTCTCATTACGAATATCCAAACAAGAAGCTTAACTTGATTTACAGGATCTTTAACTGCAAGTATAACAAATGTTACCAAAGCAACACCGGTAACACCATAAGTTTCAAAACCGTCAGCTGTAGGTCCAACGGAATCACCGGCATTATCACCTGTACAATCTGCGATAACTCCCGGATTTCTTGCATCATCTTCTTTAATATTGAAAACGATTTTCATCAAATCTGAACCGATATCAGCAATTTTTGTGAAAATACCGCCTGCAATTCTAAGAACGGAAGCACCTAAAGATTCACCGATTGCAAAACCGATGAAGCAAGGACCTGCAAGTTCTCTTGGTATGAACACCAAAATTATAAGCATAACCAAAAGTTCAATACTTATAAGTAACATACCGATAGACATACCTGATTTTAAAGGAATTGCAAATGTCGGAAAAGGTTTTCCTTTCAAACTTGCAAAAGCTGCTCTTGAGTTTGCGAATGTGTTAATTCTCATACCGAACCAAGCAACTGTATAACTTCCCAAAATACCTATAATACTGCAAAGAATAATAATCGCTATTTTATATAAAGCAAAACCTGTGTTTGCAAAATAAACTGCTATTATTATTGCAAGTAAAACTTCCAATATAATAATGAATTTACCTTGTGTTATAAGATATGTTTTGCAAGTTTCATATATTAATTCAGAAACTTCCAACATGGATTTGTGAACCGGTAAATTTTTGATTGATTTGTACTGAACAAAACCGAAAATCAAACCGAATACACATACCAAGAGACCTGCGGTTAATAATGCGGAACCGCTGATTCCTCCCAAAAAATTAACTGATGACAAGTCAGGTAATACAAGATTTGCTTCACTGGCAAAACTCGGAACACTTGCCATAGCCACTGCAAATACTGCTAACAACAAACTTCTTACTTTGGCTAACATCTTTGCTACTCTCCTTTTTTTTTATTTTCTTATATATCTATATATATAATATGTACAAAAAATATAAAAATTTGCTAAAAATTATATTATTTTAAATATTCGTTGTCAATTTAGTATTTTAGTGTCTGAAAATTCAGTTGACTATTTAATGTATTATTTATAAAATATACCAAATATATATTATAAACTCTAAAAGAAGGTATTTTATTATGTCTGAAAATTTAAGTTCTAAAATTGGTGGACAAGAAAAACCCGTAAACAAAGCAGGGTTGCCGTTAGATTATGGTGACACTAAAATTACAATTTTGCCGAGAGATCCGATTTGTATATTTGCATATTGGTCAATTTCGGAAAAATATTTTGATAAATTAAAACAACAATACGGAGAATCTTTGTTTGTAGATTCGAAATTGGTTATAAGAGTTTATGATACTACCGATATAAGTTTTGACGGCAGTAATGCAAACAGATATTTTGATGTTTTTGTTACTCCTGATTCAAACAGTTGGTATATAAATGTAGGCGAGTTTAACAGAAGTTGGTGTGCCGATTTAGGATATTTAACAAAAGACGGAAAATTTATTTCGGTTGCAAGATCCAACAAAGTAAGTATGCCCAGATATGGTGTATCAAGTATTACAGATGAACAATGGGCTTTATTACAAATAGAATTTGAAAAATTGTTAAGAATTTCAGGTGTAAACAAAGTCGGTATGAGTTCTTTCGATATAGCAAAACTTATGAGAGAAAGATGGGAAGAAATAGTATCTATTTCTTTGCCGAGTTCACATTCTCATATCAGCAGCAGTTCAAGCTCATTAAAAACTCATCCTTCTTATGTGCCTGAAAATAATCAAACAGTAAATAAAGAAAAGAGTTTTTGGTTAAGAGCCGATACCGAAATAATAATTAACGGGGCAACAGAACCGGACGCAAGTTTAACATTAAAAGGACAACCGATAAGATTGTCTGCAGATGGTTCTTTTTCAGTTAGATTTTATTTACCTAACGGCGAAGATAAATACACGATTGAAGCTGTTTCAGCCGACGGGACAATGAAGAAATCCATAACATTTGAAGTAACAAAAGATACTAAATAAATTCGAATTATTTGAAACATTTTGGGAGCTAAATGGATAATAAAGGTTATTGGTGTCTTCAATTACATGCTCATTTGCCTTTCGTTCGTCATCCAAACTATCCTGATTTTTTAGAAGAGGATTGGTTATATGAAGCTATAACCGAAACATATATTCCTCTTTTGTCCGTTTTTGAAAATTTTGTAAGAGATAACATAAATTTTGCCGTAACAATGACAATTACACCGTCTCTTGCAAATATGTTGGCAGACCCTTTATTACAATCAAGATATTATGCAAAATTAAATAAACTTATAGAACTTGCCGAAAAAGAAGTTTTAAGAACTATAAATGTTCCCGAATACCATTCGGTTGCCTTGATGTATGAAAGAAATTTTAAAAATTGCAGAACAATTTGGGAAAGATATCACGGCAATATTTTAACCGGTTTTAAAAATCTTCAGGATGCCGGTAAAATAGAAATTATCACTTGTTGCGCAACTCACGGTTTTTTACCTTTAATGACAAACGAAACTGCACAAAGAGCACAGATACAGGTTGCGGTTAAAGATTATAAAAAACATTTCGGCCGAAATCCCAACGGAATATGGCTTGCGGAATGTGCATATAATTATGGTGTAGAAAAATTTTTAAAAGAAGCACAAATAAGATTTTTCTTTATGGAATCGCACGGAATTTTGTATGCTACTCCAAGACCTAAATACGGAGTTTTTGCTCCGATATATTGTAAAAACGGTGTAGCGGCTTTCAGCAGAGATATGGAAACAGCTCACCAGGTTTGGAGTGCGGAATGCGGTTATCCGGGAGATGTTGACTACAGAGAATTTTACAGAGATTTGGCGTATGATTTGGACTATGATTATATAAAACCTTATTTGCATTCCGACGGAGTAAGAAGAAATATCGGAGTAAAATATTGCAGAATAACTGGCAAAGTTCCTTTAAACGAAAAGCAACCTTATAATCCGGAATGGGCAAATAATAAAGCTAAAATGCATGCCGAAAATTTTGTGTTTAACAGAACAAAGCAAATAGAACACTTACAAGGTATTATGCAAAAAGAACCGTTGGTGGTTTCAATGTATGATGCGGAACTTTTCGGACATTGGTGGTTTGAAGGACCGAATTTTATAAATCATATATTCAGAACAATTCAAGAAAAAAATGCTTCGTTTAAACCTGTTACACCCGTTCAGTATTTGGATAAATATCCGATAAATCAGGTTTGTCAACCATCTCCGTCTTCGTGGGGAGATGAAGGATATTATAAAGTATGGTTAAATCCTAAAAATGATTGGATATATAAACATTTGAATATGGCTGCAGACAGAATGGTAGAAATTGCAACGGCAAATCAGAACGCACAAGGCATATTGTTAAGAGCATTAAATCAGGCTGCAAGAGAATTGTTGCTCGCACAATCTTCCGATTGGGCTTTTATTATGACAACCGGAACAATGGTTGAATATGCGGAAAAGAGAACAAAAGAGCATATATATAATTTCACAACATTATATAATCAAATAAAAAGCAATTTCATCGATGAAGGATTCCTTTCAAATTTAGAGTATTTGAACAATATCTTTTCCGATATTGATTATAAGGTATACATAAATAAGTAAAATGTTATTAAATACGACGAATATTTTGATAAGTATATGTTTTATCTTTGCTTTAGCATTGATAATTTATTTTTTTATAAAAAACAGAAAATTATATTCCAAAATCGGTGAGTTAAAGCAGCAGATAAATTCCGCAGAAGAAAAATTGCAACTTCATACAATGGATATAGATAATTTAATAATGATGTTGGCAAGTATCCACGAGTTTGGTGTTGCAGCTACCGGACTTTTATCTAAAGAAGAAGTTTCTAAAATTGTTGTTGATACCGCTTGTTCAATTATTCATTCCGATGCCGCTTCGTTAATGCTTATAAATTCCGAAAACGAACTTTATATCGTTTCTTCAAAAGGGTTATCCGAAACCATAAAAAAAGAAACAAAAATAAAAATGGGAGATGGAATTGCGGGAAGAGTTGCAAGTACGGGAAGATATATTTTTGTTGAAAATATTGAGACCGATGTAAGATTTTTAAGACCGAATGACAATGACAGATATGTTTCAAAATCTTTCATTTCTGTTCCGTTGAAAGTTAAAAGTAAAGTCGTGGGCGTATTGAATATAAATTCTCCGACAAATAAAAAGCAGTTTACGGACAGAGACTTAAAATTAATTACTATTTTGGCGGATCAGGCTGCACTGAGATTGGATAATATAGAGTTATTTAATAACTTACAAGCATTCTATTTTGAGATGGTTCAAACTTTGGCACGAGCAATAGATGCAAAAGATGAATATACTCACGATCATGCGGACAGAGCAAGAAAGTATGCTAAAGAAATTGCCGTTAAAATGAATTTGCCGCATACGATTGTAAGAAATATAGAATATGCGGCACTCATGCACGATATAGGCAAAATAGGAATTGCGGATAACATTTTGTTAAAGAAAGATAAGTTGACGGAAAAAGAATTGGATATATTGAAAACTCATCCTATAATCGGTAATAAAATTTTGGCACCGGTTAAATTTTTATCGTCGGTTGCTCCGATGGTTTTGTATCATCAGGAATGGTATGACGGTTCAGGTTATCCGGAAGGTCTTGAAAAAGAAGAAATTCCTTTGGGTGCAAGAATAGTTGCCGTAATAGATGCTTACGATGCAATGACTTCCGACAGGCCTTACAGAAAAGCATTGCCTGTTAAAGTTGCCGTTGAGGAGTTGAAAAAAGGCTCGGGAAAACAATTTGATCCGAAAATAGTTGACATATTTATAGATATTCTAAAGGAAGAAAAAAATATAAAAAATGAACAAAAATATCAATAACGGAACTTTATTTGTTGTCCCTACACCGATAGGAAATTTAGAAGATATCACTTTAAGAGCAATAAGGATATTGCAGGAAGTTGACACTGTTGTTTGTGAAGATACAAGACAGACAATAAAATTGTTGTCTCATTTAAAAATATCAAAACCGTTAATCAGCTTTTATACACAAAATCAATTAAAACGAATACCGCAAATAGTATCTATGCTTGAAAACGGTAAAAATATTGCACTTGTTTCAGATTGCGGAACTCCTGCAATTTCGGATCCCGGATATTATCTTATAAAAGAAGCATTGGATAAAAATATAACGGTTGTTCCCTTGCCCGGAGCATGTGCTTTAATAACTGCTTTAGTCGGATCGGGACTTACAACAGATTCTTTTGTTTTCTTGGGCTTTTTAAAGAAAAAGGCGGGGAAAATGAAAAAGGAATTGGAACAAGCCAAACAAGTTGAAAAAACTATCGTGTTTTATGAATCTCCGCACAGAATTTTAAAAACATTGGAAATTTGCAAAGAAGTTTTCGGGGAACAAACAAAAATTGTATTGGCAAGAGAACTTACAAAAAAATTTGAAGAATTTATAAGAGGAACAATCAAGGAAGTTTTTGATGTTATGTCAAACAGAGAGATTCTCGGTGAATTCATCGTTTTAGTAAATCCGGCACAAACAAATTCAGTAGAAAATATTTCAGAAAATTGAGGTTTTACATCTTTTTTACAATTTCTTGTTGAAAAATCAATATATATAGACTATAATTATCATATGAAAGTGTCTTTAAAAAATAAAGCATTATCTCTTTTTATTATGCTTTTTTTGATGTTTAATTTTGCGTCTTTGATTATAACAAACATCAAGAATGCTGATGTTGTTAAGTCAAGCATGGTTGAACATTTTTTTGCCGTAAAAACTTTTTCCGACGATATAGTAGCCAACATGCTTTCACAAAAAATGAACGGTAATAAACAACAACGCAGTAAGAAAAATACCGATAAAAAAGATTTCAATAAAATAACCGAATTTTTGGTGCCTTCAACAGTATATAAAACGACATTAAATTCAAGTTTTAATTTTAATAATATTAACAATGGTATTTTGTTCATAACAAATTATTTTAGTAAAGAAATAGAATATCCGTTGAAAATACCATTTTGGTTATTAAGTGTCTTTCTGCTGTTATTAACCAAAATATTGTTTAATGTTTTACCGAGATCTATATCAGTTGATTATAATAAAATGTATATAGAAAGGGCTTGTATTGTGTAAAAACAATACAAGCTTTTTTTATTGGAGGCAATATGAAAATTTTTATAAAAACTAAAAAGTTTATAAGTATTATAACTGCAACTTGTTTGTTGATATCTTTTGTTATAGGCCCTACTGCGGCAAATGCTATGACAAACGAAGAAGCAACAGCAAAATATAAACAAATATTCAAAGATTTCATGTTGCCTTACAACTATGGACAAATAACGAGTGCACATTATGCAGGAACAGACAGAGTAATAATAAATATACAAGATTTACATTGCCATCCGAAAGTTCAAAAAAATATCAGTAACATAATAGAAACATTCGATAAGAATTTCGGAATAAGAAATGTTTATTTGGAAGGTGTTTACGGACAACTGAGTACTAAGTGGATAGCAGACAGATTAGACAATTCGAAGAAAGGTGAAATTCTGGATAAAATGTTAGATGCCGGAAGGTTGACAGGTGCGGAATATTACAGCATTGTGAGCGGGAAAACAGAAATAATAAACGGATTGGAAGAAAAAGCTCCGTACTTAGAAAATTTAAAAAGGTTCGGCGAAATAGTAGAAAATCAGGAAAAGATAAGTTTGATATTGGATGCAATGAGCGAATCTTTGTTAAAAGTGAAGGAACTGTATTACACAAAAAGACAATATAAGTTGGAAGACCTTTCGAAAAAGTACAGGGAAGGAAAAATAACTCCTCAAAAATATTATGCTTTGTTGCTCAAACACACAGATAAGTTGGGAATAGATTTAAGTAAATATGAAAACACATTTACTTATTTAACTCTTTTGGAAATGCAGAAAACTTTGGATTATTCGAAAATAACAAACGAATTACAAAATTTAATTTTGTTGTTGAGAGAAAATTTAGCAAATTCCGCATATCAAATGTTGGTAGATAATACCGAAAATTTTTCCAAAATAGATAAGTTGTACGGCTATGTAGTAAGAATAAGCAGAGAATTGGGACTGGACTTAACGGTAAATTTTCCTAATTTGGATAACTATTTCGGTTATATAGAATTCAGTCAAAAAATAAATCCTTTGGAATTGATAGTTGAAGAAAAAAGATTGACGGAAGAAATAAATACAAGATTTTCAGAAACGAAAGCACAAAGAGAGGTTGTATTTCTTACTAATTTTGAAAAATATGTCAGGGATTATGTAAGCAGCAAAATAACAGCGGATGATTATGAGTATTACAAGGAAAATATTGATATCTTTAGACAATTATGGAACAAATATGTAGATAACAAAGTGTTAAGTTTGTTAGACGAATACATAGCAGAAGCCGATAAATTCTATGAAATAAACACAGACAGAAATATATATTTTACCGACAATATGTTTAAAGAGCAAGATGTGTTGGGTAAACTTGAAAATGAAGTTGAAGCTAAAGGTGATGTAAATAAAATAATAGAAAATATGAAAGGTGTAAAAGAAGTAGATGTTGTTATAACCGGAGGTTTCCATTCTCAAACGGTAACGGAAATACTAAAGAATCAAGGAGTAAGTTATATAGTTATAACTCCTAATGTTACGGACGGAGTAAAACTTGCGGAAGAAACATATTATGAAATAGCAAAAGAACAAAGCAAAATATCTTTTCAAGCATTGGCAACTTTACCGTTTTCCGCATATCCAGAAGATACCAGAGTGAAAGCAGCAGTTATGGCTTTCGGTAAGGACATAGCAAAAGAACTTTTCCCGAATAAGAAAATTGATATAGATGCAATGGATATAAAAAAACTGACCAGTGAACAAACTGCTAAAGAAATATCCGACCAGATGAAAAAATTGAAAAGAAGAATAGAAGAGAGCAAATTCTTGGAATCCGATGATAATGATTTTGTAGAGTTTTTAGAGAAAATAAGTAATGAAAAAATTGGAAGCGAGTTGGCAGAATATATAAATTTAAAAGAAGTAGAAGAAATTTTAAAAGATGTTTCAATCGTTGATAAAGTTACGGACATAAAAAAAGTATTAAAAGATGCCGAGCTTGATATGAATTCAAGTCCAACAAGCAGAGCAGTACGAAAAGCAATAAAAAAAATCAAAACAACATTTGTAAAAGCAACAAAAATTTTTACCTCTCAAGAAAAATTCCTACAAAAGCAAGAATTGATTAGAAAAATAAATGCTGTGAATCTTTCGTTTTTTGATTCGAAATTATTGGCAGATATAAGGGAAGAAAGCAAAGATGTTTTTAAAAAAATACAGGAAGAGTTTGAAGGTAAAAGATTAGAAAGTTTAAGTCTTGAAAAATTGGAAGAATATTGGAAATTAAAGAAACAATTATTAACGATTTTTGAACCAAAAGATGAATATGGTGTTAAATCTGTTCTTGATGACGTTTTTGCCGATATAGAAGTGTTTGTTAGCTTCATAGGAAATTCTGCTCCTAAAGGAGACTATCCCAAAATAGCTCTTTCTTGTTCTTCTGCTTTGGCAAAACAACTCTCTCAAAAACTGGGTAGAAACAGAATTGGTATTATTTCAAGTACAACAACAGATGAAGGTAGTATAGATGCTATATCTACAGTTGTTGCTCAAATGTATGATGCATTGATGGTATATGTTACTGCGATAGATTATCTAAAATATGTTAACCCTCAAAAGTATCCTGGTTCCAAATATTATGAAGATATACGAAAATTAGTTGGAGATATAGATAAAGAAGATTTGATAAAAAACGGAACAAATTTAGAAGATTTTTTAACTGCTTTCAAATTTGTTGCAGAAAATGGTGATATATATTCGGAAGCCGTTGCAAAAGCCAATAATACCGATTCCTCAAATATAGCAGTTATAATCGGCGGAGGAAAAGTTGCAATAGGAAAAGATTTAAGGAATGCGAGAAAAGAAAAGAATGAAGTTTTTTTAATAAACAGTAGGACATTGGCGAAACAATCTCAAGCTCCGGCAATAGATCATAAGGACGTAAATGACTTAAGTACATCTTATGTCGTGGGTAATGCGGTTCAATTTATTTTAAATATAATAGAATTATTAAATAGGAAAGCAATTGCTCTTGATAAAAATAATGGTATTGTTATTAATTTACAGGAACTTGAGCTTGGAAACGAAGAAAAAGCGATGGTCTCACAATTGGAAGAAAAAAAGAAACAACTAGCCGAATTAAGAGGTAAAAATGTTGGCAAAAAAACAAAAGAAATAGAAAATTTAGAAAAAGAAATTGATGGAATGGTAGAAGAGTTGGGTCAAGATGGGCAATTGAAGATATTCTATTATCTGTTAAAAGAGAAAATATTAGCAGATAAACAAGAATATTCTGAGTTAATAGAATTAACAATATATTTATTAAATGAATTTAAAGATGTTGTTACCAGAGAAGATTTACATAAATTGCGTATACATGTTTTTGATATGGAAGATGAACATAGTGAAAATGCAGATGAACAAGAGGTTTATAAAAGTGCCTCGGAAAAAGTTGCAAGTAAAATTTTTGCTTTTCTTGAAAGAGTTTCTTTCTTCAAAAAAGCATTAACTCATTTAGATAAAGAGTTTCAAGAAAATCTTACCGAAGAAACCGTATTGAGTACGAGAATAGAAAGAGAAGCTTTCGATTTGGAGTATGCTATAAGCCATGGCTATGTTGAAGAAGCCGGGAAAGAAGAAATAAAAACAGCGGGCGGAACAACTACAAGAACAGTTTATAAACTAAAAGGTGTTGATAGTGCTCAACATTATTCTAAATTTATTTTAAGTAAAGGTTATGATGGTATAACCGATGAATTTAGAACAGATTCAGAAGATTATTCCATAGATCCTATGTTTGTTATTTATGAAGATGGTTCTGTCGGCTTTATGACACAACAAGATTTTAAAAATGTATATGGAGAAAAGAAGAAAGATAAATTCAAGGTAATAAAAGAGCCGACTAAAGTAAAAGTTTGCTTTTTAAAACCACGAAAAATTATTCAAACAAAAGAAGGTAGAGTTACTGTTCATAAAAATGAAATTGTTGTACAAAGAGAAACAGATGATGGAGATATTAGTATATACGCAATGTCTATTTCCACTTTTTTAAGACTTTACCCGTATAATGATAAGAACAGACATTTTTATGAAAAACACGGAGACAAATTAGGTGTAGAAATATCCGATAAAAAAGCCGAAACTACCGAAAAACAAGACTCTCAAAAAGGGGTAGAACAACCGAAAGAACAAACACAACAGCAAATTCCTGCAACACAACAAAAGGCAAAGGAATTAATATCTGTTGATTGGTTTGAAAAGACTTATAGAACCAGGGCGAAAAAAATAGCAGATACATTAAATGCTTTTATAGAAAAGGAAGGTAATAACATAGTTGGTGATATTGGAAGTGTGGGATATGTTATACACGATGCTGTTAAGATTACTAATGATGATGATTATATAACAGAAATAATAAAAGAATATTTGTTGGGTAAAGTAGATTTTAAAAATGTGAAAACTGTTATAAGTAGTAATATTCCGCAACTGAGAGACGAGATACAAAAATTGAAAGTAAGTGACGATATAAAATCTTATATTCTTGAAGAATTAAAAAGTTTACACTTAATTCAAGCTAAAATTTGTTTAATCATAGCAGAAGAATTATCGAAACAAAATATAGATCTAACATTGGAAGATCTTAAAAATTTTTTAAATAGTCCTTTAAAAGATTCTAAGATTTTGGATTTGTTGAATAAAAATAAATCTTTAACTTTAAGAATTTATAAAATAGGCAAAGCTTTAAATAAATTTCTCGGTGATGGAAACATTAATCTTGATAGTAATATTTCAGATATTATAATAAGAATACTATTGAATTATTTTGACGGCAAAAACAGAGTTACAGACGATGATAAAATGATAGAAAGTATGGAAACTTTCTTGAAAGTACGATTTAAGGGAGATTTTTCTCTTCCTCCTTTGGAACAAAAAGATGAAACACCATCAGTAAATCCAACCAACCTTGATGAGAGTGTGAAAAAAAGCGGTATAAATCTTTTATACAATGGAGATTTTTATTCTTTTATAAAGGATAATGGCGGTTCTTGTTGTACCATTGAAGACTTTTATGAAAATTTTAGAGAAGTAAAAACGAACAGATTAAGAGACAGGGTATTTGAAATAATATCTAAAAAATACAGAAGTTTACAACAATGCAATGGATTTTCTTTAGGAATTGCCGAATATAGAGACGGAAGGATAAATAAAGATATATCTGTCGCTCCGGCTATATCAAAACTTTTTAAATTGATGATGTGGCCGGATTATCATAAGATTTATGGGGATCGTCTGAAAGGAGATACGGATGGTCACATGAAACAATTGGTAGAAGATTGTAAACGGACAGGTAAAAAAATATATATTTTTGTTCCATCTGAAATTTTTGGTTTAAGTAGTGATGAAATAAAAGAAAGGTCAGAAGAGTTTTTTGAAAAAAATCAAGATTTACAACAATATCAAAGGACATCTTATTACGGGTTTGGCATTACAACCGAGGAAATTATGTGGTTTAAACAACATCCTGAAAACTTAAAGTATGTTGAATTCGTTTTTGGAGCTTATGATTATTTAAATATTCCAAATGAAGATTTTTATGAAGATAATAAACTTGATGATATAGATAATTTAGCACAGTTATACCAGAAAATTTTTACACAAGAACACAAAGAACAACAAGGCAATCAGCCTGGAACAACCGATACTGATGGACGACTTACCATGACATGGTTATTGAATTTTTTGGATTGGTGGGGAATAACAGATTTTTCAAAGAGACAAAAAATAATAAATATCATAGAAAATCCGATAATAGTCCTAAGTGCTTGGTTTCCGAACACTATAGGGAAATGGTTTGCAAGAAGACATATAACCAACGAACAGAGGGAAATATTAAAGCAAACATTAAAAGAACAAGGTTTCAGAGCTTGGATAAAAAAATACAGAGAATTTAAACAAGAAAAATATGACGAGATATTGGGAAGTGAAGACAGGCAAGGTTCAATTGCGATGGTGTTGCAAGAAGCAGGGTTATTGGATTTGCTTCCCGCGATGTCTTTAGCCAAAAAACTTACAACAATTATAACGGCATCATGGAATAAAAATTTGGCAAATGCTCATGAACATTGGAATGCGATACAAGAATTGAGGGAACAAGGTTTTATTGATGATGATGAAATAGAAATTATTCAAGAGTTTATGAGAATTACCGCCGGTAACGAATATATGCCTTATGAAGATGCATTAGAACAACTTCCTAAAGAATATCGCTATGATAAAGATACTTCGAAAAAACATAATAATAGTTTGAAAGCTCTATTTTATATATCAAGAAGATACAATAAAGATTTAATATTGGACTTTTTGAATAAAAAAGATTCTATTTCCCCTTCAATTGTAGCTTCAGAATCTTTTGAAGTGATGGTAGAAGGGAAATTTAAAGATTTAATTCCTAAAGAGTTTGTTATTACAGATGAAAAAGTTGCAAGTATTAGAGAAAATATACAAGAAAAATTAAACAGTTTATATGAACAGAAAACAAGACTAGAAAATGAAAGAAAATTTGGTGTCGGTTTCTATATAGATATTGAAGATGCTCTTGGAATAAAAAAGAAAACTTCAGATAATAAAACACCATTGTCACTAGATGAAATTGATTTCTTTATAAAATTATTGATTTTAGCGGGTAAATTGGATGAAGAATATTTTGGTTTGTATTTCAATGGACAACTTGAATTTCCTGATATAACGAGATTACAAATATTAAAAGAAAAGGGAATATATTCTTTTGATTTATTGTATTCCGATGTAGAGTTAAATGATGAAAACATCAATAGATTAAAACTTTTAGTCGGATATTTAAACAGAGAATATTTGAACAGAATAGACATAAGTAATAATTCTTTGGCACTGAGAATATTTTTAAATCCGATTTTTATGAACGAGATGAAATATACCGATATTGTAATGCAATACAAAACTGCAGTTCAATTGAGTAGACTGTTCGGTGTTCAGACAGTCGAACCATTAACGGATGAAGTTTTAAACAAAATAATTCCTATGTTAATGACAATGCTTAATCATGTAGGTGATTTTGCGGATGAGCAAATTGTTTTGGATGATGAAACCGGGATAGTGGGACTTTTTTCCGGAGAGACAATAGGAGAAGACGAGTTTTCTTCACAGAACTTGGAAACTTTGTTAAATGATTTAGGAGTAAAAATTCCTGAAGAAAACAAAAAATATTTTAAAATTGAAAAATCTGATAATAAGGAAGAAGGGAAAAAAGATGCCGAACGTAAGAAACAAGATTTTCGTGATGAGATTAAATATTCACGAATATATTTAAAACAGAATAATTTAAAAAGACTTTTTATTAATATTGAAGCACATGGTGGAGCAGATGCAAGAATACACTTGGGAAATGATACATATTTAACCCCGGCTGAATTAGCGGACGATTTGGAGTTTGCTTTTAATAGTGGTGTGGATTTAGAAAATGAAATAGTTTTGAATTTAGGAAGTTGTTTTGGCGGCAGAGTATTTAAAGAAGAACTTATTAAAGAATTGAAATTAAGAGGTATTAATAATTTGCCGCAAATAATTACTGCTGCAGGCGTGGAGTCTTTTATTGCAAAAGCAATTGATGGAATTAGTAATTTTTATCTTGCAATGAGTAGAATTCAACAAAAAAGTGCGGGAATATTAACGATTGGAGATGTTGTAAGAGCAAGACCTACAATGTCGAATCATACAACAACATTTGAAACTCGCAATGAAGCATTAATCGTGGAATATAAAAAGCTACAAGAACAAATATTGGAAATATTATCTCAAGAAGGCATAGAAATTATTGAAGAAGAACAGAAGATAAATAGTATTTCTGTTAAAGTAAAAGATAAGGAACAAAAACCAAAGGAAGAATCAAAAAAAGAACAAGAGAAAGCAGCACCGAAACAAGATGATGAGTATAAGTTACCTGAAGATTTCAAATTGCCTGAGGATAAAAACAAAATTTTCAAATTGCCTGAGGAAAACCAAATTTTCAAATCGCCTATTAATGTTCCTAATGTAGAATTATCTGAGGATATTGTAAATCCAATTAAGGAACTTAACAATAAAATTAATATAGACATGTTCACCATTGATATTCCTAATGTGGAATTCTCTAAGGATATTGTAAATTTAATTTTGGCAACGACTCCAAATAATACACCAAGCACTACTTTCCGACTTACAACCACAAAAAATAAAGAAAGATTAGAATTGTTAGCAAGAATACTAGGAATAGACGAGAACAATAAAACATGGAAAAAAACAGGACAGATAATAATAAGTTTATTGGAAGATTGGAGAATTGCATTAGGTATTTTCTTTCCGGGTGTAAGAGAAAATTTTATAAAAGAACACTTGGAAGATGGAATGTCGTCTGAAGAGAAAATAAAAAAGACAGAGAGTATATCTAAAGGTGTTGACGATGTTATTAGACAAGTTGTTTCTCAATCTATTGTAGACAAAGTTTTAACGATGAATTTAGCTCAAAAACTTGCTAGATTTGTGATAATTATGCTTTATCCGAAAACGCGAATAGCTTTGGCTAAAGCTCACATCTCTTGGAATCTTAACCAGGAAGCATCGCAGACTCAACAAGAAAACGAAAATCCGACAAAAGAAAATATAATGAAGGAAATAGAGAAAGAATATAACAAATTTAATAATTTTACTCATGACCCTATTAGAAGAGAATCGATTTTCGAATATTTAGAAGAAAAGCCTTTATATTTGTTAGAAAAATATTTGAGTTTATTAAAAAGCATAGATAAGAATTATAAGAATATAGATGAGTTATCTACGAGGTATTTTGATCTTTTCAGATATATAAAAGACAACGAATTGATAAAAGATTATATATCAGGAAATATTGATAAAGCAGAATTTTTTAGACGAGCTTCGAAAAAAAGTTTGAATTTGAGAGATAGCAAGGATAACAAAATTATAGTTGAATCCCCTTCCGGAGCAAAGTATAGTATTGAGATAAAAAAACATGACAAATATGATGAAGATGATTTTGTTCAAGACGAATTTTTAGTTACAGAATTAACAAGTGGTATAGCATTTGAAATGTCGCTAAGGGACACAGAAGAAACATTACTAATAAAATTAGAGTTTTATGAAGGAGAGATTTTTGCCTTTTATGATGACAGACATTTTAAAGAACAAGATGATGAAAACTCGGATATAATATCTCAACAAACAGCTCCGCAAATTAAGCAACAAGAACAAACCAAAATTAAGTTGATAGAACCATTGTTGATTGTAACAGACAGAGGTCTAGAAATAACAAAAAAATTAAATGATTTTGTAAAAACACATGCAGATAACATAAAAGAAGGAAACCTTTCCGTTGTAAATTTTTATATGTTGGATGACTTTGTAGGAAAAATAAAAAATGATGAATACATAATAAAAGTAATTGAAGATTTTTTGGTAGGGAACATAGATGCTGAAAAGGCAATAAGTCTTGTAGATGCCGTTTCTAAAGAAGAAAGTCAAGAAATCCTGAGGTCAATAGAAACAATAGGTGGCAAACTATCGGAAGAAGCAAAAAAACAACTATTGCAGTTGACAAAAGATTCTCTTGAAAAATATTTGGAAGTCGTTACAAATTTAGCAAATAAGGGAAAAAGTATAAATGTAAATGATATTCATAACGATTTATATTATTTTATGGAAGAAGAAATGATTCCGAGCATTGCAATAAGTATCTTTGAACCTTATTATAGCGGAAAAATAACATATAAACAACTTAAAATAAACATAGATAAAGCTAAAATGCTAATGAAATATTTCCGTACTAATCCTTCCAAAGAGAGTAAGGGTGGTAATTTGTGGTTTCGCGATTCAAGTTTCAATTTGTTGGAGAAAAATAAATCTTTGGTTAATAGGATATATAAAATAGGCAAAGCTTTAGATGAATTTGTAGAAAGAGAAAACATCAATAATAAAATTTCCAATATGGATGTAGGATTTTTGTTGCAGACCGCCTTTGTAGCAAGGAGAAGTAACAATTATATAATAACAAATATGGAAGAATATTTGAGCGGTAAGATACAATATCGTGAAATTTATGAAAGGATGGAAAAAAATAAAAAAACAAAAATACAGAAAAAACTTAAAGAATATAAACTTTTGGATTATAAATATGTAGACATTTTTGTTGACAAAATCTATGATAAGGAAAATTTTGATTGGTATTATAGAGGAGAATTACTAAGGAAACTTCTTTTATTTACAGAAGATTTGGACGAAGGAGAAGTTGAATATTTAGCACAAAATATAAGTAGGCTTTTAAATGCAGCTGAATCTTACAATAATGAAATGTTCTTTATAGTTAGATCTTTTGATAAAATTAATAGAAACACTTTAAAACTTTTGAAAGAAAAAAGATTTATAGTAACAAATGTGACTTCTGCAACGTTATTTTTGGAATTGCTTTCTGCTGATATTGAAGTAAATGAAAATAATTATGATAGATTTATTGATTTGTTAAGAGATTTGTCGGACAAAAAAATTGATCATTTTGCTTTAGAGAATAATGCATTAGCATTAAAAATTTTTGTTGCCTCTGAATTCCAAAAGGAATACAAAGAATTTCCTATTTCAATACAATATAGAACAGCGATAAAAATAAGTAGGTTTATAGCGATAACAGGTTTCAATGAAGATTTCATAAATAAAAATCTAGAAAAAACTCTTATACCTAAAGCGATAGATATAATGTCGCGCATTCTTGAAAAATCCGGTGAGAAAATATTTATTGGGAAATACACAAAAATATTAATTGCTAATAACAATGAAAGAGCAGATATAGTAATGGGTAGAGATGGATATAGATTTACATCTAATTCTTATAAGAAAATGTTGAGGAAGCTTCTCTCGAATGAAAGAAAAATTGATGGAGAAGAAATTAATGAAGAGGAAATTGAAAAAGAAATAGAAAAAATGTTGCATATTTTTGAAGAAACAGATGAAGAAGATTTTTATGCTAAAAGAAAAGAACTTAATAATCTGTTTGAAAAATTAAACAAATTTGGAATACACATCTCGATAGGAGTTACTGTTTTTGGTGTTTTATCTGCATTTGTTCCGTTCATTCACCCTTTTTTATGGCCTTTATCTTTAGTGTTTATACCTTTATTCTTAATAATAGCCAAGCAGTTATTTTATAAATTTAACGAGGCTATTACATCTGAGTACCTTAGTAATCTTCAAAAAAAATTATCAAATTTCAGTTTGAGAAATGATTGGAAACTAAGAAAAAAAATAAATGATTTATTTAATGAAATTTCTAAATTTAGATATGAGAGAGAAAAAAATGAAAATTTATTGGTAGTATTTAATGGACATGGTGGATCAGGAATATGGGCGTATTCGATGTTCGGTCATATAAAAGTAGATAAAAAAATCGCGAAATCCATAAAGAAATTAATAGATAGTATGAGAGAGGAAAAATGGTCGGAAAAAGATATAGAAGAAACAGTGAATCGTATGAGACAAGAAAATAAAACTGAAAAAGAAATAGAAGAAGAAGTAAACAATATCAGAAAAAAAATTAAGGATGGCATTAGAAGATGGACCGAAGAAGACATAAAAAATACAGTGGAACATATAACAATAGATTTATCTTGTTGCCATTCTTATAAAACTGCTGAAATGATAAAGGAAGAACTGACAAAAAGAAGAATAGAATATAGCCCGCAGATTGTTGGTGAAGCGGGAAAAGAAATGGTATATGGTTATTCTTTATCCGGTGACACAGGCAATTTGGAATATGCAATCAATAGTTATCTTGAATCGCCTTCACGTTCCGATTCAATAACGGAAATAACACTTAAAGATATTTTTTATTCTGAAATTCAAAGTTCCAATCATACAATATTTATGGTTGATGATGAAATAAAAGGACTAATTGAAGAATTTATTGAGTATTCGAAAAAAAATGCAGGCCAATCTCAAAGTGATGTATCCAAAATAAGCTACGAGAAAAAAAGATTTCTTCATGTTGCTACTATAATACCTAGCAGCTTTATTGAAAAATTCATAAAGAGGATTGAAAACAGACATTCGAGTACTAAAAAGAGAGACTCTTATTATGTTGAACTTATAACAATTCCAACCAAAATACTTTTGAAATTATTAGGTTTAGGGAAAGACTCAAAATTAGTGAAGACAACAGAAACAGGTAAAAAAGCAAGAAATAAAATAATAAGTCTTTTAGAAGATTGGCAAATAATGTTAGGGAAATTTTTCCCTGTGGCGAGAATCGTATTTGTAATGATGCATGAGAAACAAGATAGAGATAAAGTTAATAAAGGCTTTGATAGAGTTTGGAAGTATGCAGTAGCTAACTACGGGGCAACTGTAAGTGAAAATTTAAAATATGCTGTTCCCGGTACGAGTGTTATTCGAAGAATAGGGGCTTTCTTAAAGCTTATTTCAAATAGAAATGCACGAGAAACTTTTGCAGAGGGGCACAGGAAATTTAACGAAGGTGAATTAGATAGAGAAGAAGAAGAAGAACTGCAAAAACAAAAAAAAGAAAAAGAACGAATAAAGAATGCGATAAATCAGGCAGATAATAAAGATGCATTTATTGAGCTGTTAAAAGATGTTACTAAATATAATGATGAACAAAAGGAAAAAATAGTCAATAAATTTATTGATTTCGTTAGAAAAGAATCGGATAAAAACAATAAAATTCAACTATTGGATAAATTATTGTCTCAAATGGACAAAATATTATCTGGAATAGATTATATTAAAAACTCTGATTTAAGAAGGATGATATTTGAAGAGTTTATGAATATGATAAAGAACGATATTCTTCTTACTGAAGATGAAAAAATTAAGTTTTTGGGAAATCTTTTAGAACATTTTGAAGAGTTTAATTTGGAGCAAGAACAAATAGACCATTTGTTTGGTGAATGTTTTATCTTTATTGAAAAAAATGAAAAAGATTGTAAAAGAATAATAAAAGGAATCTTGGAAAATATTCCTTCTTTCAGTACAGACAGGGTAAATGAACTTGTAAACTTTTTACTTGAAAAGAACATTTTTGATAGCAGTTATATATTTCCTGTCTTATCCCAAATAGATTTATTAGATGAAAAATATAGAGATAAAATTTTAACGATTTCAATAGATTTTATTGAGGATAATTTCATTGGAGATAATATTGGAATTGTTGTGCAAATACTTCAACAAAATAAATATTTAAATTCGACACAACAAAACAAACTTTATGACAATATAAATAAATATCTCTCAGTCTCCGATCAATTATCAATAGATTCGATAGTGGAACTTTTAGAAGCATTGCCATATGAAGAATTTAAAATCCTGGATAATGATCTCAGAGAAAAAATTATAAACTCCGCAATAAAAAAACTGGAACTACAAAAAGATATGTATGTTTCAGATAGTCAAATTGAAAAAATACTGAAAAGCATATTGTCAAAGAAAAATCTTTTAAATACTGAACAGAAAAGAAATCTGTGTGATATTCTTTTTGCTGATGTTTTCAAAATAGGAAAGGGAAAAAGGGTTTCTTTTGTTGAAAATTTCTATGAAATTATTGATTGGTTCTCGGATAGACAAAAAATAAAAATTAAAAGTATGCTAAAAGGATTGAGACGTTTTGATTCAACCAAAATAGGAAATAATAATTATAGTCCGTTAGTTTCAAAAATAAGAAATGTATCGGAAAAGGTTGAAAACAAGAGCAGGTTTTTCAATATATCATCTGTAGGAAAAGGTATAGGTGAACAGGAAATAAGAGCATTTCAGGTTTATAAAGATTTGGAAACCGAGAATTTAAAGATATTAAAGTTGTTAATGAATTTAAAATCTCAGGCAGATTTGGAAATACTAAAAGAAGAGTTAACGACATCGGAAGAAGAGATAGATTCTAATGTTTTCAAACAGTCTATTAGTAGTGTTGTAAGTCACTTTACAGGTAAAAAAGAAACCTCTAAAAAAACAATAAAAAATATGTTTGAATGTTATGAATATTTAGCAATTAATAATGACGAGACTAAAAACCTTAGAGATTTGATAAATAAATTTTTTGAACAAGATAATATAGATATAAAAAAGCAAAAAGAATTACATGGTTATGATATAAACAGTATTTTTATGGCGAATTTGACGGATATTACCATTAACGATTTGATAAATGTTATTCATCAAACAGCAATAACGGATTTTAAAACAAATATGGCTGTGTATAATGTTAGAAGAAACACTGAGAATATGGTTGTTCAGAATTTTTCAAAAAACGGTTATGTTAATCCCGAGATAGAAAAGTTATTACCAAAAATATTGCCACTCACAAAAAAATGCATGGTTTGTTTTGATGAAAAAATTTTAGTTATAAGTATTAGTGAGATGTCCGGACACAGTACAACAATAATTGTAAATACCGATAATACAAATAGAGGAATAACTTTTTCTCTTTACGATGGTTTTGAATATAGAGATTTGAGTGTAGAAAAAGTATTGAAAGAATTGGGATTTGAAACAGAAGTTCATTTGCCTTTAGTAACTGCAAAATTGGATCAAACTAATGGTTTAACCGAAGATTCTGATTTGGTAGAAAAATTTGATTTGATATTACAAATGTTTTATCTTACAACAATAAGAGCGGACCATGCCGAAAGAAAATATTATCTATACGGTTTGGAAGATTATGTCCAAAAATACATGATATCTATTGATAATTGTTTATATGATAAAAATGTTGCAGGAGACTTTCATATTCTTGTTGATTCTTTTTATAGTTTTGTAAGACAAAATAAAATTTTCACTACAAAAAGTAACCTTGATGGAATTTTAAAAGATTTGAGCCTTCCGGAAATACCTGAAGATGAAAGTGTGTTGTATAAAGAACCGCATACAGGTATAAAAGTAGTTGGCCAAACAGGAATAAATAAATATTTTAATGCTGTTCTCGATAGAGCTTTTGCGGAAGGAAGAATTGTTATAAGAGATGGAAATTTAGTTAGAAACGATGGATATAACAGTATGAAGAGTATAGAAGATTTGTTAATGGATATAGATAGTGAAGAGAGTGAAATTTTAAAACAAGCAACAATTATAGATGAATTAAATAAACAAAACAAACAGATACTTAACTTGGAAACGAAAGTTAAAGTCGGACAGTTGGAATATCAAACCGGTTATTTACAATTATCAAATGGTGACTATTTATTTGTAAAAGTATTGAAAAATCCTGTTAATGGAATGATAAGATATGCAAGTACCGAATTTGTACAGCAAAACGGACAAAGAAAAAGTTTGTCGGAAGGTGAGTTTAATAGCGAACGACTGATGTCTGTAATTAAAAACGAAGGTTACAGGATTTATGACAATCCCAGATTAAAAGGAGACAGAGAAAAAGAAACATATAGAAGAGAATTGAAAGAAGAGGAAATAAGAACAGAAAATATTTCCGTACCCGGCAGATTAATGGGTGAACAAAAAACATCTGTTGCGGGAAGAGTAGTTTTTGATTCAAAAAATGTTGTTGCAGGAGAAAGTATTTTATTTAAGGAATATTTATCTCCGGATGATATGCAGGGAACGTTAAATGCAAGAGGTATAGTTTTAACAAGCGGTATGGAGCTGAGTCATCAGGGATTAATAGTAAAAGAAAAAGGAATATTAGCCACAATAATATCCGGAGTAAATTTCATTGAAAAAGACGGTAAAATTTTTGCAGAAATAAGCTATATGGAAGAAATTGATCCTAATAAAGAAAACGTAATAAATGGTTTTAAAGTGAGAGAAGTTGAGGAAAAAACGATAATCGTTGGGGAAGGGGATGAAATTGCAATCGATGGAAAAACGGGAAGAGTTATAGTGTTCGACAAAGATGTAGTGAACGAAACATCGGAAAACAGTGACAAAATAGCAGAGTATAAAAGTTATAAAACTGAAAGAATTGTACCTAAAACGGAGGAAGAAATTATTATTAGTGAAGAAGAACAAGAACAACCCGTAAAAATTGGAGAAACAAGTGAAAGTGAAGATATAGATATTGAAAGATATATAAAAAGTCTTTACGAAACTGCATTTGAAGAATATATAAAAAGTTTTAATGAAGATGTAAATAAAAGACATTTTGGAACAAAAGCAACTAATTTACAGGAAATGTCAAAAATGGGAATCTTTGTCCCTTTTGGTGTGATGGTAGGAGATGGTGCATTTTTAAGTATATTGTTTAAAAAAGAGAATTTTAAAGAAGTCTATATAAAACAAACGCCCGACGGAACACCGACGGAAAAACAGTTTAAAAAAGAGAATTTTAAAGAAGTCTATATAAAATATGTAAAAGCAGTAAGGAGTAAAAATTTAGAGTTGGCACAAAAACATGCAAAGGAAATGTTGGAAATAATAAAAGAGTCAAGACAAGAATTATCAAAAGAATTGGCAAGGATAATAGGGAAAAAACTGAAAAAAGCAAATTTAAAAGCTACAGATAAATATGCTGTTAGATCTACTTTCAAAAATGAAGATGGAACTGAATTTTCTGCAGCAGGTGTCGGAGAATCAAAAATAGGTGTGAAGGAAGATGAAGTTGTAAATGCATTAATGGATGTTTTAGAGTCGGCTTATAGTGAAAGAAGTGTGGCTTATCAATGTTCAACCGGTAAGGAATTAGTACCATCTGCATTGATACAAAAAGCAGTTAATTCCAAAAAGTCGGCCGTAATGTTGGTAAAGGGAAACAGGATAACTATAAGTGGCTCCTGGGGACTTGGAGAGATAGTTGTTTCCGGTGAAAAAATTCAAAGTACAATAGAAATTGAAATTGATGGAAATATAGATTTAGAAAGATTAGATTATGAAGGTATTGTACAGTATATTCAAAAAAATCCGAATAGTATTAAAATTTTAAATTATGTTACGGAAAGACAAGATTATGGATACGGCTTGAATGGAGAAGTAATAAAAATTTCCACCGAAGATTCTACGAGAGAAATTTTCAGTGAAGATGATATACAGAAAATGGTCATAAATGCTTTGTATTTAAAGAAACAATATGGTTATGATCCTGATATTGAATTAGCATTTGATGAAGAAAATGTATTAAATAATCTGCAGGTCAGACCGAATACAGAAAAAGCCGGAGAAACTGAAAAAGAAATCGTAGAAGAACAAGGTGATAAAACTTCAAATGAAACACCTAAACAAACAGCACCGCAGGTTGAACAAGCTCAACAGGAAGACCAAACAACAGCAGAGCCAGAAGTAGAAGAGCAAACAGGGAAAACAGTTAGATCTGTAAAGAAATTAATATCTGTTGATTGGTTTAAAGGAGATAAAAATTTTGAAAGGGCAGGAGAAATAGCAAATAGATTAAATATCTTTATACAAAACGAAGGTAGTAATATAGTTGATGATGTTGGTATAGTACAATATATGATATCAGATGCTGTTAATACTACAAAATATGATGATTACATAGTGGAAGTAATAAAAGACTACTTATTGGGTAAAATAGATCCACAAGATGTTAAAATTGTTATACACAGTAATATACCCCAATTGAGAGAAAAAATAGAAAACTTGAAAACAAGTGCTGAGATAAAATCTTATATTCTTGAACAATTAGATAATTTAAAATTAGCTCATGTTAAAATTTGTTTGACTATAGCAGAAGAATCATTAAAACAAAATATAGATCTAACATTGGAAGATCTCACAGAATTCTTAAACGGTTCTTTAAGATATACTGATTTTTTAGATTTGTTTGAAGAAAACAGCTCTTTGGTTGGTAGAGTTTTAAATGTGGTAGGAGAAATAAATTCTTTCCTCAACAAAGGGGACATTGCGGTTGATGCCAAAACCTATGATATTGTAAAGAATATTTTACTGTATTATTTTAAAGGCGGAAGTACTTCTGATAATGATCGTGATATGATTAAAGCTATGAAAGATTTTTTCGATGTAAAATATAAAGGATTATATTCTTCATTAGATAAATCGCAAGATAGAACTGAAGAGGAAGAACTTTTTGAAAGTGTTAAAAGAAGCGGAATAGATTCTCTTTATGATGGCGATTTCTTCTCTTATGTACAAAAGTATGGTGCCAAAGTTTCTACAATTGAAGGCTTTAGTCGGGGAATAAATGAGCAAGAAAATGAGAATATATCTCAAAATGTATTTGAAAAATTGAAAGATGTAATATTAAGCTTGATATCTAAGAGATATAGAACTTTTAAAAATTATAATGGTTTCTCTTTGGGCCTTTCCGGCAACAATATTGTTGCTGCTATATCGGAAGAAACAAATTTAATGCCATGGGGAGAGTATTATACTTTTTATGATAAGCAGTATAAGATGATTGCAAGTATTAATAATATAGATGAGCATATGAAACACTTAGTTGCTGACAGTAAACTGACCGGTAAAAAAATAAGAATTTTTGTTCAGACTGAAATTTTTGGAATAAACAGGGAAGAAGCTGCTGAAAAATCGGCAAAATTCTTTGAAGAAAACCCGAATTTACAACAGTATCAAAGATTGGATGCAAGTCCCTATGGCTTTGGAATTACTACTGAAGAAATAATGTGGTTAAAACAACACCCCGAAAGTTTAAAATATGTTGAGTTTGTTTTTGATGCTTACGAATATTTTGACGAGATTACTCAAAAAACTAAAAGTATGCGTAATTTAAAAAATTTTTATCGAGAAAATTTTGTTTCGTCTCAACTCGGTAAAACTTCACTTGCCAATTATGAAGAAAGTGATATGGATGGAATTCCGGAAGAGAAGAAAGAATTAATTAATTCTATAAAAATTGAATATGAAAGATTTGAAAATAATCAATATGATAGAAAGATTTTTGTTTCTCATGACTTAGAAGAAATGAAAGAAGCAGATATAGAGATTTTGAAAAGATATTTGAAATTTTTAAAAAAGCTAGATGAACATTATAAATATATTTCAACCCTTTATAGCTCTTATATCGATTATAGAAAATATACTGATGATGACGACTTGATAATGGAGTTCTTCATATTGAACAAACTTAGTATATCGGACTTTCTTGATAAAGCAAAAAAATTAAAATTGAGTCCCGACGGAGATGAAACAAAAAGTGTTAAAGTGGAATTATCCAATGGTAGAAAATATAGTGTTGGAATACTTCCTGAAAATTACAAAGGAAATTGGAATTTTGCTGTCACAGACTTAAAGAAGGGAAAAACCTCACAGATGGAATTAGGCGAAATAGAAAGATTATTATCAATAACATTAAGGGTTGATAATGGGACAATATTTATATTACCTTATGGCGACAAAGAAACCAAGGTGTATTTGGACGAACAAAAACAGGAAACAGCACAGGAAGTTGAACAAGCTAAACAGCAAGGAAGCCTTTTTGATAGCATAGAAGAAAGTGGTGTAGGTAAATTACATAAAGGAGATGAAAGTTTTTATGATTATGTAACAGGACATGGTGCTAAAGTTTCTACATTTGAAGACTATAGTAAGGAAATTATAAATGAGCCTTATAACGCCGGAAACCTATCAGAAGCAGAATCAGAGTCGAAAGAAAAGAGAATAGGACGGTATAGAGGCTTTTCTTTGGGCCTTTCCGGCAGAAATATCGTGGCTGCTATATCGGAAGAAGATAATTTGATGCCGTGGGGAGAGTATTATAAACTTTATGATACATTTACCAGTGTAGATGATCATCTAAGTCACTTAGTTGCCGATAGCGAACAAACAGGTAAAAAAATAATAGTATTTGTTGCAACGAATATTGATGTTATGTCAGAAGAGGAAAGTGCGGAGCGTTCTGCAAAATTTTTTGAAGCAAATCCGGATTTACAAAAGTTTGCCATGAAAACTAAAGGTGTTAGTAAGAAAGAAATAGAGTGGTTGTTAAGCAATCCCGAAAGTTTAAAGCATGTTGAGTTTGTTTTTGATGCATATAAATTTTTTGATGAAAATCGAGAATCTAAAAGTTTATATGATTTAAGAAAAATTTATCGAGAAAACCGTCCGGATAAAAGCTCTCCATCTGAATCGGCTGAAAATTTAAGTGCCGAGTATGAAGATATCACAGATCAGGAAATTGAACAATTAAAAAAAGAAGAATTAATTAACCATATAATGAAGGTATATACTAAATTTGACCATTATAATAAATACACAGCTTATTCGCCAGCTTCGTTAGCAAAAGAAGATGAGTCTTTTTTAAGGAAATTCCTTAGAACTTTACGTGATCTTGATAGAGGACAAAAGAATATTGCAAATTTATATTCTGACTATACAGCTTACAAATTATACACAGATGACTATGATTTAATAATGAACTTTTTGACAGGTAAATTAAGTCTTGATAAGTTTCTTGAAGAGGTTAAGTTATTATCCTTTAATTATGAAAAAAATACAGTACAGACATTTATAGTGGAAATGCCTGAAGGAAAGAAATACAGTATTGAAATAAATCCGCAACTTTATACTAACGATTTTAATCTTTATGATACAAAATTCGAAGTTACAGATTTATCAAATGGTGAAACATCAGAAATGTCTTTGGGAGAAATACAAACTCAATTCTCAATAACTTTAAGAAACAATTTATATAAAGAAGGGGAAAAAGCCAATATAAAAGATGTGAAAATATTAGTTCTACGAGATAATATGCAAGAAGGAACAAAAGTATATTTGGACGAACAGCAACAACAAACAACACCACAGATTGAAAACGAACCCGAAATACAACAGCCGAACACACAACCAATAGCACCGCAAGTTGAACAATCTCAACAGAAAAGTCAGACAGAAGTAGAAGATCAAACAGGGAAAACTACTCAAGAAGAATTAGAACAAGAAAAGGAACCAACTACGAAATTTGAACAAACTCAACAAGAACCGATGCCGCAGGTTGAACAAGAATCCGAAACTCAACAACAAGATGAACAAATAGTATTTAATCTTGCTAAAGATTATCAAGTAGAACACATTAGAGGACATGAAAATATAGTTTTTAAACTTACGGATAAAACAACAGGTAAAGTTTTTTATTTAAAAAGTACTGATAATTATGAAGAAATAGAAAGAACAAAAAAAGCTTATGAGTCTATAAAAAACGAAAAATTTGAAAATATCATATTTGAAACAGTTAAAATAGTTGAAGATAATCAGGATGTGTTAAATTCTTTTGCCGGGAAGTATGGAATAAAGGGTGAAGGGAAATATTGGTTTGTTACGGAAGAAGTATTTTCTTCCAGATCTTTATACGAAACTGATTACGAAATTTTGAAAAGAATACAAGTAACAAAACAAGAAGAGGAAGATATCTTTGCTGCATTTGGGAAGATAAATGCTGCAGGAGTGGTACATTGTGATTTGCTTTTAGGGGAAAATATGTTTTTTAAGAGAAGAGATGACGGGAAATTAGTTGTAAGTGTTATAGATTATGGTTTATTACCGGATGTTTTAATGGGAGAAGAGGGTATAGATAATATAGACAATTTTGATATGGAATATCTCAGAAAATTGTTTCCGAGTGAAGAAGAAAAAGAGCGTAGAAAAGAGAGGCTTGATGAATTTTTAAAGAAATTAAGGGAAG
>JAEEGF011459488.1_pt1 | contig 30986 bp, 17 predicted proteins | sample 9134171 | NCBI WGS metagenome assembly JAEEGF01 (sample SAMN16246542, study PRJNA631951) | gut metagenome | biome: gut microbiome; feature: rumen; material: AP-attached | host: Bos | place: Iran: Karaj | collected 2018-10 | reverse complement strand
TCAAGAATCTTGGGTATCATACCGTCGGTGTGGATTTTACACCAGTTGTTGATGATGTCCACATTCCTGCTATTGCCGAAGTCAAACGCATCGATTTGGGCAGAGTAATACTCCTGCATGTCCGTCTTATACTTGGGGATAAGGCGGTAGTTCATAGCCGAGTTGATGTAGATGCTATTAGCGATTTTTATCGTCACCGTTGAGTCAACACCTGAGGCTACATCCATTATCTTCTTGAAGTGCTGGCTGATCTCTTGTGCCGAACCATCCAGCCCAAGCACATTGGTAATCTCGCGCTGAGTCTGGCCTTCAGCACCCTCGTTGAGCATTCCCAGCAGATAGCTCACGCTGATGGGGGACATGATGAAGCTGCGATCGCCATGCTTCTGCTCATAGATGGTGCGGAACAGGTTGCAAGCGAAATTATTGTTGCCTTCAGCTATCTTGCCTTGAGTTGTGGTCGGTGCGCTGTCCTTGGCGAAAGTCAGGATACTGCTCATCAGCACTAAGGCAACCATTGCGCCATATTTCCAAGTTTTTTTCATATCAGTTTATTTAAATAATTAGGTTGATAAAAATGGATGATCTCTCGCTGGCAAAGTTACAACGGATTATTTGATTTAATGCGATAAAATGCTAAAATCCATAGCTTATTTTGTAAAATTAAACAATTTGTTTACAATTATTTACAAAAACTCATCACTAGGCCATTCTCTGGGTTCTTAGTTCCAGGCATGTGGTTTTTTCCTCTTTTTTATACTGGTTTTTTATCCATGTCTTGCCTTATTTATACCTAAAAGATGAATTGAATTACAAATTGTCTAAAAATGCCTTGCGTTGTGAAAAAAATAAAAGTACTTTTGCGTATCAAACCCAAACTATTATAGTTTCTCTATATAGGATTGTATTATTATGCCATCTATAACCAATAATCAGATAAAGCGATGAAGAGATTAAGGATGTATTTAGCCCTGGCCATCATGATGTGTATGTGCCTGGGCGCTAATGCTCGGTCGAGTTATTACAATGACCCGGGCGGAGGACAGTACTATGCCAATGTGTACATGGCTTGGTCGACCGATAACGAGTCTTACGGCTGGTGTACCGGTGACAGCGAGTATGATGCAATGGGCAGGTTCACAGGCTTCTCCAGCGAGAATAGAGGGAAGTTCACGACTGACCGCCCTGGAATGATGATCAAATTCCGTTACCATGCCTCGCAGTCCAAGGACTTTGACTACAAGAGCACGGAGTATAAGGTCTATGCCATAATGGCCGACGGAACTTCGGTTCAGATCGGTCATAATAATGCAGGCTCGGTACGCTTGGAAAATGACAATACAGCCTACGCGGTGCTTGTGAGTCCTGGATTTGACGGTACTTGGGCGAGTTTCCGCATATTCCTGCATCAGAGGGCCATTGACCAAGGTGTCAAAACGATTGTGGTTTCTGGAACGTCCTCCTATCATCAGGACAACTTTTTTACCAAGGACCGTGACATGACGATCAACTACTGGTATGAGAAAGATGTGAGCACCGACTACACCCGTGTGCCGGCACCAACCATCACATGGGACAAGCCTGGTGAGGTTCAGGTGCTTATGGACCATACCAGCATCCCCTTACCTGATGAGGACCAGTACTGGCGCGACTTGGGTACGGGCAATCCGCAGCATCGAAACGGTATCGGCACTATGCCTGGAGAATACCAGTATAAGGGCATCTACAAGGTGACCGTACTTGGCGCTGATGATAGGGTTATCGTACCGACCCAGACACTGGAATATGATGGCCATGACAAGAAAACTGTCGCCATCCAAGTTCCGATGGACAAGACCTTCAAGGTGACTGTGGAACGCAGCACGGCGGTGAAAATGCGCATCAATTACTGGAATGGCGGAAGTTCCGAGTATTCCACCAATTGGACCATCACCGAGAATCTCGCGGGCAGTGAGACGACTACCGCAACGTTCAATAATGACAAACTCAATGTGAGTGTCGATTTCAACCAGGTGACAGGCGACTTGCGCTTGGGATGGGAGGATCAAGCTGACCCCAAAGAAGGTGATTTCCAGATCTATCGAACGACAGTGGACGAGAACGGCAACTTCAAGAGCAACCGCATGAAGTTGGGAACGACATCCCGTCAGTATTACATTGACGGCCTGGAGCAAGGCCTGGAATACGGCAAGCGATATCGTTACGAGATCTTCCAGCTCAAGCAGGTATGGAGTGATATCAACATTCCCACCGATCCTGAACCCTTGACCATCCTTGATGCCTCTGAGGTATGGGTAAGCACCACCCCTGTCATCCCGTTGGTACTTGTTCAGGATGCTACGGTTACCGACAAGGTGAAGATTGATTGGGAATTTGGTGGCATACCCGCCAGTGACAATATGGTGAAGTTTGCTGTCAACCGCATTACCCCCGACGGCACCCTGGAAAACAATTATGGTACTGTCGATGTTGACAGGCGGGCAGGGAAAGCCTCATTTGAGGACACACGGCCAGCCAGCAATTGCGATATCTACCGCTACTTTGTCACGACCAATCTGGTGGACAACAAGATCCATTATAGCAGCGACACCATCGCAGCCCATGTGCTTGACGGCAGTGTCGTTACCTCCGTGACAATCAGCAAGGGTGACTTTAAAACGGGTGTGCGTCTCACGTGGAGAGCTAAGCAAGTGGGTACCCAGCCGACGACCTATGACGTGAAACGTCGTTTCATCGGCGATGATGAATGGATTACCATCTACACTACCCAGGGCACTGCGACAGAGTATGTCTATCTTGACGAATCTGCCGAGCCGGGCCGCTATTATGAATACCGCGTGACAGCTTATGGCGCTGACTGTGACGGCACCGGAAATATGGTTGTGAGCAACTATATCGAGGAGACTGGCTTCGGTCAGGCAACTGGTGTGATTGCTGGACGTGTGACCTTTGAGACCGGCACTGCTGTCCCGAACGTGCAAGTCATGCTTGATCGCACCAACGATGAGCAGTCAACGCGTGACCAATTCTATAGCCGCCGCATCTATCAAGGAGGTTTGGGCGTCATGTGGCAGCCCACATTGAATTATGCCCAGGGGTTGATTGCTCCCGAGAAAGCCTTTACCGTACAGATGTGGTTCAGTCCTGACCAGACCATCCGTAATGCTAGTGGAAGCACCGTCGATTATTCAAAGGTTTTGACGTTTGACGGTATCGGCGACCTGAGGCTCGTCCCGACAGAGACCAGTGGTCAATATCTGTTGCAATGGCACATGGACAGCAACGAGGAAGCACTCATCGTAGCTCCCGACACGATCTGTGCCGGCATCTTCAGCCATGTCACCCTGCGTCACGATGGTGCTGGTAAATATGATATGATTCTGGATGGCGAATCTGATGGTGTTAGTGCCCAGGTGAGCGGGGACTATGCGTTTACCGACCATCATGGCAAAGCAATCATCTACTTTGGCGGCGGTGACGAAGACAAGATTCATGGTTATAGCGGCTATATTGATGATGTACGCCTGTGGAGCAAGGCCTTGACCAATGATGAGATTGCCCGAGACCGCAACCGCATCCTCAGTGGTCGTGAGGATGGCTTGAAGCTCTACTATCCGTTTGACGAAGGTTTAACACTGTACGCCTATGACAATTCTTATACCAATGGCGCACCCAATGGCAACCATCCCATCATCAACCGCAACAGCCTTGCGTCAACGTTCATTCCCACCCATGACCAATTGAGTCTCTATGGAATGACCAATACCAATGGCGAGTACATTATCCGTGGTATCCCCTTCAGCGGCAGTGGAACGGGCTACACCGTTCGCCCCGTGTTGGGTGTTCACGATTTCAGTCCTACAAGCCGTACAGGTTTCATCAGCGCCAATTCATTATCACTCAACGGGTATGACTTCACCGATGTGTCAAGCTTCACCGTCAGTGGTACCATCCGCTATTCCGGAACCACCGTTCCTGTCGACAGTGTCATGTTCTTTGTTGACGGAACCCCCTGCACGCGTGAGAACAAAACCATCTATAGTGATGCCAATGGTGAATTCACCATCTCGGTGCCCATCGGTGAGCATTATATTGAGGTAAAGCGCAACGGTCACACCTTTGAGGGGGCAGGCCGATATCCGCAGCAGGAGGGAGAACGCTATGACTTCCGCAGTGAGACGCATCTTGATTTCTATGACAACACGCTGGTCAACTTCTCGGGTCGCGTCACCGGTGGTGCTACCCAAGGCAGTGTTCCCCTGGGTTATGGCTATAGCCAGAACACCATCGGCAAGGCCACCATCAAACTCACCATGCTTGACCACCCGCAACGACGCATCAATGCCATCAAGCGGGAGACGGGTACGACTGTAGAATGGGTGGACAATCCCGAACGAGTCGATGTTCCCTCGGCAGCCGATGCCATCCACAGTACCTCGTGGCGTGGGTTTAACGACCCCGATGAGGTGAAAGTGGTCTATATCACGACCGACTCCCTCACGGGCGAGTTCAGCGCCATGCTGCCGCCCCTGCGCTATGCCGTCGAGAGCGTGAAATTTGACAATAACCATGGCCTGGAGACTGATGAGGTGTTCCGCAACATTCCGGCCATCAACCTGTCCAATCCGTTGGACAGCATTCGTCCTGACACCCTCTGGAATGAGTTACACACCACCTATCTGCCGCTCTACCGCTGCAACAAGAAACTGTTGTTGACCTACCGCAGCCAGCCCGTGTTTGATGTGATTCAGATAGGTGCAGCAGCGGGTGCATTCGGTAACGATACCATCATGATGGGTGATGATAACGATATTGCCTTGCCTATTTATCATGTTGACGAGGGCACAGGAAACGTAGATTATTATTATGACTACCCGCTGTTCTTGCAACACCGCAATTACCGTTACAAGATTAAACTCTATGAGCCATACCAAAACTATGACCGTTTGGCAGAGGGTATCCTATACCGAGACGTCATGGCCGACTCCATCATTACCATCAATAATGAGATGGGCAACGGGGTGGCTGTTATGGCCAACGACACCACAATTGATGGGCGCACAATCTATGCGGGCACCATCATCGAAATGCAGGCTAACCAAATCAAATTGGACAACAAGGGCGAAGCCATCTATGAGTGGACTGCCGGATTCCCCAATCTGACGGCGCCTTATTTGCGTTCGATGAACATTGCCTCGGTCATCAATGGCAGGTCCGTCAATTGGTTACCCAATTCGTTACAGGGCATTGTGCTGGGCGTTGTGCCCACGGGCAATAACTTCATTACCGCCGGTCCCAGTTATGTGGACATGGTATTGCGAGATCCCCCTGGTTCGGGTTCCAGCGCTACCTGGAGCGTTGATACCGTCAAGACAGCCTATACCACCAAGATCCATGGCTTGCATCAGGGTACTAATATCAAGTTCAAGTATTCAACGGGATTTGAAGTTATCACTTCATTCGGTATTGGCGTGGCATCAGTTACTACCGCTAAAATCCTACATGATGAAACCGTTACTGGAGGCTATGAACTGACGTCGGATTGGGACAACACGAGATACACGACCTATACCAACTCCCACAGTGTTTCAACATCTAGTGGAGGTGGTTATGTGGGCAGCGATGGTGATGTGTTTATCGGTTACTCCACCAACTACATCGTGGGGGCTGCCAACGAAGTCAACCTGATGCTACAGGACGATGGAACCTATAAGTTGGGTAATGACCGCTGCATGAGCATGGGCGAAAAATTTGGCACCCATTTCAATTATACGCAGAAGTATATTGAGAAAACCCTTATTCCCAACATCAAAGCCACACGCAACAGTAAGTTTACGCACATCACCGACTTGAGCCAGATGGAGGAGAATCCCGTAGTGCCCACCTACTACACGCTCTTGACCGAGGATAACCCCAACTATGGACTTTCCAATGATGATGAGAAGTGGGGGGACCAAGCCAATCCAACAACTGAAGGCCCAATGCCCAGCTACTACTTCCGCACACCCAAAACCTATAATGGTTGCGATAGCGTGCGCTGGTTCAATGAGTCCATCAAACTATGGAGAGACCAGTTATCGCTCAACGAGCAGGACAAGGTCGAGGCGTTCCAGAATGAGAGCAAATATCTCAAGAGGAATGAGTCGTTTGAGTACGGAGATGTGGTAAATGCATCGTCAATCACCGACAGCTTGCGTCGCAGCAATCAGACGTTAAAAGTAAAGTCAACTTTAGTCTGGAACTCATTGGGCGGCTTTAACGCCAATGGCTCCGGAGTATCAATTGAAAGCTCCATCAGTGCAGGACACAATTATGTCAAGAACGATGTTGACGAGCAGAAGTTCAAGGAAGTATTCAGCTACAAATTCGACGACACCAACTCCGAGGAGGCTCACACAGTGGACATCTTCACCTCTCCTCGCAGTTGGGGACCGATTTTCCGTACCCGAGCGGGTCAGACCCGATGCCCCTATGAGCCCGAGCAGCGCACCAAGTACTATGAAGAGGGGCGCCACATCCTGAACTATGGCACGATGAAACTTGACAACCCCAAGATCAGCATGCCCCAGCGCAATATCACCGATATTCCCGCCGGTCATGATGCCAACATCGAGGTGTGGCTCACCAACGAGAGTGAGACACATTCCCAGTACAATGTCGTCAAACTGGCGATTGATCCTGTCAGCAATCCTAACGGGTTGGTTGTACTGTTCAACGGTCTGCCGCTGGCTCAAGGAAGCGACATCTGGATTCCTTACGGCCAGACGGTAAAATTGACGCTCACCATCCGTCAGAGCGACCCGTCGGTTCTTGACTATAACGATCTCAAGTTGCAGTTGATGAGCACCTGCCTGGCAAACACTGCCATGGACGAAGTTTCATTCAGTGCCCATTTTGTACCCGCAGCACCTGCTGTCACGCTGAAGTTGAACAAGAATATCTTGAACTACAAGGCTTATAGGGATAATGATGGCATCGTAGCCACCATTAGCGACATTTATCGTCAGTTCACGGGCTTTAAGGGAATAAGGCTCAAGTACCGCTTCATCGGTGATGACAACTGGATTGTCGCCCACGATTGGGTGAACGGTGATCAGTATCTTGACGAAGGTGAAGAAACTGAATTCCAGAGCCTGATTCCTAGCGAGACACCCAATATCAACTACACCCTGCAGTTGCCCAATATCGACGGACGCTACTTGGTTGTTGCCGAGAGCTATTGTACCAATGGAGTGGTCAATGTCACTCCCGAGCTCGAGATCATCCGCGACACCCGCGGTCCCAAGCTATTAGGCCAGGTGGAGCCCAATACCGGCATCTTTACGCCCGCCGATAATATCCACCTCCGCTTCAACGAGGACATCCGCGAGAGTTACCTCACCAAGGATGATAACTTCGTCATCACAGGCGTGCTCAACGACGCTCCTGTAGATCACGAGGTATCGCTCCAGCTCAACGGCAACGAGGTCAGCACCGAGGCTTATCTGCCTATCAATGATACAGACTTCTCGCTGAGCTTCTGGATGAAGCGCCAGTCGGGTGGAACAGTCCTCTGTCATGGTACCAACGACAACTTTATGGCCCTTAAGGTCACCGACGACGGGTCTGCCATGCTCGACATGACGGGAGAAACGTTCACTTCAAGCAAGACGATTCCTGTCGACAAGTGGGTATTTGTCGGTATGACCTACAAGCATGGCGCTTCGCCTGTTATCAATGCATTCTATGCCATCGAGGATGAGGTAGTGCCCTTGTTTGATAACATTATCGTGCCTCCCTATGTCGGTGAGGGCCGCGTGAGTGTAGGTGACGGCTTCCATGGCGCAATGCATCAGTTGTCCATCTGGAAGAAGCTGCTCACGCGTGAAGAGATTTTGGAAAACAAGATGAACAACATCCCGCCCTACACGCCAGGCATTATCAGTTACTGGAAGATGAATGAGGGACACGGCACGGTCGTGAGAGACTATGCACGCAGCCGCAACATGATTATGGAAACCGAACAGTGGAATATCGACAATGTGAATCTGGCGGCACATCTCGACGGACAGACCTCATTGAAGGCCGATATCTCTAGGATGGATTCACGCTCGACCGACAGTTATCTCATCGAGATGTGGTTCCGTGGTGAGCCTGACGCTAATCATGAGGCAACACTGTTCTCCATCGTCAATAACATCTGGTTGGGCTTCAATGAAGCCGGAGGCTTGGAAGTACGCACCTTCGGTCAGGGGCCACAGTCTTCGCTCATTTCCGAGGGCACCCGTTATCTCCTCACTGATGTGAATTACAGTGACGGCTATTGGCACCACTTGGCATTCAACGTGCGACGTGGTTTGAGCACCATAGCCTATGTTGATGGCAAAGCTGTAAAGACCATGGCCGAGCAACTGATACCCGCTCCCCAAGGTGATTATCTTTACATCGGCTCGACAAAGCGTAAGGTGGATACTGAGGAAGTGGATGCACGCTTCTTCAAGGGTGACATCGATGAGTTGCGTGTGTGGAGCATCGCTGCCGATGCCACGACGGTTACCAGCGGCCGATATGCTATGGTTGATACTGCCAAGGTTGTCGGTCTGGTAGGTTACTTCCCCATGCAGCGTGCACTGCTCGATGCGAATGGCAACATTATCCACGAGTTCTCTCTTGTGAACAAGATGCTGCCATCGACTGCCCTGACGCCCACTCATGCCACTCCTACTCAAGCACTCACCGCTCCGGCGTTGAAGAGTGCTCCCGACGAGCAGAACATCGACTTTGACTTCACGGCCAGCAATGACGAGATTTACATCACCCTGCGTGAACTGCCCTCGCGACTGCATGGCAATCAGATTAACGTCCGTGTGAAGAATGTGAAGGACAACTGCGATAACCTCAGCGAGAACATATCGTGGAGTGCTGTTGCCAACTATAACTCACTCGAGTGGGAGGACAATGATATTCAGTTTGGAGTCGATCGCCTTAATGAGTACAACTTCCACACTTGGATTAAGAACAATAGTAGCACCAGCACTGCCTTTACCATCAGTGGTGCGCCCAGATGGGTAAAGGTTTCACCCACCGAAGGGACCATCGGTGTAAATAGTGACATCAGGATCTCTTTCACTATTGAGGCTGGTTCTCCTGTTGGCAAGCATGACTTGATTATCTATGCCTGTGATGAGGACGGCATCTACACGCCCTTGCATGTTTCTCTCGACATCAAGGGTAATGAGCCCTCATGGAGTGTAGATATCAATAATTATGAGTCCACCATGAACGTGATCGGTCAGTTCTATCTCAATGACAAGATTGACCAGAACTCCAATACCAAGGTGGCTGCATTTATCAATGGTGAGTGCCGTGGTGTAGCCTCGCCTCGCCTCTTGGCCTCACGAGGTGCTTACTTTGTGAACATGACCATCTATGGCACCGAAGAGTCTGTTGCTCCCGAGCCTATCGTATTTAAGATCTACAGTGGCGAGGAAGGGGTTGTTTACAACAATGTGACTACTATCGTCGGTAGTTTGATAAGACCGCTCAATTTCCAGCCTAACGCGTTGATTGGTACCTATGATGAACCGGTCAAGTGGATTGTGGATGATGAGATAGAGCAGACGATAGACTTCAAGAAAGGCTGGAACTGGATTTCGTTCTACGTTGATCCTTATGTCAAACCCATGGGACCCGAACAAGCCTTCGGTCATGATTGGGCCTATGAACGCATCAACAGCAAGAACGATGGCTTCAGCGTGTGTGACAGTACCGAGTGGATTGGTACACTGACTGAGCTCCATGCTGGTAATATGTATAAGGTGAGAGTCAACCGCGATGTGACCGCCCACATCCAGGGCACATACATTGACCCGTCGGTTACCAGCCAGCAGATTGTCAGCGGATGGAACTGGATTGGACCGTTCTCCATCTATAACCTGACGATTAGTGAGGCGTTTGCCGACCTGGATCCTGTCAAGGGTGACTACATCAAGAACAAGGAACGCATCTCCATCTACAATGGCCGATTCTGGGACGGTACGCTGACTGCCATTATTCCGGGCGAGGGATACTATTACTTCAATAATGGTCCCGACAAGACATTCCGTTATCCCAGTGGCAAGGGAACGGAGAATGCCCCCATGCGTCAACCTGGACAGGACCAGTGGTATCCGTTCACGCCGGTGGATCACCACAACTTCAGCGACAACATGAATGTCATTGCTAAAGTTAAGTTTGGTGATACGCTTGTTGACACAGTTGCCATCGGTGCGTTTATTGAGAACCAGTGCCGCGGTGTCGTGCGCGCTATCAATGGCACTTACTTCCTCACCGTGGCTGCCAATGCCGATGAGAGCGGCAATCAGGTTGACTTCCGCACGCTCATTGACGGTCAGGTATTAGTGGCCAATAATCCTGTCACCTTCACCAGTGACCGCCTGATTGGAGACCTGGATAATCCTTACATCATCACCTTCGGCTCCAGCGGTGTGAATGATATGGCGATGATGACCGCGTCAATACTTGTCGCTCCCACATTGACAAGCGGTAACGTCAACGTCATGGCGACAGCTCCCCTTGCCGACGTGAGGGTTTACTCCAGCGGCGGAGCCCTGATGAAACAGGTGAAGGCTAATGGTAGCCAGTCACTCACGATTGACCTGAGTGGCTATGCCAGCGGTGTTTACCTCGTTGAGGTGGTGACTGCAAGCGGTGAGCGTCATGTAGAGCGAGTCGTCCTCTCGCCCACCGCAAACAACTGATAAAGTAGTCCCATTGGGGCAAATATGAACGAAGCGGCTGAGAACCCTCAGTCGCTTCGTTCGTTATCATTGGTGACCGTTAATAGTCAAGAAGCACTTAGCAATACCGATAAACAGGGCTTGTGATTACGATTCTTTTCATTTGTTTTTGGTTGCCGTTACCCAGACGGGGTCTTCGTTCATCACTGGCTTGTTCACTGCCATCACACCCGATAGGTTGTGAGGCATGTAGGGCTCCTCTAGATAACGGATGTCGTCGGCAGTAAGCTTTACATCAAGCGACTTCACGGCACCCTCGATGTGGTGCAGCTTGGTGGCTCCCACGATAGGCGACTCCACCTTGGTCAGTAGCCATGCCAGTGCAATCTGCGTCATCTCCACGCCATAACGGTCGGCCAGTTCTACTACACGCTCCACGATGAGGTTGTCCTGCTCGGCGGTAGCGTCGTACTTGAAGTGCATGAAAGCGTCTTTCTCCTGACGCAGGGAGGTCTCTCCAGGACGCTTGGCCAACTTGCCTGAGGCCAACGCACTGTAAGGGGTCTGTGCGATATTGTCCTCACGGCACAGCGGTTGCATTTCACGTTCCTCCTCGCGCATGATCAGATTGTAGTGGTTCTGCACGCTGATGAACTTTGCCCAGCCGTTCTTTTCGGCCAAAGCATTCATCTTCGCCAACTGGTAGGCATAGGCATTGGCGATGCCGATATAGCGGGCCTTGCCTGAGCGTACAGCCTCGTTCATGCCCTCAAGAATCTCTTCGGCAGGCGTCTTATAGTCCCAGATGTGGTAGATATACAGGTCCACATAGTCCATGCCCAAGTGCTGTAGACTGCTGTCGATATTATTCAGCACATGCTGGCGGCCATTGATGCCAGTAGCAATCTCCTCGTCGGTACGCGGCAGGAATTTGGTGGCGACAACCACATCCTCACGCTTCGCCATATCGCGCAAAGCTTTTCCGACATACTGCTCGGACGTGCCCAGCTGGTAGGCGATGGCCGTGTCAAAGAAGTTCACGCCCAAGTCAAGAGCTCGGCGGATAATCTCCCTTGTCGGTTCCTCGCCGATGGTCCATGAGTGCTGGCCGATGGTCGGATCACCGAAGCCCATGCAGCCCAAGCAGATGCGCGATACGTGCAAGTCAGAATTTCCCAGTTTTACGTATTCCATATTATCGTTGTTTCTTAAAGATCAGTTGCATTGTTTCAGGGTCAAGCGGCTGCATCGTGGGCAGTTTAAGGCTTTTTACCATGTGTAACGTGCCTTGCTTGTATTTCTGGAAATGCTCCGTCTGCAGATGCGACTGATAGGCGGCATCCGAAGCATAAATCTCCAGAATACGAATCTGCGTGGAATCCTCGGCACTCTGCATCGGGAACAGGCAGATGACACCCGGCTCACGCTCCACACTGAGGCGATCCACTTCGTTGGCAAACGCCAGATACTCTTCCAAGTATTGCGGATACACTTCAATTTCAGCAATGCGGACAATCATCGTCTCGCTTGTGATAGGACTTGTGAATTCATCATCAGTCACCTTGCGCAACTGCACGGCATGCTCCTTACCCTCGACTATCTCGGTGACGGTCATACATTCGGCAGCACTCCAGGGTGTAGCTCCATTCCAATGGCGGACATTGGGCGCAGTGGTCACCACGTCACCTTTGTGCAGCAACTGCTTGGGCTTGCCTTCTTCCTGATAGTAAGCCTCACCGCTGAGCACCATCAGCACTTGAGTCGCATTGGGATGATAGTGCCAGGAATTGCGGCTTCCCTGCTCAAAAAGGAAATTGGTGGTCATCTGCCGATCGCTGCGACTGAGTACTGAGATGCGGACTGTGCCCGTATTAAATTCGGCGGGAGCAGTGAATTCGGTGGGAAAAATGGTCTGCGCCTGAACTGCGGCACACAGGCTCAGCAGAGCAGTCAGTAACAGAAATGATATCTTCTTCATCGGTGTTTGGTCATTTAAATAATTGATTTGCATTCTTCCACAGGATCAGTTCCTTGAACGGTGCTAGGTCGGGCTCGTCGCTGAGGTACTGTTTCATTCTCGCTAAGCTTTGCGTGAGCACCTGTGGGGCAACGTAGGGATAGTCTGAGCCATATAGCAGATGGTCGGGCGTGGTGATGGTAAGCATCATGCGGATGGTCTCGGGAGAATGGGCGCCGGCAAGGTCGTAGTAGAGCGCCGACAGATTGGCCTCCCAATCAATGTCGCCCACCATCTTGTTGGCTTGCATGACGGGCGTGAGCGACTTCATGCGTGGCACGGCAAGGGGCAGATAGGCCCCGCAATGGGGAACCACGACCTTCACGTTAGGATAACGGGCCAGCACGTTACGGCTGATCATGTTGCTCACGGCGCGGGTCGTTTCCGACAGGTATTCCTGCATGGCCAACGGTGTCTGTGCCATCACCTCACGGTTGACAGGGTCAGGACGGTGCGGATGCAGAATGACAACCGCACTACGCTCGTTGAGCACGGAAAAGAGTGTATCCAGTTCCGGCGCACCCAGGTATTGACCATGCACGTTGGTAGCCAGTTTGATGCCATCGGCGCCTAGCGTGTCAAGCGCATAGGCCATCTCGCGGATAGCTGCCTGCACATCAGGCAACGGCAGCGCGGCGCAGAACAGGAACCGGCCAGGATGCTCGCGCTTGATGCGGGCTGCCTCCTCGTTGGTCGCTCTCACCACGTCGGCCGATGACGGTTGTGGGGCTGCTAGCGTCAGCACTGAGGTCTCAATGCCCGTCTCGTCCATCCATCTCAGATGGCCCTCCACGTCATACTGCGGCAACGGGAACCCTTCCTCCATGAGCCGCCCTTCAGCTTCTAGCGCAGAAACGAAGCCAGGAGTGATGATGTGGCTGTGCACATCCATCACTCCCTGAGCCATCATACTTAAGGCTATAGCCATGTATAGAAACGTGACTTTGATTCTCATCTCATTCCATACTGTGTTCCCAGCCGCCTCGGGTATCAATACCAGTGGCGTCAGCCAGTTTTTCTAATCTTGCCACCTCTTCGTCAGTCAACTGAATCTTTGAGGCTTCGGCGGCCTCAATGACGTGACGCTCCTTGGTCGCTCCAATGAGAGGCAACACTCCCTTGGCGATGGCCCAAGCGATGCCAATCTGTGAACACGAAGCACCGTATTTCTGGCCAATAGCGGTCATTTCATTCGTCAGTACCTCCAACTCAGACAGTACGGGATTGTACTTCTTGCCGCGGTCACTCTCCTCGGGCAGCGGGTTCTCCTTGTTGTACTTGCCGCTGAGGGCACCTTGCTCGAGCACCATGTAGGCCCAGAATTCAATGCCGTTCTTCTTGCAGTAGTCAAGCACTCCACCTTTCTCGCTAGAGCGGTACAGCAATGAGAAATGGTTCTGGACGGCCGAAACCTTGAAACCTGCTTCGCCCAGGATCTCGTTGGCGCGTTCAATCTCTTGGATGTTATGGTTGGATACGCCCACGCGTTTCACCTTGCCGCTCTTCAACAAGGGAATGAGACCAGGTGTCCAACGCTCCACATCCATCGGATTGTGAATCCAGTAAATGTCGATGTAACCGCAGTCCATGCGTTCGATGGATGCATCGGCCATCTTTACAACACTATTTTCATAAATCTCAGCAAGTTGCGGGGTGAACTTGGTTGAAATCGCAACATCTTCACGATTTACCCCCTTGGCGAGTGTACCGAGTATGCGCTCCGATTCGCCCATACCATAAACAGTTGCAGTGTCCCACAGGTTCAGTCCGCACTTCATCGCTGTTTCAAACACTGGTTTCAAGTTCTCAACATCAGTATTGGAACCGAATACGGCATCTCCGCCAAAAGCTCCTGCGCCCCAAGCCCAGGTGCCTAATGCAATCTTTGTCTCTTTCATCATCGGGTTTTCTTTTTTAAATTAATTGTTTGTTTACTGGATGCAAAGGTACTAAAACATAGTAACCTCCCAGTTAAACAAATTACGGATAAATCAACCAATTGCTTGGAATATGGCAATTAATGTGTAATTTTGCATAAGTCATTATGAAGAAAATCCTCAAAGTCCATAGCGTCAACGACTATGCCAGGTACATCGGTGCTCCTGTGCTCCATCCGCTCGTCTCGGTCATCCACTATGACGAGTTGGAGCATTGCCGGCACTCGTTGAACAACTACGATGTTTATGGACTCTTCATTGCCGATGAGACATTGGAGGAACTGACCTATGGTCTCACAACCTATGACCTGCACTGTCATGCCCTGATGTGTGTCTCTCCGGGGCAGATAGGCGGCAAGGCTGACACCGGAGAGGAAATACAGACCAAGGGCTGGGCCTTGTTGTTTGACCCCGTACTGATTAACGGTACCGACCTGGAGAAGCGTATGCCAGCCTACAGCTTTTTCTCATATAACACTAATGAGGCCTTGCTCATGAGTGATGACCAGCGACAAATCATCGTCGCCCTATTGGAAGCGTTGAGAAACGAATTGCTGGGCGGTGATGACGAGCATCAGCGGCATATCATTGTGTCCTATATTGAACTGGTGCTTGAACATGTGGCGCGTTTCTATGCCAAGCAACTATCATTGCAGACGGCAAAGACCAATGACCTCTTGACCCGGTTCGAAAACCTGCTGAATCGGTATTATGCCGAGGGTATCTATCGTATCCATGGACTACCAACAGTAAGATACTGCGCTCAAGAACTGTTCCTGTCGCCCAATTACTTCGGTGACTTGATCCACCAGATGACTGAGGACACAGCAAGCAATATCATCCGTCGTTTCGTCATGCAGCGTGCACAGAAACTGCTCATCGGCGGAACTAACATCACCCAAACAGCCGAACTGCTAGGTTTTGATTATCCGCAACACTTTACCCGTTTGTTCAAGAAATTCTATGGTGTGTCACCCAGTGTCTATCTGAAGCAATTATCAAGGTAAGTGTCCTTTATTATATAACGCGGGCCTCCATTCCAAACAAACGATTATAAAAAAGTCCGCATGGTTAGAAGACCATGCGGACGATATGAATGAAACGTATCTAACTTTACTTGACCACCTTGGCGGTAGTTGTGGTTCCGTCGGTATAGGTGGTTACCATGATATTTACGCCAGTGAAGGGCTTGTCACTCTCTTGGCCTGCCACGTTGATATAGCGCACGTGGTCGATCTCCTTATCAGAGGTTACTTGTTCGATGCCCGAATGGTTGTTCACCTTAGCGACAGCATCGTCAGCGAGGAAACTCTCGTTATGGTCGGTTACAAGCACGACATTAACAAGTTTAACCTCTGCATTTGAACCCTCAAAATCATCACCAGCTTTGAGCGTCAGGCGCATTACCTTTCCCTCAGTGCCAGAGAAATTCTGCATGTTCATATCCACACCCATGATGGTATAAACATTGTTCTCTACGCTATTGCGAGCCGAGTAGAAAGAGTGGTCGGTAGTGCGGTCAAGAGGCTTGATGTTGACCAGTTCCATACCTTGAGGCAGGATGACTTCACAGCGCAGGGCGGTATAGGCATGCTCTGCGTTATCCAGTTCAACATCAATGACTCTCGTCTCACCAGATTTCAAGGAAATAGCGGGCAAGATAAACTTGTCGTTTGTGGATACGGTCTGGTTGACAATCACGTCATGGATACTTGATACAGACTTGCTGGAACTGCTGTTGAGCAGCATGTTGATCAAGGCGGTCACGTCGCCGATGCTGACGCCACCGTCTTGGTTGGCATCTGCAGCGTTTACGTTGACGTTGGTGTCATCGCCTGACAGCAGATAATTGATCAAGGCGGTCACGTCGGCGATGGAGACTTTGCCGTCGCCATTGACGTCACCGACAATGTAATCGTCCTGAGGCTCAAAGAAGAAGTTCATCCACTGGTCAGCTGCCTTGTACAGTTTAGCACTGGCATTGTCAGGAGTAATCAGGGGAACAGAGGGCTGATCCACGCCGGCCCATACGTCATTACCCAGAGCGGGAACTTCAGTAGCATCGGTCACGAGATTTTTCATTCCCGTCATGCCTGCCATGGCCATGTCGCCCAGGTAGGAGACAGAGGATGGGAGCCACATGGTATCCATATCGGCACTGACATTGTAGAATGCATAATTGCCGATTGTGGTAACGCCGTTGCGCAACAGGCCACCGGCATTGAGCATGCCATCGCCTGCAAATGTGTAGTCATTGATTTCGGCAAGCGTGTGGGGACGATGCGGTGCGCGGCGGGGATTGTTGGGATTGTCATGTCCCATGCCAGGCAGGGTGACGTTCTCCAGCAGGCTGTTATGTGCCAGCGCGCCTTCACCCAGCACGGTCATACCGTTGGTCAGCTGGATGTTGGTCAACTTGGTCTGGGCCAGTGCCCATTCGCCGATGGTACCTACACCCAGGGTGTTCAGATCGATGCTCTCAAGGCCAGAATTGATAAAGGCTTCGTCATCGATGCGGGTAATGGTGCAGGCGGGGTCAATGGTGATCGATTTCAATGCGGTGCAACCATTGAACATGCCTTTTGAAATATTACGAACGGTAGGTCCGAGGGTTACCTGGCTCAGTTGGCTGTCACCCAGGAAGATGAAATTATCAATGAAAGTGCCATCGATGGTCGCACTCGTCAGGTTCTCACAACGGGCAAAAGCTCCCTTGCCGATAACTTGTACTGTAGCAGGTACAGTGACGCTTGTCAGGGCGCTGCCGGCAAAGGCGTATTCACCGATACGGGTCAGCGAAGCAGGGAACGTAACACTGCGGAGCTGATAGCAGCCGGCAAAAGCAGCAAATCCCACCGACTCGATGTTCGCCGGAAGAACGACTGACGTCAGCTTCTTGCCGAAGAAAGCGGTGCGGGGCACTTCGTTGGCTGGATAAGTCGTGGCAGTGCCATAGAGCATGGTGCCGTTCTCCACTGGGATGATGGAAACCTGACTAAGGTTGATAGAGGTCAACTCGGATAGTTCATTGGTAATGAACAGGAAATCACGGGCATCCATGGTGCCGGTAACAGTCAGCTCAGTAATTTGGGTATTAGTCACCAATTGTGACAATTGTCCTGCCGTGTTCTGGATGGTCACAGCTTGACTCCCCAAGGCTGTTGCTGCTGCCAAAAGCAGCAGGAAAAACAATTTGCGCATATCGTTTTTTTAATTTCTTGGTTGTTATTTTCGCGTTTTAACCTGCAAATGTACATATTATTTTGGCATGGCCACTACATTTAACTATTTTTTTGAAAAACAACGCATAGGGGGCTTGCCTCATCTGATAGCTAAAATGCGTTGTTTTTGTTGTCTGGATTTAACAATATCGCATACTTTTTATTGATGTGTTATTTGTTTTTTGTACTTTTGTGAAACTACAATTCTTGTTAGTCTCTAAATGATGAATATGAATAATTTACGTTATATTTTGGCATCCTGTGTGGCTGTGTTGATGTCTCTTGCTGTTCTCGCAGGGCGGCCGCACAAGACATTGCGTGAGTGGGGATTCCCCACAGGCATCTTTGAAACAGGCCGGTATAATGCGATTACCGATGTCCCCGGTGTCACCGTGGGGCATGTCACATGCATTGAGGGGGACAGCATTCGCACTGGAGTTACTGCGATTGTGCCGCATCAGGGAAATATCTTCAGGAACAAAGTGCCCGCGGCCATCTATGTGGGAAACGGTTTCGGCAAACTGGCTGGTATGAGCCAGGTGAGCGAGCTCGGCAACATCGAGACCCCGGTGATTCTCACTAACACCTTGAGTGTAGCGGCAGGCATCGAGGGAGCAGTGCGCTACACCTTGATGCAGCCGGGCAACGAGCAGGTGAGATCGGTCAATGCTGTGGTAGGAGAGACCAATGACGGCAGGTTGAACAAGATATGCCAGATGTATATCACGCCCCAGATGGTCATTGACGCCATCAACAATGCACATGATGGCCCCGTGGAACAGGGCAACGTCGGGGCTGGTACTGGAACCATCTGTTTCGGCTTTAAGGGTGGCATCGGCACATCCTCACGTGTGTTGCCAGCATCGTTGGGTGGGTACACCATTGGCGTGCTTGTCCAGACCAATTATGGGGGTATCCTTGAGATTGACGGTGTGCAGGTAGGCCAACGCCTTCAGAAGCATGATTTCATCAACCATGTGAGCAAGGCCGAGAATGTTGACGGTTCTTGCATGATGGTTGTGATTACCGATGCTCCACTTGATTCACGCAACTTGGAACGTGTTGCCAAGCGGGCAATGATGGGAATGGCTAAGACCGGTGGCATTGCTTCCAATGGCAGTGGAGATTATGTAATTGCTATGTCGGTGGCCCCAGGGAACCTGATTGATGATAAGGCTAAATACATCACATCGACCGTCCTTGCCAATAGCGAGATGTCTTCTATCTTTGCCGCGACTATTGAGGCAATTGCCGAGGCTTTGTGGAACTCCCTTTTCATGGCCGACCCGATGTCGGGCCGGGATGGTTACCATGTTGACGCCCTGCCCGTTGAGCGCGTGCTGGATATGCTGCGCAACCGTTAAATGGTATAGAAATATCATATTTTGAACTAAGGTCTGAATGGGTTTTTGCTACAGTTTTGTCGCTATCAGTTCCGATATACATAACTTCTTGTTGATTACGATGATGATTTTGTATAGTGCTGATTTTCAGTCTATTAGATTCCAAATTTACAAGTTTGGCTTTTGATAATTACTGTCTTTTCATGAATTTTTTTGTGTTTTTACAAAAAAAAATTTGTTAATTTCAATATAAAAACTATCTTTGCAGTCTAAAAAGATTGTGAGGTGTGATTATATAGATGGTATCTTTTGCAATACCAGTAAGATTACCCTCTTTTTTTGAATTAATATTGCCAATAATACTGAACTGTAAACTTTGAGTTTTATTAATTATTAATCTAATATTTTTGTTTATGAAGAAATTACTGTTTTTACTGTCGGTGTGTGCGTTATTTACGCAAAGCATTGACGCCAAAAGTATTACCGTTGACCAGGCTAGGGCAATTGCCAAGCAGCAGTTTGCCAGCAGCACCAGGTTCAATGCTTCAAATGTCAATATGACTTTGGGCTATGAAGCAACTAACCTGAAGGGTCAGAGTGACTATTATGTGTTCAACCGTGATGGTGGTCAGGGTTTCGTTATCGTAGCTGGTGATGACATGTCATCACCCGTCTTGGCTTACAGCGCCAAGGGTTCATTTGACATCAACGAGGTTCCCGAGCCTCTGATGGACCTGCTCAAGGCTTATCAGCATCAGATGGATGTGATGCGTCTCCATCCCAATACCGCAAAGAAGCCGACATTGAACTATGACCTGCAGCCCTACGGCGTGTATCCCATCTGCGGTGAGGTGCACTGGCATCAGTTCCCCCCCTACAACAACAACGCTCCTCGCTCCTCGCACGCCTTGACTTCCAATGGCCGCTGCTATGCAGGTTGCTCTCCTATTGCTTTTGCAACAATCATGAAGGGCCTGAGGTACCCGCGTTATGGTGTAGGCTCATTCAGCTATAATTATATGCTGGATGGTCAAGAGATGACCGCTTCTGCTAAGTTCGATGATTGGTATTATGATTACGGCAAGATGAAGAATGGCTATGGCGAGACCCAGTCCGCCATGGAGGTTTCTGAGCTGTGCTATGAAGTCGGCGTAGCCTTCCACACCATCTATTCAGGCGAGAGCAGTGATGTTCTTCTCAGGAATGTGTTCAGGGGTATCATCACCTTCTTCAACTACAATGCTAATATCCAGTACGTGCAGAAGTCCAGTTACCAATACAATGAGCAGGCCTGGTATGACATGATGTACAATGAGATTGACAATGGCCGCCCCATTTACTACATGGGTTACAGGGTCGTTGACAACAGTGGTAACCAGTGCCACATCGGCCACGCATTCGTGCTCGACGGCTATGATTCCAATGGTAAGGTGCACGTCAACTGGGGTTTCCAGCCCGAGGAGTACAACGGCTATTTTGACTGGGAGCTGCTCTCACCGAGGAACAACTATGACTATGATGCCTATGATTCTGGCTTCAACCATGAACAGGCTGCTATCATCGGCCTCTGCGAGGATACCACTGGCATCGGTGGCGTTGTCGTTAAGAACGTGAATAAGGTGGCTGAAACCATGCCCGCCAATGATTTGCGCCTCTCCATTGACGTGCAGTCCCTGGGCGGTGTTTGGAATGGCACCTTGAAGTATGGTATTGTTTCCAAGAACTCTGATAATACTTACAGCCCCGTTGTCACCAAGACGGCTTCTAACGTAGAGATCGAGGACAATGGAACCGTTAATCTTGACCTGAGTGGTGACTATTCTCTCTACTATATGTCTCAGGGCCGTACCTATTACGCTGTTGTCTATACTCCGTACTTCACCTACAGCACTGAAACTAACTGGATGTGGTTCCTGGATGATCCCGTGCCCTTCACCATTGGTGAGTGGGAAACTCCTCCCGATCCCCAGTTCATCTTGGGTGATGTGAATAATGATAGCGAGGTAACCATTGCTGACGTTACCGAACTCATCAATAAGTTGCTGAGTGGCGCAGAGTATATGGAGGCTGCTGATGTAAACATGGACGGCAAGATGACCATTGCTGACGTTACCGCACTCATCAATATGTTGCTGAGCTAAGCTCCTGAGCCATTACTATCATCTAGAATAGTTCGATAAAACGACTATAATGGGCTGTGCTGGGAAACAAGGTTTTCCCGGCACAGCTATTTTTGTGGTCTCCTGTGTGCCTTTTCCTGTTTTTTATGTACTTTTGTCAACAGGTTAATCACTTACTCAATCATGCAGATGAAACGGTTTATACTTATTATTTGGGCGTTGTTACTTGCCATCGCGGTGGCAGGTGGCGAAATGCCTGTACGCGTCGGTATCGCTTGGCAACCCACGGCTGCGGCCTATGAGCGCGTCATCATGTCCATTGAGCAGGCTGGTGGCGAGGCTGTGATTTTGCCACAGCTGCGCCCTGTTGGATTTGACTATGATGATATGGTATTATGCCCGAAATATACCGATGAAATGGGCGTTTTGCGTCAGCAGTATGCCGATGTTATCAAGTGTGTAACCTATCACGGAACCGATGCCGACAGCCTGTTGGCGGGTGTCCAGGCTGTCGTCTTCCTGGGTGGGGGAGATATCAGTTCCACGTTGTTTGCTGTTCCTCAGCCGTGGCATGCCATTGCTGATGACAGCCCCGCCAATGCCACCCGTGATGTGTCGGAATACCTCACGATGGCCTATTGCCTTGACCATGACATTCCAGTGCTGGGTTTGTGCCGAGGCATGCAGATGCTGGGTGTTGTTTCGGGGGCTCCGCTCATTCAGGATTTGGGCATATTCTTCGATGAAATGGGCGAAAATTACCATTTTCTGCACCGCATGCAGCGCGATAGTGAGGGCAAGCGTTACTATACGCCCCATGACGTGACGGTTACTGACCGCAATTCGTTGCTCTATTCCATCACAGGCACCGACATCATCCGTGACGTGCCTTCGTGGCATCATCAGGTAGTGGGCAATGTGACTGGCACGCCCTTGAAGGTGACGGGTGTGACGATGACCGACGGGATAGAGATTATCGAGGCCATTGAGCGCACCGACAAGCATTTTGCACTCGGAGTCCAGTTTCACCCCGAGGAAGCCTTGAAAAAGCATCTCAAAAACGAACCTGAAGCAGATCGTTTCATGCCACTTGAGGAATCTGTCAAGTATTTTACTGCCCTGATAGCGAATGCTCAAGAAGGGAAACACTTCATTCAGGGTCGTGCCTATACCCGCTCAGACACCACCGTTTACAACAAGACCATCGATGAGTGCTACAACTTTTTTACGGTTCTGGGACGAGCCGAGCAGGGTTCTCTTGATGGAGCTACCGCCGAGTTGTCACTGCTGCTCAACTTGTTTGAGCGTCGCCACCCCGACACAGGCGATGTGTCGATTCAGGAAGTTGCCAAGTGGGCTACCGAGTGTGGCTGGTTCGCCCATGCAGCCCGTCGCTGGGAAAAGATAGCCGATCCCGAGTATGTGGCAGTGGCGCGTAACGTCCTGGGCGGCAATCGCGTGTTACCGTCTAATATCGTTGAGCATGATTGCATGGAGGACTTGGCCTATATTGAGACCAATGGGGTCAGGTACAGCCCCTATGAACGTGACAAGTACGTGAGTGGCGTGACTGTAGTTTATCAAGCCCCTGTCCATGAGCACAATGGCCGAAAGTTCGGATTTAGGAAGCCAGTGCACTGGATTTTCTATACCTTCCCTGCTGCCAAGAGTGACCCGTTCGGTTCGCTGTGCGACGATGGCTGTGGACACGAAAATGTCACCAGCGAGGATGACATCATCCGATGATAATTGTTAAGACTAACGTAAGTTTGATGAATATAAAATGTTGATGCTCAACGCTCCCGCTTTGTAGAGACGCAAAATTTTGCGTCTCGGTGAAGGATTTTTGTAACACCCAACGATGGGAGATGCAAAATTTTGCGTCTCTACAAGTCAATGATGGCTAATGTGCTGATAACCAATGTATAATGTTATTGAATTTACGCTAGGATTACAGCAGCATCAGGGGCATTTCAAGAGGCGCCTCTTTGAAAAGAAATCCCGCTAACTGATTGATGGTGAAGGTCGTCTCAATGCTGGTGCATCGGACGATACGTTGTGCGGTACCATTCGCGATGGCATAACAACCATTGTTCTCGCTGATGTGTTCGTCACCTGTGACGCGCAGCGCGAGTGTGAGGTCAGGATGTGCCGAGGCAAAAAACTGTAAGGCTTCCAAGGCATTGATGACGCGCACCATTCCCTTGTAGTGCGGCTTGACCAGATAGTAAGATTTGTCAAATTGACTATAGACCTTTAGCGCCTCCCAGTTGCGCTCGTTCTGCAGCAATACACAGGGCCGTGACCGTTGCCACTGGTCGTAAGCCTCAAAGCCGTTTTCCACCACATTCTCGTCTTGAAGCGGAGCGATGCCCACCTGGGCATAGCCGAGCTTTTCGTACATCTCCTGTAGCCCCTCTTGTTCAATCAGCAGGGTGGAAAATGCCTTGCCCTGGCACAACAGGCCCCGGTGCAAATACTTGAATAGGCGTGCAATCAGGTGCTGGCCGCGCCAGTCGGGCAGAGTGCCCACGGCATAGAGATAGACGGCATCGCTCTCCTCGCCATGGTAGAGCAAGCGATAGGGTAGGGCTTGGGCGGCCGACACGACCTGTCCCTCATGGCAACGGCAATAGTTACCCGTGGGGACATAAACATGGGCGAAGAAGATGTCGAGTGCCTCGTCACGGTCATTGAATACCGTCTTCATCAGATGGCGCACGCCCTCGCGTTTACATTCCTCAACGTGGTTGGACAATTCAGGGCGTGACATGGCACGGTCTTTCTGAATCTGATAGGCAGGGTGATAGGATGATTTTGCGCGTCGTAGTCCAGGCAGCCCCATGTCTTCCTCCAGGTTGATGTAGATGTATTGCTCGGGAATCTGCTGCATGAACTCGTGGCGCACGACAGTGTAAACACCCTTGTAGTTGATGTCGCCTTTCTCGACACACAGGTCAAAGGTGTTACCGTTAATAGGCACACCATAGGTGAACGCCACCATCTTGTCATCCACGAACAATGCCCCGCCGATGGCTCCAAATCGTTCCCAGTTGTCAAACACCTGGCTGATGGACTCGCGTTCCATCACCTTGCTGTCAGCACCCTGCAGGTGGCCGATGGCCTCGGCGTTGTCACTCCATTGCTGCAGCAGTTGCAGGCACTCGGGGAACAGGCTGGGCTCCAGCGGGCGGTACTGGTGGTTAGGGTAGAATCGTGGAAACTGGTACAGGTGCTGGCGCTTGGGACGCATCTCTTTACCCTCAAGGGCGATAATTTTCTCGCGCAAGCAGATGTAGTCATAGCGCTCGGTCATCGGTCCAGTGAACTCAAATTCACCAGGGAACACGCGTTGCAGGAAGTCGATTCCTTGTTGGTTGACGTTGGTAAGGCTGAAGGGCTGGTGGTGGGCAAAGCACTCGTCACGCAACGCTCGGATGACACATTCCAGACACCCCTCGCCAGCCTCGGCCAGGCGCGGATGTTCAACCCCTTCGGGCACTGGCGGTAGCGGCATGGTGTGGGTGTATTGCCCGTTGTAGATGAACCGCAACACCAGGTATCCCTTGACGATGGCATATTCCAGACCAAAACGGTTCCACGTGAGCAGGTTCACGCTACTCCACTCACAGCCCTGGACATCCTCCCACCGCAGATATGGGCGGATGATATCTAGGTCCTCAAAGCCTATCGCCTTATACTCAATCACATGAGTTAATTTGGGATCCACACCTAAAAGCTAAAGCCTAACACCTAAAGCCTACTTAGTAGTAGTGTGATAGCCCAAAGCTTGGAGTTCCTGCTTTGTTCTTTGCTTGCTGTGGAGGCCTACACGTTCAATCTTGTAGTCGCCGTCTTTCTTAACCGTTACCCTAACGAGCAGGTCATCACCACCATTGGGGTGATCCACAAAGTTCATCGAGGGCATGGTGATGTGATGAACTGTGCCAAAATCACGCTCGTCCCATGCGTGGACATGTCCCCAGAACGCGATGGTCGTTTGCCAGTCTGCCAGCTTGTCCAGAATGTAATACAATTCCTCACGGCAATAGGTCGAAGCAAACTCGTTGAGCGACGGGCGGAAGATATTGGTGTGGGTGAACGTAAAGACGTGACGGATTTTTTTCCGGTCGCGCTGGAAGAAACCGTTCTCAATTTCGTCAATCTGATAATTGCCAAGTGTGCCATTGGCCGAGTCCAGGAAGATGAATCGGTCAAAGACAGTGTCATTATCGTTGATTACTCTAACGGTGAACTCATAGAACGAGGTTTTGAAAATTCTGCTAAACAGTGCCCATCCATTGTGGGTGATGTCATGATTGCCAACAACAGGATAGAACGGCAAGCTCGTTGGGAATATATTATATTTGTTTTTATGATAGATGTCACCGGTTCGAGGGTCTGTGAAAAGTGCCGTATCGGAATAAACTTCCCCATCTTCCTTGTAAACGGGAACAAGGTATTTATCCATCCATTTTTCTGTTTCTTGCTGTATGACCATCTCGGTATTATTGTAATACTCGGTCTTGGTGTCAGCAAGGTCGCCCAAGTGGCAATAGAAGAGGTCATCGTGCTCCATGCCGATTTCGATCATTTCTTCAAGTCGGCCTGGGTCTTCGGTGATATGGCTGTCGCTGCCCACGAGGAAAGAATACTCATGGATAGTATCGGCCAGCTCTTTGTCCCAAGCTACTTCAAAGGACGAAAAGTTGACCAGTGATTGCTTCACACGGTCGTCAACACTGGTGTTGCCGATGAGCACGCCCGTCGGGCTCACTTTTTCGCACGAAGTGAATAATCCGCTTGCAGTCAGCAGGACTGCTGCCACGAGGCTATATGATATTGACTTTTTCATTGTTATTTCCATCGATAAATTAAACCAACTTTACCTGTTGTCTCATATTTGCTTGCCAACTGGCTCATCGAGCCGGCAGGGCGGATGTTGAACTCGCCGAACATCTTCCATTTGGAGTTGAACCTGTAATAGAAGTCCAGGCCCCAGTTGATGTTCCAGTTCTCGTAGTAGAAGTCGTCATAGTTGCGGAACAGCAGGCCCACGTTCCAGTTGTTGGTGCGGGGACGCAGTGACGCATGGGCACCGAAGGTGAGCGTGATGGGTTCGGTGTAGTGGTCACCCATCATGTTGTAACCGATGAACGAGCCGCCCAGGGTGATGTCCCAATAGCCGCGCTCAAAGCGGAGCGACATGTTGCCCACATTCTCATTGGTGTTATAGTCGTGGTAATGGTTAAACATGTATTCTCCCGAAGCGAACAGGTGGAAAGATTTGATCTTCAAGTGATACTCACCCTTGGCCTTGAATCCATACAGTCCCTTAGTGTACTGCAGATTGGCACCACCGTCAACGCTCCAGTGATTGTTGAAGTAATGCTTGTAGTGCACAGTGTTGCCGATACAAGGGCCGGTGATGATGTTCTTGCCCGTGGTAAATGAGAGAGAGGCCTCATTCTGGTGCTCACCGTCAAAGGTGTGCTCACCGCTATAGTATTGTGCCTGCATGGAAATCGCTGCCAGACAGCACAATACCGATAATGATAATCGCTTTAATAAATGCATATTACACGACGTTAATGCTGATAAAAATCTACTATTGTCTTTTTTGGTGGTGCAAAGATACAATTTTTTTCAAAAAAAGTGTACCTTTGCCAAACATATAAAATTCAAAAACTTATGCTGATTCTTTTGATGATAGGTATCAAGAAGTTAATATTGATTGCTATAGTGACAATCATTGCTGTCTCGTGTGCGAGAATCTTCAGTAAAGGAACTACTGGCAAGGCTGAACCCCTTCCATCGTTCGCCACCGTAGGGGTTGAGGAGTTCCAGACTTTTATTGCCGATGACTTTGTTCAGCTGGTGGACGTACGTGAACCTGAGGAGTTTGAAGAGGGTCACATCGTCGGAGCTGTTCTCATTGATGTCAATGAGCAGGATTTCTTGGAGAAAGCATTGGCTACGCTTGACAAGCAGCGCCCTGTGGCCGTCTATTGCCGCAGTGGCCGTCGCAGCGCCCGAGCAGCAAGCATGCTCGCCAGCCAGGGATTTAAAGTGACTAATCTGGGTGGCGGAGTCCTGGCTTGGCAGGACCTGGGTAAAGCGCTCGTGAAATAATGCCGCAGCGCAAACATTACAACGTGGTGGCTGCCGTCATCGAGGTGGACGGCAAGGTGCTGTGTATGCAGCGTGGTGTGACCCGTTATGAGTACACGAGCCACCTGTGGGAATTTCCGGGTGGCAAAGTGGAGGAGGGAGAAACCCCGCAGCAAGCCCTGCATCGTGAACTCATGGAAGAGATGAACCTTGACGTTGTTGTCCATGAGCATCTCGCCACGGTTACCCACGACTACCCCGACTTCACCATCACCCTCGCCGCCTATCGCTGTACTGCCGGCACAACCGATTTCATCATGCGTGAGCATGCCGCTAGCCGATGGCTCCCCTGGGATGAGTTACTTACCCTCCCCTGGTGTGCCGCCGACGAGCGTCTCATCAAGCAGTTTAGTGAAAACCTCTCTAAACTCTAAACATTAAACATTAAACTAAAACGAGAGGCACTTCTCAGTGAAGTGCCTCTCGTTTTATTATGCCTCCAGGTCAATGTTGAACTGCTCGTGCCAGGGCAGGCCCTGCTCGTTGAGGACTGCCAGGAACGGGTCGGGATCAAATTCCTCGACATTATGGACACCCGGTTTTACCCAGAGTCCCTTGAGGAACATCATGGCGCCCGTCATGGCGGGAACACCGGTCGTGTAGCTCACAGCCTGCATTCCGGTCTCCTCATAGGCCTTGTGGTGGTCGCAGTTGTTGTAGATGTAGTAGGTAAGGGGTTTACCCTCCTTGTCGGTACCGCTGATGCGGCAGCCGATGCTTGTCTCGCCGGTGTAGTTCTCGCCCAGGTCTTGCGGATTGGGCAGCACGGCTTTGAGGAACTGCAGCGGCACGATTTCCATGCCCTGGTAGTTGATGGGCTCGATGCTCGCCATACCGATGTCCTGAATCACGCGCAGGTGGGTCAGGTACTCCTCACCGAAGGTCATCCAGAATCTTGCACGCTTGATGGTGGGGAAGTTGATGACCAGCGACTCCAGCTCCTCGTGATACATGAGGTAGCTCTCGCGCGGACCGATCATGGGGTAGGTGAGGGGCTTGTGGATCTCCAGCGCGCCGGTCTCTACCCACTTGCCGTTCTCCCAGTAGCGTCCCTTCTGGGTAATCTCGCGGATGTTGATCTCGGGATTGAAATTGGTGGCAAATGCCTTGCCGTGGTTGCCGGCATTGCAGTCCACAATGTCGAGGGTATGCATCTCGCCGAAGTGATGCTTGGCTGCGTATGCCGTATAGACACCACTCACGCCCGGGTCAAAACCACAGCCCAGGATGGCCGTCAAGCCAGCCTGCTCAAAGCGCTCGCGGTAAGCCCACTGCCAGCTGTACTCAAAGTGTGCCTCGTCCCTGGGCTCGTAGTTGGCGGTATCCAGGTAATGTACACCACAGCGCAGGCAAGCCTCCATGATCGTCAAGTCCTGATAAGGTAATGCCAGGTTGATGACCATGTCGGGTTTGTGGCGCTCCAGCAGAGCAACGAGTTGGTCCACGTCGTCGGCATCCACCTGATCGGTGGTGATGTTGTCCTTGCCGATGGCACGTGCCACAGCGTCACACTTGGCGCGGTTGCGCGAAGCAATCACGATTTCGTTAAACACGTCAGGGTTTTGCGCGCACTTGTGGGCGCACACGGTGCCGACGCCACCGCATCCGATGATAATGACTTTACTCATGATTTTCTAAGTCCCATTTTGATTTGTGGGCAAAGTTAATGGTTTTTCTTTACTGAGGCAAATTCCGCGCAGGAAAAAGCCCGATATGCATGATTTCTTTAAATAGTATTTTTTCTCATTTGTCTATAAAAACGGCAGATTGAGCGAATTTTTTTGTTCTATTTACTGCTTTCAAGTAATTTTGCAGCGTCATAACACAAGTTATCATATTAATAATCATAAAAATGAAGAAATTTCTCTTTCCCCTTGTAGTCGCAGTGAGCTGCCTGTTGCCGCTTGCCACCCATGCCGCTGTCATCAACGGTGTGCTGGTTGACTCGCAGGATACCACAGAACTCATTGAGGCTACTGTCAGGCTACTGATGGCCAATAAGGACAGTACCATGGTAAAGGGCACCACCACCGACATGAATGGTGTGTTCAATATCAAGGGCGTTAAGGCAGGCAAGTATCTGTTGCGCTTCTCCTATCTGGGCTACAACGATGTCATCAAGCATGTTACCGTCGGCGAGGATGGTCGCGACGTGAATATGGGTGTAGTCACGATGGATCCTAATACCATCATGCTCAAAGAGGCGGTTGTGGTTGGCGTCAAGACGGCCATTACTGTCAAGGAAGATACGGTCGAGTTCAATGCCGACTCCTATAAGACCCAGGCTAACGCTGTGGTTGAAGATCTGCTGAAGCGTCTGCCCGGTGTCGAGGTGGGCACTGACGGCAAGATCACTGCCAACGGTAAGGAAGTGAAAAAGATCCTCATCGACGGCAAGGAGTTCTTCAGCGACGATCCCACGGTGGCCAGTAAGAATATTCCCGCCGACATGATCAACAAGCTGCAGGTTATTGACCGCAAGAGCGACCTCGCCCGCCTGACGGGTGTGGACGACGGCGATGACGAGACGGTCATCAACCTCACGGTTAAGAAGGGCATGAACAACGGCTGGTTCGGTACGGTCAATGCTGGCTATGGCACCGACAAACGCTATGCTGGCAATGTGATGATCAACCACTTCCGCGACGGCAACCAGTTTACCATCCTGGGCGGTGGCAACAACACCAACAACCTGGGCTTCGGTGACGGTGCATCGGGCCGTGTCCAGCGCTGGGGTGGTGACCGTGGCGTGACCACATCTCAGTATGCCGGCATCAATTTCAACGTCGGCAGTAAGGAGGACGACCACTTCCGCGTGGGTGGTGACATCATGTACAGCCACAGCGACCGCGACACCCGCACCCGCACGTCTCGTCAGTACTTACTTCAAGACTCCACCAGTTACGAGGATGGCAACACAGTGGCTCGTGATAAGGGCCATAACATCCGTGGTGACTTCCGCATCAAGTGGGAGGTGGACAGCAACAACACCATTGACTTCCGTCCCAACTTCTCGTTCAACTTCAACAAGAGTGAGCGCGGCGACACGTCAAGCCTGTTTGCCGGTGATCCCGCCAGGACGGCTGTAAACCGCAGTTTGAGCAACTTCTTCAATGACGGCAAGAGCTTCGAGTGGGGCACCCGCTTGATTTATAACCACAAGGTTGCCAGCCATCCGGGCCGCAGCCAGTCGTTGATGCTTAACTACCGTTACAGCAATGTACGCGAGGACGCTGACACTTATACCAACAACACCTACTTTCTGCTGGATGACCAGGACCAGCTCATCGACCAGACGGCCAACAACCGTCGCAAGACGCACAGCATCACGGGTCGCCTTTCATGGACCGAGCCCATCGGCGACATCAAGAATGCCCGTTTCCTCGAGTTCTCCTATCGTGGCAACTTCCGCTCTACCACTAGCGATAAATTGGTCTATGATAACATGCGCGAGGGCAT
>JAEEGF011402650.1_pt1 | contig 31015 bp, 26 predicted proteins | sample 9134171 | NCBI WGS metagenome assembly JAEEGF01 (sample SAMN16246542, study PRJNA631951) | gut metagenome | biome: gut microbiome; feature: rumen; material: AP-attached | host: Bos | place: Iran: Karaj | collected 2018-10 | reverse complement strand
GGCCCTGTGCGTGGAAGCCCTGGGGAAGGATCGGGTCGTGGGCGTGCTCATGCCAAACGGGGAGCAGCCCGACATCGACATGTCCCATCTGCTGGTGGAGACGTTGGGCATCCGCTATTACACCCTGAACATCCACGACACCTATGAGGCCTGCCTTCGGGAGATCGAGAAGACCGGCGTAGAGATCAGCAACCAGACCCGCATCAACCTGGCTCCCCGCATCCGCATGAGCTGCGAGTACGCCTTGAGCCAGTCCCTCAACGGCCGGGTGGCCAACACCTGCAACTGGTCCGAGGACTACGTGGGCTATTCCACCCGCTACGGTGACAGCGCCGGGGACTTCGCGCCCCTGGGCAAGCTGGTGGTCCGGGAGGTCAAGGCCATCGGCCACGCCCTGGGCCTTCCCGAGGTGCTGGTGGAGAAGGTACCCAGCGACGGCCTCTGCGGCAAGACCGATGAGGACAACCTGGGCTTCACCTACGCCATGCTGGACCGCTACATCCGGGAGGGGGTCATCGAGGACGAGGCGGCCAAGGCCCGCATCGACCGGCTCCACAAGCTGAACCTCTTCAAGCTCAAGGTCATTCCCTACTTCCCCTATCTCTGCGAGCCCGCGGAATAACACAAGGAAAAACATATGAAGGTATTGGTCACCGGCGGCGCCGGATACATCGGGTCCCACACCTGCCTTGCTCTGCTGGAGCTGGGCTATGACGTGGTGGCCGTGGACAACTTCTCGAACAGCTCCCCCGAGTCCCTTCGCCGGGTGGAGGAGCTCACGGGGAAGCAGGTGCCCCTCTACGGCATCGACGTGCGGGACGAGGCGGCGCTGGACAGGGTGTTCAAAGAGCACGACATCGGCTGCGCCATCCACTTCGCAGGCCTCAAGGCCGTGGGCGAAAGTGTGGAAAAGCCCCTGGCCTATTATGAGAACAACCTGCTCTCCACCATGACGCTGCTGAAGGTCATGGGGCGGAACAACGTGAAGCGGATCATCTTCTCCTCCTCCGCCACGGTCTACAGCACGGAGAACACCATGCCCCTCAACGAGACCGGGCGCATGGGCTGCACCAACCCCTACGGCTGGACCAAGTTCATGTGCGAGGAGATCATCCGGGACTATGCGAAGGCCGATCCGGAATGGTCCGCAGTGCTCCTGCGATACTTCAACCCCGTAGGCGCCCATCTTTCGGGCCATATCGGCGAAGCGCCCAACGGTATCCCCAACAATCTGATGCCCTTCATCACCCAGACCGCCTGCGGCGTCCGCCAGGAGTTGGTGGTGTTCGGCGACGACTATCCCACCCACGACGGCACCTGCATCCGGGACTATATCCATGTGATGGATCTGGCCGAGGGCCACGCCGCCGCCATCGATTATCTCATGACCCATACGGGCACGGAGGTCTTCAACCTGGGCACGGGCGTGGGCTATTCCGTCCTGGACATGGTGAAGGCCTTCCAGGAGGTCAACGACCTCGTCCTGCCCTACAGGATCGGTCCCCGCCGTCCGGGAGACATCGCCGTTTGCTACGCCGATCCCACCAAGAGCCGTCAGATCCTCCATTGGACCGCCAAGCGGACTCTGAAGGACATGTGCGCCGATTCATGGCACTGGCAGCAGCTGAACCCACGTGGCTACGACGCTTGAGCCGCTGCGCGGCGTGATGTGTTGCGGCAAAGCCGCAAAGTGATGTATGCCTGACGGCAAGTGAAGGAGAGAAGATGCCCTGGTATTGCCTGTTCTGCAAGGCCGGACAGGAGCAAAACGTCATACGGATGTTGCAGGCGCGAGGGGCGAACCCCCTGGCGCCTCTGGCTGTACACTTTCGTCCCGGGGAGAGGGGGATCGAGAGAGCCCGGCGACGGTTGCTGCCCGGGTACGTATTTTTCGAACAGGAAGACAGCCCTGACTGGCAGGAGATCATCCGCAACTCCGCCGTGCTCAAAGCGCTTCATTATCAGGATGAGACCCCGGAGCTCAGGGGGAATGATCTGGCGTTTGTCCATTGGCTTCAGGCCAACGAGGGTCTCATCGATATTTCCCGGGTGGTGAAGGTGGGCACCAAGATCGCCTTCGTCAGCGGGCCTCTGATGGGCATGGAGGGCCAGGTGCTGAAGGTGAACAAAGGTCGCCGCCAGGTCCAGGTGGCCGTGGGAGGCGAAGGAAACCTGTTTCACACGATCTGGTGCGCCATTGAGTACGTTCAGGAGAAGAACGATCCCGACACCTGACATGGATGCGGCTTCCAAGGACGCAGGTAAAGACTGAACAATAGAGACAAAGGGCCTTCAGAGGGCTCTTTTTAACTTGTTCTATTCAATCAAAAAAAGCGAAAAAAAGGCGGTTTTTTCCAATTTTGTATATGATTGTTTTACCCTGCCCGTATATTGACTAATGCCATGTTTCTTAGTATAATTTTATAAACTGTATCCTTATGCCCATACAATTGTTGCATGCTTGTGTAAGGATGCAAAAGGCTTTTGCAAGAAAGGAAGAAGCAGCATTGGAAACGACAAAGCGAACATATGAAGAGACTGAGATCGACCTGTTAGAGGTGTTTCAGATCCTTCTCAGCAAATGGATCCCCATCCTGGCTATCGGTCTCTTGGCGGCCATTCTCGCGGGCATAGGGACCGGGCTCTTTATCACAAAGAAGTATACAGCCACCGCTTCCATGTACGTATACACCAATCCGAAAGGGACTGAGTCTGGTACGGTCACCAATGCCGATCTTGCTGCAGCGGATAACCTTATTAAGACCTATCAGGCCATTGTCAAGAGCAATGCGGTTCTGAATGTGATCTCGGATCGGCTGAATCAGGAGCACCCTGAATACGCTGAGTTCAGCATCACGCCTGCCCGGCTCAAGAGTATGACCTCGGTGAACGTGCCCTCGGGCACCAAGCTTCTGGAGATCAAGGTGGTGACCGTCCATCCCCAGCTGTCCGCCGACATCGCCAATACCTTTGCGCAATACGTTCCCGACGAGATCATCCGCATCACCAAGGCGGGCGGCGTGGAGATCGTGGACTATGCATCCGTGCCGAAGAGCCATTCCAGCCCCAGTCTGACTAGGAACGTAGCTATCGGCTTTCTGATAGGTTTGGTGGGTTCGGCGCTGCTTTTCGTGCTGCGCGCCCTGCTGGACACCACGATCTATTCCTCGGAGGAGATCACCAAGGTGACCAATTGCCCCGTGATCGGAAACATTCCCCATGTGGAGATCGCGGGCGAAACGCCTGAGACCTGGATCGTGTCCGTAAAGGAGGAGATCAGTCATGGAAACTAACGAAAACAAGACCGCGGCAACGACTTCGGCCGTTGCGAACAGGAAGAAGCCCATCAAGCGGGCGAACAGCGATCGGGAAAGCATCCGGGAGAACCGAAAGAAGCTGCTGACCCGGAAAAGCGCCTTCGCTATCCGTGAATCCTATATCCAGCTTCGGACCAATCTCATGTACAGCGTGGCCTCTCTGGCCGATTCCGAGTGTCGGGTCTTTGGCGTGACCAGCCCCAATCCCTCCGAGGGCAAGAGTCTGACGGCCAGCAACATCGCCATTGCCTTTGCCATGCTGGGCAAGCCCACGCTTCTTCTGGATTGCGATATGCGCAAACCCAACGTGGCCCGGCTTTGGCGCATCCATACCAAAAACGGTCTCAGCGACCTTTTGGCCGGTGTGGATGTGTGCAACATATTCGGGGTGGAGGGGATCCCCCTGTCCATTATCGCCTGTGGCAAGATCCCGCCCAATCCCTCTGAGATGCTGGCATCGGCTGTTTTCCAGAGTGAAATCGAAAAATTCCGCAAGCAGTATGCCTACATCATCATCGATTTGCCTCCCACCAACGAGGTGGCTGACGCCCAGATCGTGTCCCGCTTGGTGGACGGCATGGTGCTGGTGGTCCGTTCGGGCCACACCAAGCAGCGGGAGCTGGTGGAAGCGGAGGCCGCTTTGACCAGCGCCGGCGCCCGGATCTGCGGGGTTGTCATCAACGATATCAGCCTGAAGACGGGCGGCAAGTACGGCTATAAATACGGGTATAAGTACGGATACAAGTACGGGTATAAATACGGATATAAGTACGGGTATAAGTACGGATACGAGAGCAACCGCAAGTAAGGAAAGGCACAGGGATGATGGAGATCGATTTTCATGCCCATATCCTTCCTGGCTGCGACCATGGCAGCGACGGATGGGAAACCTCCCGGCGGCAGCTGAAGCTGGCACGAGGAGTGGGGGTGGAGACGGTCTGCGCCACGTCCCATTATTACGGGCATCATCAAAGCGTAGAAAGCTTTTTAGAGAAGCGACAGCGCTGTTATGAGGAGCTGATGGCCCATGCGCCTAAGGGTAGCCCCCAGGTGCTGCTAGGGGCAGAGGTGCTTGCCTTCGAGGGGATCGAACGGCTGCCTGGACTGGATGCGCTCCGGCTGCAGGACACTCGGCTCCTGTTACTGGAGATGCCCTTCACGCACTGGTCCGAGGGCCTGTTGAATTCGGTGGAGGCCCTGTCAGACAACGAGGATTTCCGCATCGTGCTGGCCCATGTGGATCGGTACGATAAAAGCGCCGTGGAGCAGTTGTTTCGACGGAACCGAGTGCTGGGACAGGTCAACACGGATAATTTCAAGCGGATCTTCGGCACGCGTCATTTGCGGGATTGGGTCCGCCAGGGGCGTATCGTGGCCGTGGGCAGCGATATCCACGGCACCAAGAAGGGATATGAGGATTGGCTGACTTGTCGGGTGCGGTATGCCGAAGCATGGGAAGTTATCATGGAAAGGACCAATGCGTTGTTGGGGGAGAGCCTCTGATCGACGCGCGAATAAGAAGCCGAAACGGATGGTGCGCGGCCATAGTCGACTCAGGACCGAACGGCTGACAGATGGTAAACGGACGATCAAAGCGGATCAACCGCTTTGAATGCCGAAGGTATGGGAAAAATCGACTTAGCGGTCCCTAACGAGAAACTCTTGTGGGTCACCGCACCACCATACAGGGAGAGAACAAACGGATAAAACAATGGAAAACGAGCGATCTAATCCATCGGTATTCGGTGGGAGAAAGAGCATGAAGCGAATAGAGCGGTGGCAGATCATGGCTATGCTCATGGTGGCATACGACTTTATTGCGATCTGCTTCGCATGGTTCGCTGCATTGTGGAGCCGATTCGATTTTAGATTCTCCATGATCCCGGAGGAATATCTGGCGGCCTACCAGCGATTCATCATCCCCTATGCCGTCGTCACAATCCTGCTGTTGCTGACGTTTCGGCTATATAGGAGTCTATGGCGCTACGCCAGTTTGACGGAACTGGTGCGGCTGCTGGCGGTGTGCGTTTTGACCAGCGTGCTCCATACGGTGGGCATCATCGTCCTGGTCCACCGGATGCCCGTCACCTACTACTTCGCGGGCTCCGTGTTGCAGCTGATCTTCCTGGCCGGCGTCCGGTTCGCCTATAGGCTGCTGCGGTTTGAGTTTCACCATCGCACGCGGCAGAGCGAAGCTCTGGGCCGGGTCATGCTCATCGGCGCCGGCGACGCGGGGCAGATGATCCTGCGGGACATGAGATCGGCAGACCGTCCGGAGGACAAGGTGGTCTGCATCATCGACGACGATCCCAACAAATGGGGCCGGTATCTGGAAGGCGTGCCCGTGTTGGGCGGCCGCGACGACATATTGCTGAACGTGAAGAAGTATCACGTGAACAAGATTTTCCTGGCCATCCCCAGCGCCACGGCTGTACAGAAGCGAGATATTTTGGAGATCTGCAGCCAGACGGACTGCGAACTCAAGCAGTTGCCCGGCATCTACCAGCTCACCACAGGCGAGGTCACTTTGGCGTCCATGAAGGACGTATCCGTGGAGGATCTGCTGGGTCGTGAGCCCATCCAGGCGGATATGCGGGAGGTATTCAACTTCATCCACGGCAAGCGGGTACTGGTCACTGGCGGCGGCGGCTCCATCGGCAGTGAGCTGTGCCGGCAGATCGCGGCCCACGACCCCGAGGAGCTCATCATCTTTGATATTTATGAGAACAACGCTTATGAGATCCAGCTGGAGCTGAAGGCCAACTTCCCCGACCTAAAGCTGATCACCCTCATCGGTTCCGTCCGTGACAGCCGTCGGATCTTCCAGGTGTTCAACACATATCGTCCTCAGGTGGTCTATCACGCAGCCGCTCACAAGCACGTGCCCCTCATGGAGGACAGTCCCTGCGAGGCGGTAAAGAACAATGTGATCGGCACCTACAAGACCGCCTATGCCGCCATGGTCCACGGCTGTGAGCGGTTCGTGCTCATCTCCACGGACAAGGCTGTGAACCCAACCAATGTCATGGGCGCTACCAAGCGGCTGTGCGAGATGATCATCCAGTGCTTCAACGCTAAGATCAAAACAGGTCAGGCTGAGGAGATCCCCCAGCTCTTCACCCATATGGGTTATGAGAACGCTGACAAGGATGGCACCGGCCAGGTGTTCCAAAACATCAAAACAGAGTTTGTGGCGGTTCGCTTTGGAAACGTTTTGGGCAGCAATGGTTCTGTGATTTCCGTTTTTAAACGACAGATCGCCAGAGGCGGCCCCGTCACCGTGACCCATCCGGATGTGATCCGCTACTTTATGACCATTCCCGAGGCGGTGAGTTTGGTGATGCTGGCGGGGACCTACGCCCACGGCGGCGAGATCTTCGTGCTGGACATGGGCCGTCCCGTAAAGATCGACACCCTGGCCAAGAACCTCATTAAACTGGCTGGCTTCAAGCCCGGCGTGGACATCCAGATCGCCTACACCGGCTTAAGGCCAGGGGAAAAGCTGTACGAGGAGAAACTCATGGCCGAGGAAGGCCTCAAAAAGACGGAGAACAAGCTCATCCACATCGGCTCGCCCATTCCCTTTGACTACGATCGATTCCTGATGGAGCTGGTGGCGCTCATGGATGCGGCTTACAATAACCGCGCCGATATCTGCGATAGCCTCCGGGCTATGGTGCCCACCTATCATCCCGCCGACATCAAGCCTCTGTCCGTCGAACAGGAACAGCCTGTCGAGCAGCAAAAGGCTGGCTGATCCCAACCTCATGTCTTTATCAAAAGCAAGGCCCATCCCGCGAGCACCTTGCTTTCGATTTTTGTTAATTTGGACATCTTTTCAAAGCTGTCCTCTTATGAAGCAGATACTGTCGATCGATCAGGAGTGACACATGAACAAGTTTTTAGATGATCCGCGCTTTGCCGGGCTCACCCCCTTTGAAAAGAAGGTTTGGCTCTCCTCGCACACCATGCACGGGCAGGAGCAATACTGGGTGGACGACGCCATCCGAACGAACTGGGTGTCCACCGTCGGCGCGAACATCAACGAGGTGGAGAAGCAGATCGCCGACTATATCGGCGTCAGGTATGCCGTCGCCCTTTCCTGCGGCACGGCGGCGCTGCATCTTGCCACCAAGCTGGCGGGCGAAAAGCTGTATGGACAGGCGCGTCCGAACCAGGGCACGCTGCAGGGGCGCCGGGTGTTCTGCTCCGACATGACCTTCGACGCTTCCATCAACCCGGTTGCCTACGAGGGCGGCGAAGCGGTCTTCATCGACACGGATGATGGTTGTATAATAGGGCTAACCAAGGAAAAGCCCGATGTTGCCTGACTTTTTTGGACATCACCCTTTTGAAAAAAGTCAAAAAATCTCTCAAAAATGCCTCCGAAGAGGTCAAACGGATCGGTTAGCGGCTTCTTGATTGCTCTCGGATTGACCCGTTTTCCAGAGTTAAAATCACACAAGGAGGTATACGCGCAACGCCCATCCGACACATCGTCGATGGGTTGTTTGCTGTGAATAGATAGAGTTTATCGCATGACGTGTTACGCCAATGCGCTTTGATATAATAAAGGACATACGATAGGAGTATCTGATGAACAAGTTTTTAGAGGATCCGCGTTTCAAAGGCATCAAACCGTTCGGGAAAAAGGTCTGGTGATGTTTGTATAATAGGACTGAAATCAAGAAAATGCCCACGGCGTCTGGATTTTTTGATTTTTCAGCCTATTGAAAAACATTCGAAAAACTCTCCGAATCGCTCCGAGGAAGCGATAAGCGACGTGTGACCGGCTTCTTGATTGCTCATGGATTGACCCATTTTCCAAGAGTGCAAATCTGAATAAGGAGGCCAAAGCAACGCTCACGGATCGCCGTGGGCTGTTTGCTGTGAAGAAGATCTCAACAAGCGAAACCGCTTGTCAAGATATAGAATGTGCCATTTCAATTTGAGAGGTAATAGTATTATGGATCAAGAGAATGCAAAGCGAATCATTTCCTTCAGTCCGCCGGATATTTCCGAACTGGAAATTGCAGAGGTAGCAGAAACACTGCGGAGCGGTTGGATCACGACGGGCCCCCGAACGAAACTGTTGGAAAGGCGTCTTGCTGCATATATTGAGACCGGCAAAACGGACGTGGATTGCACGACAAAAGAGGCGATTGATAAATACAGCCAGAAAGTCGTGTGCCTGAATTCTGCTACTGCCGCGGAAGAACTGAATCTTCGCATTCTCGGTGTAAAAGAAGGGGATGAAGTAATTGTCCCTGCTTATACCTATACGGCTACGGCTTCAGCGGCCATCCACTGTGGAGCTACGGTTAAGTTTGTAGATATTCAAAAGGATGGCGATTCGGTTACCCATTGTCCGGAAATGGACTATGATGCGTTGGAAAAAGCAATCGGTCCGAAGACAAAGGCTGTTATTCCGGTTGATCTCGGCGGTATCGTTTGCGACTACGATCGGATTTTCGAGATTGTAGAGCGAAAGAAAGATCTTTTCACACCAATCGAAAGTGACGGCACACCTCTCGGTGATTTGAGCAGCAGAGTTCAGAAAGCTATCGGTCGCGTTGCGGTTATGGCGGATTGCGCGCACAGTTTAGGTGCTTCACGCGATTTTCGCGGCGAAAGGAAATACTGTGGAGCAATAGCCGATTTTACCAGTTTTAGCTTCCATGCTGTGAAAAACTTTACGACAGCCGAAGGCGGGGCCTCTACCTGGCTTCCCTTGCCCGGTATCGACAACGCTGAAATCTATAAGATGTTCCAGCTTTTGTCTCTCCATGGTCAGAATAAAGATGCTCTTGCCAAGACCAAGATTGGCGCCTGGGAATATGACATCATTGGACCCTGGTACAAGTGCAACATGACGGACATCATGGCTGCCATTGGTCTCCGACAGTTAGATCGTTATCTTGGTTTACTTGAGCGAAGGGCTGAAATGATGAAGAAATACGATGCTTTGTGCGCCGAACTCGGTATCAGTCACATGGTACATCACACGGAGCACATGGATTCTTCCAACCATCTTTATCTAATCCGTGTGCCTGGAATAGGTGAGATAGAGCGAAATCTGATCATTGAGAAGATGGCGGAGCATGGTGTGGCGACAAACGTCCATTATAAGCCGCTTCCAATGATGACTGCTTATGGTAAGGACTGCTCTGAGTACACAAATGCATATGATTACTATCATAACCTCATAACATTACCGTTCCATACCTTGCTGTCTGATGAAGATGTGGAGTATGTGTGTGATATGCTGAAGGAAGTAGTTAAGCAAATCGTGTAATTCGTTTTGGCCCACTCCTTAGTGTTGATAAGGTTATAGTGCTGTTTCCCTGCACATTGTAGAATAATTATTTTGGAGGAGAGCTCATGTACATTATCATCGGCGCATCCAGTTTCATTGGCGTATATACAGCTGATGAATTCTTAAAACAGGGCTGTGAAATCATAGTCACAGGTCGAAAAAACAAATTTAAAGAACACTATGACAAACTTGGAGTGAAGTACGTAAACCTCGATTTGACCAATGAGGCTGACTTTGAGCAGCTTCCTAAAGAGGGTGTTAAAGGTGTAATTCTTCTTAGTGGCCTTCTTCCCGCAAATGCAGAAGTAAATCTGGATGAAGATGAGAATGCTGCAGATTATTTCCGTATCAATACCATCGGGACGATTAATGTACTGGAGTATTGCCGGAAGAATGGTATTCAGCGTGTAATTTCAAACTGCTCCTATGCTGACGTCCGTGGAGCGTGGGGCAAGAAGGTCATTACTGAGGACGAGCCGAGAGATTATATCTACAAGGGCGATCATGCGGTTTATGTGTTTTCCAAGAATGCGGCGAACGATACGATGGAATATTACAACCAGCAGCATGGGATGAAGAATGCCTGGTTCCGTTTTCCGCCCGTTTATGGTGTTGGCCCGCATGATAGCCTTTTCATCAATGGTGTCCTTAAAAAGTCAGGTTTGAAGATCTTCATCGATAATGCCTCTGAAGGTAAGGATATTTGCATCTTTGGCGATCCGAATTTGAGCCGTGACGTTGTGTATGTGAAAGACGTTGCACATGCCTTCTATCTCGCTATGAAGAGTGAGAATACATATGGGCTTTATAATATGACCTCTGGTCGTGGAGTAACCCTCCAAGAGCAGGCAGAAGTGATTTCTGAACTGTGGGCACCGAGTCCTGAGAGACGCTCGAAGATCACCTATCGGCCGGAAGTCCAGAATAACACGCCCTCCTATCTATTCTCCATGGAAAAAGCAAAGAAAGATTTTGGTTTTGTCCCTGCCTACGCTGATTTCAAAGTGATGATGGCTGACTATAAGAAAGATTTAGATGCCAACAGGTATCAGGAGTTGTTCCACTATGTCAAATGAAATGAAACCATCGGGGAGTCTCATTTATAGGTTTATCAAGCGCTTGTTTGATGTGGTCGTTTCCACCATCCTTATGATCCCTATTGGGCTTGTCATTCTTATTTCCGGGGTGGCTATTAAAGCAGAGGACAAGGGACCAATTTTCTATATGGCTGACAGAACAGGGCGTTTCGGGGAGATATTCAAGATGTATAAGCTCCGTTCTATGAAGGTTAATGCTCCAGATATTCGTCTTGCTGATGGTTCTACATATAATGGTGAAGACGATCCTCGCGTGACGAAATTTGGGAAGTTTGCGCGTAAGACCAGCATCGACGAGCTCCCCCAGGTAATAAACATTCTGAAGGGTGATATGACCTTTATAGGTCCGAGACCAGATACTCCAGTTGGTTCAGCCGCATATACGGAAGAAGAGAAGATAATCCTCACAGTCCGCCCAGGCATAACTGGTTATAATCAGGCGGTTAATAGGAACTCTGTGCTAACCAAGGAAAAACTCAAGAATGATATCTATTATGTGAAGCACCTCTCTCTATGGTTTGACATCAAGATAGTGTTCATGACCATTGCAACTGTGCTCGGACACAAAAACATTAACAGAGCTGATGTTAGCACTGAAAACGCATATGTTCTTGAAAAAGACGGAACTAAGTCATCCACTGAGATTAATAAGTGAGCGGGATGAAGATGAAGAAGATGATGATACTGGGAGCGAGTATACTACAGCTCCCAGCTATTGAAAAAGCCTCTGAAATGGGCCTTGAAGTTATTGCTGTGGACATGAATCCGGAGGCAGTTGGATTTAAGGTTCCTGGTGTAATCAAGGAAGTTATTAGCACAATTGATACTCCGGCGATTCTGAAGGCTGCTATGAGGCACAAAATCAATGGAATAATGACCCTCGCATCCGATATACCCATGCAGTCCGTGGCAGTTGTGAGCCATGAGATGGGGCTGGCTGGTATAAACGAGGATACAGCTCTAAAGGCTACCAATAAGGCTTTCATGCGTGATGCTCTGAGAGAGGCTGGCGTACCTGTTCCGCTCTTTTTTCGTGTTAAAGGGAAGGAAGCTTTTAAGGAAGCGGTTGAAAAGGTTAGAGTAGCTGGATACAAATGCATCGTAAAACCTGCTGATAACTCAGGGTCTCGCGGAGTCGATCTGCTGAAGGAAGATGCCGATCTTGATATTGCATATGACTATACCAATCACTATTCTCGTGGCGGGGAGATTGTAGTTGAGGAATATATGGAAGGCCCAGAGGTCAGCGTGGAGACGCTTGCTGTTGATGGAGATGTCCACGTAATCCAGATCACCGATAAACTGACTACAGGGGCTCCATACTTTGTGGAGATGGGCCACAGCCAGCCGAGCCAACATAGTGAGGAGACAAGGAAAAGGATAGCAGAGGTAGCAGTCGCAGCAAATAAGGCGATAGGTATTCAAAATGGCCCTTCACATACCGAGATAAAAGTCACTAAAGACGGCCCGAAGATTGTTGAACTGGGTGCGCGCTTAGGGGGCGACTGCATCACAACGCATCTGGTTCCTTTATCCACAGGTGTCAATATGGTAGAGTGCAGTATACGGATTGCTCTGGGCGAGAAACCTGATCTGGAACCGAAGTGGAATAAAGGATCTGCTATAAGATACTTAAAAACCGGGATTGGCACTGTAAAAGAGATCAAAGGCGTGGATGATGCTGAAAAGATAAGTGGCATCGTTCAAGTCTCTATCGTTCATGGTGTAGGAGAACAGGTCGGGGAGATAAAAAGTAGCGTAGATAGAGCTGGCTTCGTTGTTGCTCAAGCTGAAGATGCTCAGAAAGCTGTGACTATGGCAGAGGACGCCGTTGCAATTATTCATTATATTATGACAGAAACAAGGAATTGACGATGAAAGATAGAGCTTTGGTTTTCAATGGTTACTATTTCCCTGCAAAAAATTATGGAGGCCCGGCAACCAGTATTGAAAATATGGTGGAAGCTTGCTCTGATGCATTGGAATTCTTCATAATTGTTGTGAATCATGACTTTGGAGCGACAGAGAAATTCACTTCGATTCGTGAAGGGTGGAACGAGCGTGGTAAGGCTAAGGTTCTCTATGTGGATGATGATCAGTTTACGGTAAAAAATATCGCCGCATGGATTGATGAGGTTAAGCCGGTGTCCATCTATCTTGGAGGAGTGCTAAGCATAAGAAATATACGTTATGTACTTGCAGCGAAACGAAAAAAAGTAAAAATTATCGTTCCTCCCCGCGGCGAGGTGCTAGACAATGCTGTGAAAAGGAAACGATTCAAAAAACTGGCTTTCTTTTCCTTTTTGAGACTATTTGATGTCTATAAGCATTGTTATTTCCATGCAACTTCAGAAGCAGAGCGCAATGGGATTATTAAGTATCTGGGCGTGAGTGCTAATCAAATTATTCTTTTGCCAAATCTCCCAAAACAAGTTGCGGAGGGTCATATTATTGAGAAAACAGCAGGAACTCTTAATGCTGTTTATATTGCTCGTATTTGCAAGACAAAAAACCTTCTTGAGGCAATAGGCAGCTTGACCCATGTAAAAGGGCGCGTGCATTATCGTATCTACGGTCCAATGGAGGATGAACAATACTGGAGTGAATGTGAGGCAGTAATAAAAACAGTGCCTCCAACAGTAAATATTGAATATATGGGGGCATTGGATTCTAATTTAGTCGGAGACGTGTATCGTCAGAGTGATTGTACCATTCTTCCAACTGTTACCGAGAATTATGGTCATTCCATCGTAGAGTCGCTTGTTGCAGGATGCCCATGCATTATACCACAAGGAACGACGCCTTGGGATTCTATTGACTTACAAGCTGGTTTTACATATCCACTTGGCAATGAAACCCGTCTTGCTGAGATTATTCAGAAAATGGTGGATATGGATCAGAAGGAGTATTCTGAACTTATACAATCAACATATGCCTATGCAAGGGATAGAATATCATCCGTAAGCCTTATCAAGGATTACACAAAAATGTTTAGAAATCAGGGTGAAACGTTTTGAAACTATTAGTCATTGGGAATTATTACGAGCCTGAAGTGACATCAGGAATATATATGGTAAAGAACCTCTATGAGCACTTAGCAGAGAAAGGCGTTCAGGTCGACGTTGTTATTCCGTCTCCGTCGAGAGGCATATCAAAAGAACAAGCTGAGGATTATAATGGAAAAGATGAACTCCTGAAAGATGGTAGATTACATTTACACAGGATAAAAATCTTCCCTGAAGGACATAACATTTTTGGAAGAGCCCTAAGGTATGGGTTAATACAGGTTCGCCTGTATAAGGCAGCTAAGCGAATTTGTGCTGACGTGGTCTTTTGTCAAAGCACGCCGCCAATTATAGGGATAACGGCTTCACTGATTGCAAAAAAGAAAAAAATACCATTTGTTTATAATTTACATGACGTGTTTCCGGATTCAATGGTAAATGCAGGGATGACCCGTGAGGGCTCATGGATTTTCAGAATAGGCAGAAAAGTAGAAAATTACGTATATAAAAATGCCGTCCACATCATTGCGGTATCAAAAGGAATTCAAGATAATGTCATTCAAAAAGGTGTCGATCCCAATAAAGTATCTGTGGTAAGTAACTGGGTTGATGAAGAAGTAGTTCATTATGTCCCTCGGGAGCAAAATGAACTGATAAGTAGATGGAATCTTGATCCAACGAAATTCTATGTAGTATACGCTGGGAATTTAGGCACTTCACAGGATATCGATGTCATTCTTGATGCCGCCACAAAAATTCAGGACGAAGATAATATACTATTCTTGGTCATCGGAAACGGGGTTGAAGAAGAGCGGCTGAAGAAAAAAGCGATGGATCTGCAATTAAAGAATGTAATGTTCTTCCCTATGCAGCCCTACAAAGATGTGTCGTATGTGTACAGTTTAGGAGATGTTGATATTGTTACATGCAAACCAGGCGTAGGAACTGCTGGAATGCCAAGCAAAACATGGAGCATCATGGCAACTGGAAGGCCGCTACTTGTCTGTTTCGATGATCATTCAGAACTGAGAAGCCTCATTGATGAGATACAGACAGGGCTATGTGTGGATCCAGAAAACGCAGAAGGTCTTGCGAGAAATATTAAGCACCTAGCTGAAAACAGCGTTATACGAGACAAAATGGGGGATAATGGTAGGCATTATATTGATAATAACCTTACAAAAAGAATTTGTGTGGAAAAGTATTACAATGTTCTTTTGAGGGCAGTTGGAAAAAGCTGATCCGAGGAGAATCTTGTAGAGCAATAATCCCTGTTGTGGTCTGTAATAGGAAGAGAAATAGATACACAAAGAGTATAAAATGACTGCAATAATGTAGCGCTTATCAAGGCTGTTAATTCAAAATGGGCTCAAAGCCAAAAACAGTATTTTGTTCGGGTGTTAATAGATAGAGTAATTTGGCTTTAACGGAGGTATACAGATACAATTAATCTCAAGTTTGTAGAAAAGGTGAAAATGTACATGAATATTGTAACAAAACTGCAGAAAAAGTTCAATCATGATAGAGCAAAAAGGCTGATATCAAACAATGAACGTCAATTCAAGGAATGTGTAAAGTATCTCTTCCTTCCTAAGAAGAGTGATGCGCTGCTAATAGTCTTTTCAGGCTTTACTGGGGAAGTTAGAAGATATAATTACGTTTCATCGTTTTGTAAAATGGAAATCAATCAATTATATATTTTGGACACATGGGGATATCAAGGAAGTTATTATTGGATGGATAATGGAGATATATATCCAGAAAAGATGGTAAATGAGCTGATTGATACAGTCATAAAAAATCATGCAATTAAGAGAATAATAACTTGCGGTAGTAGTAAGGGAGGGTCTGCAGCAATATATTTCGGGCTAATTAATAACGCTAATTATATTTTTTCTGGAGCGTGTCAATTCCTGGTAGGTACATATCTAGGTCGAGAAGAACATATTAGAATTCTAGAAGGAATGATTGGCGACTTAGATAAAGAGACGATGATTGCGAAACTCGACACGAAAATTGCTGAGATAATTAGACAACATAAGAATAGTAATGCGATTAATTTGCTTTATTCAACTGAAGAATTGACATATGAACGTCAAATAATCCCACTTAAGGCTTGTTTAGACGATTATGGAGTAACGTATAACGAAAAGATAGAGCAATTTAAAGATCATTCGGAGGTTGGAAATGTATTTCCAATATATGTATGCAACGAATTGAAAAAACTACTCTGATATATGCACTATATACTTTGCACAATAAATACGAGATTTAAGAGAAAGTCCTATGATTGGAACATTAATCAGTAGAGCAAAAAAGAAATATGCGTCGATGTCTACTGCCGTAAAAGCAGCTCTTTGGTTCACTGTATGTAATTTGATACAGCGTGGTATTAATTTTCTCACTATGCCTATTTTTACGAGAATTATGCCAACTGCTGATTATGGTACCTATACAGTATATAACTCATGGTATAGCATCATTGTAATATTTGCATCATTGAATCTATCTGCGTTTGTTTTTAGCAAAGGAATGGTGAAATTTAGCGGAGATAGAGATGAGTTCGAATTATCATTGCAAAGCCTTAATTTGACTATTACCGCAGGAATACTTTGTGTTTACTTAGTTTTACAAACCCATATAAATAAATTCACAGGGTTGAGTACAGTTATAATGCTACTAATGTTTATGCAAATAGCAGTAGAGCCTTCAATTCAATATTGGACTGCACGTAATCGATTTGAATATAAATACAGACATGTTGTGGGTGTAACTGTAGGTATAGCACTGTCGAATTTAATACTAGGTGTAGTTCTTGTTCTATTACTTCCAGACCCTGCGTTAGCCCGGATTCTATCGATCGTTGTTGTTGCGATTATATTTGGTATTGTATTCATTATATCTATTATACATAATTCCAAGAAGGTATTTAGTACAAAGTACTGGAAGTATGCTCTTGCTTTTAATCTTCCGTTGATTCCACATTTTCTCTCGGCGAGCATTTTAAACCAATCGGATCGTATCATGATAAGCCAGATGGTTGGTAAACCGGAAGCTGCTATTTACAGTGTTGCCTATGCTATTGGGATGTTTCCAATGCTGCTTAGCACTGCAGTACAACAATCTTTTCTCCCGTGGCTGTACCCTAAGATGAAGAAAGGTGACGATTCTAAGATTAGTGAAGTTACAACAGCTACTTTGATATTGATGGGGATTGTTGTTATTGGAATCATTGCGTTTGGACCGGAAATTATTAAGCTTGCTGCTCCGGAAGACTATTGCTCGGCTAGATGGATCATTCCTCCCGTTTGCGGAAGCGTATTCTTCGTTTTTCTTCACAACATGTTCGCGAATGTAGAATACTATTATGAAGAGACGAAAAAAATTGCGGCGGCTTCTGTAGGTGTAGCTCTACTAAACATTGTATTGAACTACATATTTATCAATATGTATGGGTTTATTGCAGCTGGCTATACCACACTATTCTGCTACATTGCCTATACGATTGTTCATTATTATGTAATGATGCACATTTGCAAGAAGAATAAATGTGGATTGAAACTGTTTGATATAAAGAGAATTATTGTTATCTCCATAATTCTTTTAGCTGCTGTATTTGGAATCACAATACTGTATGATGTCTGGATTGCAAGATACGCCGTCATACTTGGCGTGTGTATCTTCGTTTTCATTAAGAGAAACTCCATTCTCCAGACATACAAAATGATGAAAAGCAAGGATGCTAAATAAGTTGCGGGAGGCACTATTGTGAATAAAATAAAGGAAGCCATCTATAACATTCCTCTTGTAAAAAAGTTTTATTGGATTTGTTTGAATAGACATTATAAATCTTTATACGAAAAGAGTCCCAGACTTGCTGCAGAAAAGTTTTATTCCAGCATTCATAAGGGACAAAAGTTGAATTTAGAGAATCCAACGACTCTTGAAGAAAAAAATATATGGCTTGCTTTAAACACTGATACTTCTATGTGGTCAGTATTATCTGATAAATATGCTGTCAGAGACTATGTTAGAAAGTGCGGTTTATCAAATATTCTTAATGACCTATATTTTAAATGGGATAACGTAGACGATATTGATTTTTCAGCTCTGCCAAAGGAATTTGTTATCAAAGCAAACAACTCTTGCGCAACGGTAATTATTGTAAGAGATAAAGAGAAGCTGGATATCAGAGAAACAAAAAAGACGATCAAAAAATGGTTTACCGGAATCCCTTACGGATACGTCGGATATAATGGGCATTATCTGCGCATTAAACCTTGCATAATAGCAGAGAAGTTACTCCATGATTCAAAGAGTGATGGATTGCCTATCGATTACAAGTTTTTCTGTTCTTATGGAAAAGTTTTTGTATGTGAGGTTATGCAGGGACGAACAGAAGGAACGCATAGCATCAGAGCAACTTTTTACGATGAGAATTGGAATGTACTTTACGACAATAATAAAGTAAACCGTGGGAAACTCATCGACAAACCAGTTTCTTATGATCTGATGGTTCATTATTGCTATCAACTTGCAAAGGACTTTCCTCTTGTAAGAGTTGACTTTTATGAGATTGAAGGACAACCTATTTTTGGAGAAATGACATTCACAACAGGGGTAAGTGTTTTTTCTGACGAGATTAACCACGAGTTGGGCAAACATGTGGAACTTCCTAAATCATGAGATATGATGATTTTAGCTTTCATGCTAGTACATTTGAACTGGTATGGGCTGAGATTGTGATTATGGTTTCATGCTGCGCGGAAGATAAAGCACATGGATTATGAACGAGTAAATCCTAACTTAGAGGAGATAAGTTGATAAGATGAAAACATTAATGATTGTGTACAATACTTTGGATACAGATGCTCGTGTTCGAAGATCTGCCGAAGCTCTGACAGAGTTAGGAGAAGTAAAACTAATTGGCATTGATGTAGATTGTAAAATAGATAAGGTAGATTCTGAAGTTATTGCTTTAAAATCGAAACATAATCTTATTAGATATTTTGAGTTTATATATAAGCTCAGAAAACGTATTAAAGGAATTGATTTTGATCTTTTATTCGCAAACGATTTTTATTGTGCAGAATTGGTGCCTTGGATAAAGAAAAAAAACAAGAATATCCATGTCGTTTATGATGCACACGAACTATATATACCACAGAAGGACAAACCACTGAACAAACGTTTCAAGTTTTTTTACAAGAAAGAGAAACGAGCTATATACGGTGCTGACCTAATTTTTTGTGCAAATAATGAGCGTGCATGTATAATGCAGGAACACTTCGGTCTAACTAGCTTACCGACTGCAATTAGAAATATATCTCAGCTTCCATTAATCCGGGATAGTATAAGTCAAGGTTACGAAGAGACAACAGATACATTCTTTAAACTTCCTGGCGTTACATTGGTATATGCAGGAGTTTTGTCATCAGCACGGAAGATAGAATCGTTAGTAGAGATCGCAGAGAAAGAGAAGAATACGAAACTATTAATTATTGGTGATGGTCAACATAGAAGCTACCTTGAAGAGCGGGCATCTAAATCTTTAGGTAGACGAGTATTGTTTACAGGTAGTATTCCTTATACATACCTGAGTGTATTATTGTCCAAATGCGATATTGGCTATTTGTTTTATCCGACAGATATACTTAATAATATTTATTGCGCTCCCAACAAGATTTACGAGTACTCAAGTGTCAGACTTCCTATGATTGCAAATGCTAATCCTACAGTTGAACGGATACTAAGTGACAGCGGTATTGGGGTTGCATCCGACGACTTATTAAGTGCGTTCAAAACTGTTGCGAGTGATATAGAAGGGTATAAAAATAGGTGCGATTTATTTAATTCTAACAATAAATGGGAAGATGAGAGAGAAGTATTAATTAGAAGCATAAAAGGATTGAAGGATAACAATGGGCGTTTTTAAATGGGGAACTGGATTGCTGATTGCAGGATTGACTTTGATTATTCTCCTTTTTACTCTTAGGAAGGAAAGAATTGGAACAAAGTTGCTGTTCAGCTTCATGCTCTTTACCACTTTTGTATATTCAGGTATTGGGATTGCTTACGAATCCGTACCCGATAAGTATATACTGTCCTATGTATTATTTTGTATCGGATTGAGTTTGGCAGTTAAACTGATGTTCCATACGAAAATAATTCTAGGAAGATCAAAATCACTTTTTGATAAAAACTCGAATAATGGCTTTGATTTTGATTACAATAATCGAATGGTGACTATTCTTGCAGTTTTGTTCATGTTAACTAATGGCCTGCATCTTATAGTGCCAAGTTTTAATCTTATTAAACTATTTCGGCCAGGTTTGCCAACATCTGTATTAATATATGCAAGAAGAGCTGCAGCTAAAAGTAATATTATTCTTCGGCTTGCCAGCACGGTTAATATATTCTGTCTACCATTTTTTTGTATGTATCTAAAAAAACTCGTTGATTTAAGAAAAAAATGGCTCGCTATCTTACTAGTTTTATTTTGGATGTATTTGGAATATCTGCAATACGATTACTTGAGTAGGTATCAGATGTTAGTATATGTTGGCTTTGCCTTCTGTATTGGTGCGTTTGTGTATCCTGATGGGACTAAAATAGTCAAAAAATATGTCATTATCGCTGCTGTAGCCTTTATTGTTTTGATCCCATTTTTAAATGCCTATATTGATATAAGGAGTGGCCATGCATTTGAGTTGCAAACAATCGGAAAAGCGTTGCAATCCTTGGTAGAATCGGAAATCTATTATCCTAAAAACTACGATACCTGCGTTTCTCTTTATGGTTCTGAAAGTGTTTTGAACTTTATATTGTGGCTAATATGTTTGCCTATACCATCTGTTCTTTTTCCTAATAAGCCTACTGTCACCATTGCTTATAACTTTACATATGCGGTTTCAGGATTGAAGTATGGTGCCCAAGCCTACTATACATCAAGTCTTCCTTCTGTTGTTGGTGAAGGTATTATCCTATGGGGACCATGGATGGTATTCTTTCATGGCCTTGTGATTGGGTTATTTATTGGCGCTTATTTTAAGTTTATTAGAAAGTATAACACTTTGTCTGTTCTTAATGTTTACATGATTCTTATGATTCTTACAATTGGCCGCGGGGGTGCGTCTTCATACATGAGTACATTAATTAATGGGACCTTCGCCATGCTACTGTGGGGATATGCATTTAATAAAATACAGCGTACACAATCTGAAAATTAAAGGAGAGAGAATAATGATCAACGTAATCGGACTTGGGTATATCGGACTTCCTACCGCCCTCATGATGGCTTCTCATGGAGTCGAGGTTATCGGTACGGACTATAATAAAGAACTTGTCGCCACCCTTAATGCCGGTCATACTACTTTCAAAGAGGACGGCCTCGATGAGCTGTTCCAGGATGCGGTGAAAGCGGGAATTAAATTCACAACGGAGTATCAGGTGACAGATACCTACATCGTATCTGTTCCGACTCCCTATGATAAATTCAGTAAAAAGGTTGATGCTTGTTATGTTGTCGCAGCGGTTAAGGACGTACTGAAGGTTGCCCCGAAAGGTGCCACTCTAGTTATTGAATCCACAGTATCTCCCGGCACCATTGAGAAAAGTGTAAGACCTGTACTTGTTGTAGAGGGGAGAACAGATATGAATCTCGTTCACGCTCCGGAACGCATTATTCCCGGCAACATGGTGTATGAGCTGCTGCATAACAACCGTACAATAGGAGCTGACGACAAGGCTGTTGGCGAGACAGTTAAGGAACTATATAGTTCCTTCTGTCAGGGCGAGATCGTCGTCACAGATATTAAGACTGCAGAGATGACCAAGGTTGTAGAGAACACTTTCCGCGCTGTGAATATTGCTTTTGCCAATGAGTTGGCAAAGATCTGCCGTCATGATAACATGGATGTGTACGAGATTATCAAGATCTGTAACATGCATCCTCGCGTAAACATCTTGCAGCCGGGCCCTGGTGTCGGCGGTCACTGTATTTCCGTTGACCCTTGGTTCTTGGTTGGCGACTATCCGTCCCTTGCCAAGGTTATCGATGAATCCATGAAGACCAATGACGGTATGCCGGATTTCGTACTCAATCGTATCTACGAGATCATGAAGGAAAAAGGCATGACGGATATCACACGGGTGGGACTTTATGGCCTTACCTATAAGGAGAACGTGGACGACATGCGTGAGTCTCCCACACTTCAGCTGCTGGAGAGTCAGGAGCGTCACCTTGCGACCGGTCTGAAAGTCTATGACCCCTTCATTGAGAAAGATGTTGTAAAAAACCAGTATCATAGTCTAGACGAGTTTCTAAATGCTGTTGACTTTGTGGTCATCATGGTAAAACATAACGAGATCAAGGAGAACATGGACAAGCTGGCGGGCAAGGTGGTTCTAGACTGCCATAACATTTGCCCTCTGCCAGATACATATCACATTTGATTTTTGGAGGAGAGAGGAGAGTTATTATGTCTTTATATAATGAACTTGTTAGTAAAACAGAGTCTTTGGCATTGGTTGGTCTTGGTTATGTGGGAATGCCCATTGCGGTGGCTTTTGCTAAAAAGGGCCTTCAAGTGATTGGCTTTGACTTGAATAAAGAAAAAATACAGCTGTATAAAAATGGCAAGGACCCCACGAAGGAAGTGGGGGATGACGCAATCAAGAATACGACGGTGCAGTTTACGGCAGATGAAACTGAACTAAAAAAGGCGAAGTTTATCATCGTGGCTGTTCCGACGCCTGTGAACATGGATCACACGCCTGACCTAACGCCAGTGATCGGGGCATCTGAGATTGTTGGTCGCAATTTGGTCCCGGATTCTATTGTCGTGTATGAATCCACGGTATATCCCGGATGCACAGAGGATGTTTGCATTCCGATTCTGGAAAAGGAATCCGGTCTTAAATGCGGTGTCGATTTCAAGGTCGGCTATTCCCCTGAGCGTATAAATCCCGGCGACAAGGTGCACCGTCTTGAGAATATCCATAAAATCGTATCAGGGATTGATGCTGAATCACTGGCTGAAATTAAAGCTGTCTATGACCTCGTTATTGAAGTCGGCACGTACCCAGTCTCTAATCTCCGTACAGCGGAAGCGGTCAAGGTTGTGGAGAATAGCCAGCGAGACATTAATATTGCCTTTATGAATGAATTGGCGATGGTTTTTGACCGCATGGATATCGATACCAATGAAGTAGTAGATGGAATGAATACCAAATGGAATGCGCTGGGATTCAGACCTGGATTGGTCGGCGGTCATTGCATCGGCGTTGATCCTTACTATTTCACGTATGAAGCAGAAAAGCTGGGTTACCATAGTCAGATCATTCTGAATGGCCGCATTGTTAACGATTCTATGGGTGCTTATGTGGCTGATGCCGCGATCAGGAAGATGATTGAAGCAGGTCAAGCACCCAAAAAGAGCAAGGTAGTGATATTGGGATTGACTTTTAAAGAAAACTGTCCGGATACCCGAAACAGTAAAGTGGATGACATCATTAAGCAACTCAATAAGTACGGCATTCAACCTTCTGTGGTGGATCCATGGGCGTCGGAGCGCGATGCAATGCATGAGTATGGTGTGAAGCTGACAAAAATAGACAATGTATCGGATGCTGATTGCGTAATCGTTGCTGTTGCCCATAATGAATTTAAAGCCCTGGGGCTGCAGGCTATTAAAAGTCTCTTTAGAGACGTGCCGGATGACGAAAAAGTACTCATTGATGTAAAGGGGCTTTTCAGCATCGAAGCGTTGAAAGAATCCGGCATAAGATGGTGGAGGCTATGAATGAAATCACATGATTACCCATTAAGCTTGATACGTTTGTTATCAGTATGTTCGATTGTTTTGTGTCATATACTATCTTATTATGGAAACGAACTTTCGCACTGGTTTAATGTTGGTACCCAGGTGTTTTTATGTATTTCCGGATACCTTTATGGGCAAAAGGAGATTAAAGATTGCAAGTCTTTTTATCTAAGACGGTTTAGGAAAATCTTGATTCCCTTTTACATTGTACTGATACCTGCCATTATCCTCGATATATTGACAGGTAAAATGGATGTGTTCACAGGGCTGCGCTCTTTGTTGATGAACACAACTGTTGAAGGTGGCGGACATCTGTGGTTTGTGCCAACGATTTTATTCTGCTATGTAATTACCCCCGTATTGCAAAGTTTCTTCAACGGCACTAAAAAAGGATCTTTTATTGTTGTCACCGTCCTTGGGATTTAGATCATAACGCTGTTTTGTTTAGGCTTTGCGAGTTTTTATCCGGGACCGTGGATTGCTTGTTATCTCATAGGATATGCGATAGGGTATAATGAAAAAGAGTCGATTTATAAAAGGAAACATATCCTGATTTGTTTCACGTTATTAGCTGCCATGAATATCCTGCAAATCTATATCGATTATGGATTGCACCTGCAGCTGACAGGAATCATTGGGAAGATATATGTTTATGGGAAGAATTTCAATCATGTTTGGTTGGGCACATTTTTGTTTTGCAGCTTGAAATGGCTGTTTGAGCGAATTCCATTCAATACAAAGGTGAAGAAAGTATTGGATGTTGCCGATTATTATAGCTATGAAATATATCTGGTTCACCAATTCATTATTTTAGGGCCATTTAGCCTACTGGGTGTATCCCCCTTTTTTGTTGCGAACCTAATGATTGTCTTCGCCAGTGTTTTGGTATTGGCATGGGTTGTGAAAAAAGCAGAAAAGTTTATCCAGCACTATGGCCCTAATAAGGTTGTTTCATAATGTATGACATACATTTTCCACAGACAACAGTAGATGGGCGAATAGTAATCATTAATTATTTAGGAGATTTAGAATGAAAAAGGTGATGCTGGTCTTTGGGACAAGACCTGAAGCAATAAAAATGTGCCCACTTGTCAATGAGCTGAAAACGAGAAAGGGCATTCAGACTATGGTTTGCGTCACAGCCCAGCATCGCCAAATGCTGGATCAAGTTTTGGAAACCTTTGGAGTCGTCCCAGACTACGATCTGAACATAATGAAAGACCGACAAACTCTTTTCGATATCACTACGAATATCCTTAATGGGATAAAAGATGTGCTGGAGAAGGAAAAGCCAGATGTGGTTCTCGTACATGGGGATACTTCAACTACATTTGTGACGGCACTGGCTTGCTTCTACTTGCAGATTCCTGTGGGACATGTGGAAGCGGGCCTGAGAACTTACAATATTTATTCTCCTTATCCGGAAGAATTCAATCGACAGGCTGTGGGTATCGTGAGCCAGTATAACTTTGCCCCGACACAGTTGGCGGCTGATCATCTGAAAGCGGAAGGCAAGAATCCGGATACCATCTACATCACTGGCAATACCGTCATTGATGCTATGCAGCACACCGTCAAGGAGGACTACACACATCCTGAACTTGATTGGGTTGGCGATGGGAAACTCATTTTTATCACGGCTCATAGAAGAGAAAACCTCGGTGAACCCATGCACCATATGTTCCGGGCAATTCGGCGAGTGTTGGATGAGCATCCTGAATGTAAAGCAATTTATCCGATTCACATGAACCCTGTTGTCCGTCAGGCTGCAGATGAAGAATTGGGCAATTGCAAACAGATCCACATCATTGAGCCAATCGAGGTGTTTGACTGCCATAACTTTGAAGCTCGCTCTTTTCTTTGTCTTACAGATTCTGGTGGGATCCAAGAGGAATGCCCCTCATACGGTGTGCCGGTATTGGTCATGCGTGATACGACGGAACGCCCTGAAGGCGTAGATGCGGGAACGCTTCGTCTGGTGGGAACCAACGAGGAAACGATCTATAGCACATTCAAACTACTGATCGAAAACAAAGACGAATACGAGAAAATGAGCAAGGCTTGCAATCCATATGGTGATGGCAACGCCTGCAAGCGCATTGCTGATATTCTGGAATTTGGCGCATACGAACCTTGGATTGTGGGTTGAAAGTGACATTATTTGTTGCAGTGTAAATCAGTACGAGGAGAAACAGACATGCATATTACAGAAGCCTTCAAAGGAAAGACATTAGTGATCACCGGTGGCACCGGTTCTTTCGGCAGTACGGTCCTGAAGCACTTTTTAACGACTGATATCGGAGAAATTCGCATCATCAGCCGTGATGAGAAGAAGCAGGACTGGATGCGGCACACGCTTCAAGCGCAATATTCCGAGTATTATTCCAAGGTTCAGTTTTACGTCGGCGATGTCCGCAACCTGGATTCCGTGCGCGATGTGATGTATGGCGCTGATTATGTGTTCCATGCAGCCGCGCTAAAGGAAGTGCCGAGCTGTGAATTTTTCCCTATGGAGGCTGTGAGAACTAATATTATCGGGACTGATAACGTGATTACAGCTGCAGTTGAAGCTGGTGTACAACGCGTGGTGTTTCTCTCAACTGATAAAGCAGCTTACCCAATCAATACCATGGGTATGACTAAGGCGGTCGGCGAGAAGGTTGTCCAGGCTCGTGCACAGAAGGCGTTTGAAAGAGGAGGAACCGTCCTCGCTTGCACTCGCTATGGTAATGTTATGTGCAGTCGTGGGTCTGTTATCCCGCTCTTTATTGATCAGATCAAACGGAAAGCTCCTATTACCATTACCGATCCGAACATGACTCGTTTCTTGATGAACCTGGACGAAGCGGTTGATTTGGTAGCTTTCGCTTTTGAACATGCGGAACCCGGCGATTTGTTTGTCCAGAAAGCGGATGCTTCTACTATTGGCGACTTGGCTGATGGCGTGATGAAAGTGTTCGGCGAGACTGAGAAAAAGATCATCGGTTCCCGTCACGGTGAGAAACTCTACGAGACTCTTGTGACTCGTGAAGAAATGCTTCGCTCTGTGGATATGGGCCATTACTATCGGATTATGCCTGACGCTCGTGGACTGAACTATGATAAGTTCTATGTTCAGGGTACAGTACACACCGAAGGTGACGAGGCATATACTTCCCATAATACCAACCGCCTCGATGTTGATGGCGTTGTCAAAAAGATCATGGGCACGGACTACGTGAAGGAAGAGCTGGAAGGCCGTCCGCACGCTGTGGAAGCTTGACAGGATTCGTTTTATAATACAATAAACTACGCCACTCATCTCTAGAGATGAAACATGCTGTGTGGAAAAGAAAGGGACAAGCCGATGGTAGAGCATAGATTCCAATGGAAAAATGACGGCAGACTTAAAATCATGATCGGCTGCGGCACCCGCCCGGAGATTATCCGCCTCGCCGCTGTCATGAAGCGTTGTCGTGAATACTTCGACACTTGTATCGTCTATTATAATCAGAACTGGGACCCCAATTTGAGTACTGTGTTCTGGCAAGATTTTGAACTGTACAATGCGAATGGTGAGATCGGACCGGATATTCTTGTTCCGGTCGTCGGTGAGAACCTCGGCGTCACCTGCGGAAATATCCTCGGAAGGTCCTATGAATTGCTGTCCGAGCTGAAGCCGGATGGGTATCTGGTTCTCGGAGATACTAATTCCTGTCTGTCCGCAATCTCCGCGAAGCGCCTGCATATCCCTCTCTTCCATATGGAAGCCGGAAATCGCTGCAAGGATGAGTGCCTTCCGGAGGAGACGAATCGTAGGATCGTGGACGTGATTTCCGATGTAAATCTCTGCTATTCGGAATTTGCCCGAAAGTATCTTGCGGATACCGGTCTTCCGAAGGAACGGACATACATGACTGGATCTCCAATGGCTGAAGTGCTGCGGATGAATCTGGAGAAGATCGAGGCGTCCAATGTGCTGGATCGGCTCGGCTTGGAGCCCAACAGGTACATCCTGCTCTCAGCCCATCGCGAAGAGAACATCGACACAGAGAAGAACTTTACAAGCCTCTTTACTGCAATTAATGCTCTGGCGGAAAAGTACGATATGCCCATTCTGTACTCCTGCCATCCGAGAAGCAAGAAAAGACTGGAGGCAACAGGCTTTAAATTGGATCCTCGTGTAAGAGTCAATGAGCCGCTTGGATTCAACGACTATAACAAGCTGCAGATGAACGCGCTTGCAATCGTGTCTGATTCAGGTACGTTGCCGGAGGAGAGCAGTTTCTATCTTTCCATCGGACACCCGATTGCTGCTGTGTGCATTCGGACAAGCACCGAGCGTCCGGAAGCATTGGAAGCAGGCGACTTCATCCTCGCAGGTATCACAACCAATGAGCTACTGAACGCGACTTCCATGGCTATCGAAATGAAGCAAAAAGGCGTGCTTGGGAAGCCTTGCCCAGATTATGTGGATGAGACTGTTTCTATGAAAGTGGTTCGTATCATCCAGGGGTATGTCGGCGTTGTCAATAAGATGGTTTGGAGAAAAGAGCTTTAAGGAGATCCGATGAAAATATTGGTTACCGGAGCAGCGGGGTTTGTCGGTCGCAATCTCGTCGAGAACCTGAAAAACATTCGCGACGGGAAGAATCGCACTCGTCCGCTGCTTGCTATTGAGCAGATCTACGAATACGATCTCAACAATACGCCGGAAGATTTGGATCGATGCTGCGCGGATTGCGATTTCGTGTTCAATCTTGCCGGTGTAAACCGTCCGAAGGATCCGAAAGAATTCAAAGAAGGCAATTTCGGGTTTGCTTCGACGCTGCTTGATACGCTGAAAAAGCATCATAACAAATGCCCTGTGATGCTGTCCAGCTCGCTACAAGCAACCCTTGCCGGACGATTCGGCACCTCCGAATACGGTCTTTCGAAGCGCGACGGCGAGGAACTGTTCTTCCGATATGCGGAGGAAACCAGTGCGACGGTTTATGTGTACCGCTTTCCGAACCTCGTCGGCAAATGGGTGCGCCCGAACTATAACTCGGCGGTCGGAACATTTTGTAATAACATCGCAAACGATCTGCCGATTACGGTCAACGATCCGAATATCGAGCTTGAAATGCTTTTCGCCGATGATCTGATTGAGGAAATGTACGATGCGATGGAAGGTCATCCGCACCGTGCCGAGTACCCCAAGACCGGCGAAACCGTCGACGGAATCATATATGACGGATTGACGCCGCGACCCGTGGAGAACGGACGCTATTGCTATGCTCCGGTGACGCATAAGGCGACGCTCGGCCGGATCGTCGAACTGCTGCACACATTCCACGATCAACCGCAGAATCTGATCATGCCGGCAATTCCGAACGGTTCCTTTGAAAAGAAGCTGTACAGCATGTATCTGAGCTATCTGCCGAAGGAGAAAGTCGCGTTCGATCTCAAGATGAACTGCGATGATCGCGGCAGCTTTACGGAACTGCTGAAAACAACCGATCACGGTCAGTTTTCGGTCAATATATCCAAGCCCGGCATCACAAAGGGGCAACACTGGCACAACAGCAAGTGGGAATTCTTTATCGTGGTTGCCGGTCACGGGCTGATTCAGGAGCGGAAAATCGGGACGGACGAAGTGATCGAGTTTGAGGTCAGCGGCGATCATATCCAGGCGGTTCATATGCTGCCCGGCTATACGCACAATATCATCAACCTGTCCGAAACGGAAAACCTTGTGACCGTCATGTGGGCAAACGAGATTTTTGATCCGACCCATCCGGATACTTTCTTTGAGAAGGTGTAATGGCATAGTTTTTATTCAACTGTGACGCAGTCGCGACATTAAAGCACCCGATAACACGGGTGCTATATTTTTAACCATTTAACACACTATAAATAGGACATAATGTGTTAATAATTTGTTTACAAATTAGAATACATGTGATATAGTACTTTTTGCAAGGAATAAGAGGTGTTGGCATGCCGGTCACAGTAATGCAGGAAATCATTCACTCCGAACTGGAAAAGGTTACTAAATGCCCACATGCGGGTTATCGGTATCAGATGGTCGGGGAAGAAATTGCGGACCGACTCAGACTGCCCTGGTTCCGAGTACGTGCAAGGATGATTCAGCTTGGTCATGTGGACGCACGCGGCGCATTGCATTGTGCCGATCATCATAGAATCGAGCCGTTTGCCTTCGAGCATAATGCATGGGAGAAGGACGAGCAGACGTTTGTGATCGACAAGGACGGCGCATGCGAAAAAAGGTAAGATCCAAGTCATTCTTGTCAAAGACTTTTCACGGCTCGGACGCGACTATATCACGGCAGGAGATTATATTGAGCAAATCTTTCCAATGCTGAACGTACGCTTTATCGCAGCTAACAACGGCTTTGACAGCAAGATTCATAAGGGCGGAGACATTGGGATGGATGTTGCAGCAAACAATCTGATAAATGCGTTTTACAGCCGAGATTTGTCACAAAAGCTGAAAAGCACTATGAAAATCAAGTGGCAAAATGGATTTAGCACTTGTGGTGTTGCACCTTTTGGGTATTTGCGATCCAAAACGGAGAAAGGAAAGTATGAGATTGATCCGGAAGCGGCGAAGATCGTGCAGAAGGTGTTCTTCCGCGCCCAGGACGGTTTATCGACCTCTCAAATTGCTCGGTATCTCAATGAGTTTGAAGTACCAACACCTGGCGTTTATAACTTAACCCATAAATGCTGGGATTTACAGGAATCCGTAGCACCGATCTCTGAACGAAAGTGGACTTCTTCAATGGTTCGGCACATTCTGCTGAATTATGAATACACAGGTGCACTGGTTCGCGGGAAAACCTGCAACATGGCAGTCGGAACAAAATCCACGAAAAAAAGACATGAATCTGAATGGGTTATTGTCGATGATGTGAACCCGCCGATCGTTTCCAAAAAACTCTTTGAAAGAGCCGGAGTCGTTATCCAAAGACAGAAAGCAGATCGGTTTATCATTGCACATGAACATTCGCTAAAAGGAAAGATGCGCTGTGGTAACTGCAGACGCGCATTGACTCATGTATTGACAGATGACTCGGCATTCTTTATCTGTCATAACGGGCTGGAGATCGGAAAATACTCCAATTGCAATGTAGAGCATTATCCGGTGAAGGAGATCGAGCAGGTCGTATGGCGCACACTCCAGAACACAATTTGTCTATTGAAAGATGCCGGAGCAAAGGCTGAGAAGCAAAGCAAAGAGAACATGAGAAGCTATGCCGAGCAGGAGAAAACACTTTCAAAGTCTATTCAACAGTGGGAAGCGGACAAACTTCTCCAATATGAATTATATGCCGACGGATCGCTCTCAAAGGAAGCATATTTGAACGTCAAAGAAGGATTGTCTGTTAAGATCCAAGATGCTGAACAGCAGTTGTTTGGGATTATTGAGAAACATGGAAAAGAGAAGCAAATCTCCGAAACAGCTGAACAT
>JAEEGF010271253.1_pt1 | contig 31019 bp, 17 predicted proteins | sample 9134171 | NCBI WGS metagenome assembly JAEEGF01 (sample SAMN16246542, study PRJNA631951) | gut metagenome | biome: gut microbiome; feature: rumen; material: AP-attached | host: Bos | place: Iran: Karaj | collected 2018-10 | reverse complement strand
GCTGATGGGGTTGCTACCCCAGTCAACGAAGGCGCCATAGTCCATATAGCTGGTGGAGGATAGGGTTGGATTGCTGCCCGTGCCCCAACCAAAGAGGTCTATCCAACCACTATAGGTGGAGCTGATATTGCGGTTATCACTTCCGCTGACATTACCTCCGTAATATCCATTACCGTCGGCTGTTTGTGTACCTACATAGTCATACTGGTGTTCAGCAAAACGCCAGGTATTGGTGCTTGCTTGGTACTGTAAATTGCCCTGCGAGAAATGCACTTGCTGCGTTGCACTCACCGAGAATGAGCCAGGCAACACTCCATCAGGGATAATAGGAGAATTAGATTCTTTATGGCAGCCTAAGGACATCAGCATTACGGCAGCCATGATACAGACCATCATTAATTTACTTAATCTCTTCATATTTATTTTATTTTTGAATTAATAACCTGCCACAACGGCAAAGGCTCTTTATTAGTTGCGGGCAGTGGAGACTGCCCGCAACAAGGTTTAACGTTTTAATAAATTAATTATCCAGAACGGGGCGTACAGAGGACCCGATGCGGCAACTGCCGTAGCCCCACGCGCTGAGATAGAAGCTGCTAAAGTACATGAACTCACCGCCGGGCGTGGACGACCAATAGGAGCCGTAGCGGCCCACGTAGAGAACAACCGCACCGTTGCGGAAGCCCGCCGCAGGCAGGAATACTGCACCAGCTGCCTCCATCTGCGCCCACTGTGCGAGAGTGTAGCTGTTGTGTGTCCAGTCAGGATAGTTGTAAAAATTATCAGTGGCGAATCCTGAAGTGAACGAACACTCCGAAGGCAGTGTCCAACTGTCGGGGAGTATTATCAGCCCGCCCACACCGTTAATGTTGCCAGTACCACGTTTGGATGAGGCATCGGTGCGGGTATTTAGCAGATAATCCCATTCGGCTTGGGTGAGAGTGCGCCATCGGTTGGCGGTATTTCCTCCGTTGATGATGGCGTTGCAGCCCCAGTCCACGAAGGTGCCATAGTCCTCTTCGTTCGAGGAGGATAGGGTTGGATTGCTGCCCGTGCCCCAACCAAAGAGGTCTATCCAACCACTATAGGTGGAGCTGATACTGCGGTTATCACTTCCGCTGACATTACCTCCGTAATATCCATAATTATCGGCTGTTTGCGTACCTACATAGTCATACTGGTGTTCGGCAAATCGCCAAGTATTTGTGCTTGCTTGGTACTGCAGGTTGCCCTGCGAGAAATACACTCGCTGCGTTGCACTCACCGAAAACAGGCCTGGCAACGCTCCATCAGGGATAATAGGAGAATCAGGGAGAATAGGAGAAATAGATTCTTTATGGCAGCCTACGGACATCATCATTACGGCAGCCATGAAACAGACCATCATTAATTTACTTAATCTCTTCATATTTATTTTATTTTTAATTTGGTTAGGATTGGGATTCCCATGCCTCCCAATCAATTGTATTTATGTATAGTTCAATTTGTTCTTTCAGTTGTGGTATCTCCGTATGCAGCACAGCAAAAATCGTTTCATCGTCAACATTGAATATATTACTGAACTCTCTCATACATCAAAACCCTGTCTTTTTCTGCGGAGGGACGGGCAAAGGGTAAAAGACCTTTTTCTGTCACCAAATCCACTTTTACTCCAAGCAAATCCTGCAAATCCAGCCTCATCCCACTAAGCATGAACAGCCCTACGTGGGCATCGCGGTCGGGAACAATCATAATGTCTATATCGCTGTCAGGGCGTTGTTCCCCACGGGCATAGGAACCGAACACCCAAGCCTTCATTACCGGTCGGGTAGAAAAATAGTCGCTTATCTTTTGTGTCAATTCCTTGTCCATTTCATCTGCAAAGATACAATTTATTTTTAAAATATCTACATAAAAATCACATCAACAATCCTATCTAACTACAAACAAGAACAATAAAGAACTTCCCTAACTAGAACAAGAAGTTGTTGTAAGGGTATCTTACCGAGTGGATTTTCTTTACTTCTTCGTACATCACGTCGCGTAGGGCATCAATGTTCTCGCGGTTGGCGGCACTGATGAAGAGGGTATGCAGCGTATCGCCACTTTCCGCGTACTTCAAGACGCAACAAGGTTTAACGTTTTAATATATTAATTATCCTGAACGGGGCGTACAGAGAACCCGTAGTTGCGATTGTTTTTGAACGCCGCGAGAAGTTTGCCGCTGTAGAAGAGCATGAGGTACGCGTTATTCTCAATGTTGGGCGTGGACGACCAATAGTAGCCGAAGTTGCCCACGTAGTAGACATTCGTGCCGTTGCGGTAGCCCGCCGCAGGCAGGAATACTGCACCAGCTGTCTCCATCTGCACCCACTGTGCGAGAGTGTAGCTGTTGTGGGTCCAGTCAGGATAGTTGTTAGGATTATCAGTGGCGAATCCTGAAGTGAACGAACACTCCGAAGGCAGTGTCCAACTGTCGGGGAGTATAATCAGCCCGCCCACACCGTTAATGTTGCCAATACCACGTTTGGATGAGGCATCGGTGCGGGTATTTAGCAGGTACTCCCATTCGGCTTGGGTGAGAGTGCGCCATTGGTTGGCGGTATCTCCTCCGTTGCTGATGGCGTTGCAGCCCCAGTCCACGAAGGTGCCATAGTACCCATCGATGTTGGAGGATAGGGTTGGATTGCTGCCCGTGCCCCAACCAAAGAGGTCTATCCATCCGTTATAGGTGGAGCTGATACTGTGGTTATCACTTCCGCTGACATTACCTCCGTAATATCCATAATCATCGGCTGTTTGTGTACCTACATAGTCATACTGGTGTTCGGCAAATCGCCAAGTATTGGTGCTTGCTTGGTACTGCAGGTTGCCCTGCGAGAAATGCACTTGCTGCGTTGCACTCACCGAGAATGAGCCAGGCAACACTCCATCAGGGAAAATAGGAGTATCAGGAATAATAGGAGTATCAGGAATATTAGGAGCATTATTTTCTTTTTGGCACCCCACTGGCAGCATCATAACGGCAGCCATGATACAGACCATCATTAATTTTCTTAATCTCTTCATATTTATTCTATTATTGAATTAATAATCTTTTTCAATACAAGAAGTTGTTGTAAGGGTATCTCACCGCGTGGATTTTCTTCACTTCTTCGTACATCACGTCGCGTAGGGCATCGATGTTCTCGCGGTTGGCGGCACTGATGAAGAGGGTATGCAGGGTATCGCCACATTCTGCCTGCTTGGCCATCCAGCTGTCTTGCAACATCTCCAGTGTCCAGTTGGCTTTGGTCATGGGCGTTAGGTCGTCCTCTTCTTTCTCGATAAAAGTGTATGCGTCAATCTTGTTGAACACAAGGATAGTGGGCTTGTTGATGGCTCCGATTTCCTCAAGCGTGCGGTTCACGGCGTTTATCTGCTCCTCGTAGTCGGGATGGGAAATATCCACCACGTGCATCAGCAAGTCAGCCTCGCATACCTCATCAAGAGTGGACTTGAACGACTCCACCAGTCCATGAGGCAGCTTACGGATAAACCCCACCGTGTCGGTGAGCAGGAAGGGCAGATTGCCCAACACTACTTTGCGCACTGTGGTGTCTAGCGTAGCAAAGAGTTTGTTTTCGGCAAACACATCGCTCTTGCTCAGCAAGTTCATCAGTGTCGACTTGCCCACATTGGTGTATCCCACCAGTGCCACACGCACCAGGCTCTCGCGGTTCTTGCGCTGCTGCACCTTCTGCTTGTCGATGTCGCGCAGTTTCTCTTTCAACAGGGCAATCTTCTCGGTAATCAGTCGACGATCGGTCTCAATCTGAGTCTCGCCCGGTCCGCGCATGCCTATACCGCCGCGCTGCCGCTCAAGGTGCGTCCACATGCGGGTCAGACGTGGCAGCATATACGGCAACTGTGCCAGCTCCACCTGAGTCTTGGCGATGCTGGTGCGGGCTCGTTTGGCGAAGATATCGAGAATAAGTGTAGTACGGTCGAGAATGCGGCATTCGAATTCCCGTTCCAAGTTGCGCAACTGGGCAGGCGAGAGTTCATCGTCGAACACAAGGAAATCAACATCCAAGGCGTTCTTATATTCTTTTATCTCCTCCAACTTGCCACTGCCGACATAAGTACGCGTATCGGGTCTATCCAGCTTCTGAATTACTTGCTTGACAGGAATACCCCCTGCAGTATCGAGAAGAAAAGCCAACTCGTTAAGACACTCTTGGGTACGTTCCATGGTGGTGCCATTGGCACATACGCTCACCAGTATGGCTTTCTCCGGCACCTCCTCGGTGCTGAAGGTGTTGCGTTCCTGTGGCGTGGGGCGTTTCTTGGGCAATTGCTCCGCCTCCCACTCTCCAATGGGCTTCTTCCATTTGCCGTGATTATTAGGTTTCCAAGCCATAGTAATCAGTATTCTTTTTTGGATGAATGTTCCTTCGAGACGAGACTTTCCTTACCACAGACACTTTGGAGAATGGATTCCAGTTTGCTGCAGGACAACTCCCAGCTATAGGTGTTGTGCACAAAGGTGTTGCCATTGCGTGCGATGCTGTGACACAAATCCTCGTCATCAAGCAGCCGGACTATATGGTCGGCAAATTCGCGAGCGGTATCGCCCACAAGCACTTCCCTACCCTTTTCCGCATGGAGGGAATCATTGGCAATAGATGTTGTGACGCAGGGCATCTGCATGGCCATTGCCTCGAGAAGTTTGTTTTGCAATCCCGAACCCGTAAGCATAGGAGCAGCAAAAATGCGAGCCGAAGCATAACATTTCCTGATATCCTCGGGAGAATCGATAACAGTGATATGGTCCGAGGCCAACTTCGAGACCTTAGCTTTGGGACATGCTCCCGCCAAAAGAAGAGAGGCATTCGGATGGGTCTGCCAAACCAAGGGCATGATTTTCTCGGCCAGAAACTGAGCGGCACGCACGTTGGGTTCATAACGCATGTTACCACAAAATACGATGTCGTACTGTCTGGGCTGTTCTATAGGAGCAAAAAAGTCAAAATCCACCCCGTTGGGGACGACATGAATGTCTCCGTTGCGCTTGTGAGGTATGGCATCGCAGTCGGGTTCGGAGATGATAGTGAGGGCGTCAAATATCTTGAAGGAGTTGTATTCAGTGGAACGCAGCATTTTAAACTCATAATGAAGAATGAAATGCCAAATGCCATGGGCTTGGTCCATACGGCGTTCCGCATTCATCGACAATGCATCCTGGAAGTCCATTACCTTGGGACAAAGCGAACGGCTCACCCAAGGCATTGTGCGTATCATCTGGCTGTAGATAACATCCGGATTCACCTTCTTCTGATATGATTTAAATGCTTTGCGTACTTTCAACGAGTCCCAATAGCCCAACTGTAGAGACTTGGTGAGAAAATAGTTGCGGATAATGTTCTTGTAATTCACCAGCTTGGGAGACTGGACAATACATATATCTTTGCAGAATGGCTTCACCGCCTCCACATGTTCATCCAATACCCTTGTATGAGTGAGACAGAAGAGGTAAATCTCATTGTTTCTTGAGAGCATTCTTATTTGATGAAAAGCGCGCAGTTTGTCACCTTTCTCCAAGGGGTATGGAAACCGTGGCAGTACTACTAATATCTTCATTCTTCGTAAAATATGTCTGTTTATAAATATGTTTCTATTCACAAGAGGTTCTTGTTAAACCCCTGTATTATTTTAATCGGTAGGGAACAATTCTGTCTGTGTACCTTCGGCAAAAGCTTCTCTTTCATTTATTTCATCATCAACATCAACAACATCGTCTGGTTCCGGGTCTGGTTCCGGCTCCGGGTCGGAAGCCAACCACACAAACTCCTTCACCTCGCTGGTTGTAACTCGTTTGCCTTTGGCCTTATATCCTTTCACAGCTATGAATTCGTCAACATTTATTTCTTCCTCCAAAATCTTCTTTCCACTGGATTCATCGTAGTTCACCTGTAGATGAGGGAATGTGTCCATGGAATAAAGTACCAGACTGTCGCCCTCGTCAAGAAACGGCAACTTCTTGTCGCTGGGGTCAGCCTGGAAACGTTTCAGATAGTAACTCCCTGTGGTGCCTTCGCGATAGAGAATTGTGACGATGTCTCTTGATTGATATTTCCGTATTTCAATAAGGTCGTCATCAAAATGATTGTTCAAATCGTGTCCCATCAGTCGCATATAGCCTGATTGGGTGAGTGTGAAAATCTTGTCTTTGCCGGAGAAGCGGCCAAGCGAGAAACCTGCATTGTTAACGTTTAGACGTTTGATAGTGGGGTCGAACCAAATTTCGCGTGCTTCAAGAGTGGAAACCCCGTCGCCTTTCTTGGTAATGTTGCGTACAGCATGGCGGGTGAGAATATTTCCCATAGCCTTACGGCCCTTGATAGCAAGCGTGGCAAAATCAAAATCGAAGCTGACTTTTTTCATTTTCGCCTTGGTGGCATGATGTACGGTAATCACCTCAGCCTCACCGTTGGGATTAGCTGTAAAGTATAAGACCTTGGTTCCCGGGGTACCCTGGGTGAGATTGTACTCGGTGTCGCGCGTGACACCAATGACGGAGAATCGTTTGACAAAGATAATACCCAACATACCGTCGCGATATACCATGTTGTAGACCGTACGGTCGTCGTGTCGGCGGAATAGACCTATATGCAACAGCGATTTGCATGTGGTCGAGCCTACAAAGGCTTTGTCCTGCACACGGGTCACCAACATAGTGCCGTCGGTGCGGAAAACAATAATATCGTCCATGTTGGAGCAGTCGAATGCATATTCCGCATCATCGTCGCGTTTCAGACCTGTACCCACAAATCCAGTGGCCATATTGGCATAGAGTTTTTGATTGGCCACAGCCACATTGGCGGCATATATATCGTCAAAGTTGCGTATCTCGGTCTTGCGTTCGCGGCCTTTGCCATAGGTGTCACGTATATGCTGGAAATAGTTTACAGAATAATCGGTGAGATGCTCCAAGTGGTTCTTGGTTTCTTCTATGTCAGTCTCGATGCTGGCAATCTCCTGCTCGGCTTTCTTAATGTCGAACTTGGAGATTTTGCGCACCGGTTTCTCGCACAGTTTGAGTACCTGTTCGCGGGTCACCTCTTTTCTGAGCATGCTGCGATAGGGGTCGAAACCGTGCTCAATGCCTGTAACCTGGTCGTCCCAAGTGGCAAAATCGCGTCTCTCGAGTATCTTGTATATGCCTTTCTCGAAAAAGAGTTTCTCGAGCGATACCCAATGCCACCTGTCTTCGAGCTCAGCCAATTGGATTTCGAGCTCACGGCGCAACAAGTCGCGTGTGTGGAAAGTGGAATGACGAAGAATGTCGCTCGCCGTCATGAAGACCGGTTTGTTATCAACAATAACACAAGTCTGCGGCGAAAAACTAATCTGACAACTGGTGAAAGCATAAAGAGCATCAATCATCTGGTCAGGTGAAATACCGGAAGGAAGATAGCATACTATCTCCACCTCTGCCGCAGTATTGTCGTCCACTTTCTTGATCTTTATCTTCCCTTTCTCGTTGGCCTTAAGAATGCTTTCGATGAGTATATCCGTAGTCACAGTGTATGGCAACTCGGTGATGACTATAGCCTTGCGTTTTTCGTCGTAGTGCATCTTGGCACGGATGCGCAGTCGTCCCCCCAATGCAGCATCGTTATATTTGCTCACATCTATTAGTCCACCTGTAGGAAAGTCTGGGAAAATCTCAAACGGCTCATCACGTAGTATGTTGATGGATGCGTCAATTAATTCACAGAAATTGTATGGCAGAATAACCGAAGTGAGGGTTACTGCTATACCTTTTGTTCCCTGGGCGAGAAGAAGGGGAAACTTGACAGGGAGTGTGACTGGTTCCTGTTTGCGGCCATCATAGCTGGGTTTCCAGTGTGTTGTCTTCGGATTGAAAACTACCTCTTTGGCAAATTTGGACAGGCGAGCCTCAATATAACGGCCTGCAGCTGCACCATCCCCAGTAAGGATATTGCCCCAGTTTCCCTGGCAGTCAATAAGAAGATTCTTCTGACCCAAATTGACCAGAGCATCGTTGATCGAAGCGTCACCATGAGGATGGTAAAGCATGGTGGTACCCACAATGTTGGCCACCTTGGTGAAACGGCCGTCATCGGTCTCCTTCATGGCGTGGAGTATACGGCGCTGAACCGGCTTCAACCCATCATCTATATCGGGTACCGAACGGTCGAGGATAACATCGGAGGCATAGTCTATCCAGTAGTCACGGAACATGCCAGTAAGCGATAGTGTAGAACCTTCTCCCGTGTCGTTGTCCATAGTAGAGGGTGTGGTGGTTTCATCCTCTTCCAATTCATCGGGTCGAGGTGTGCCTATAGATTGGTCCAATTCGTCTTGAGGTATGTTGTTTTGCTCGTCCATGTAGTTGTTTTATTGTTTATGTTCTTCAAAAAGCTGAATAGTTACTTTTTGTCGTTTTCAATTAAAAGAATATGCAATGTATTATCACCGCACGGTCATTTCACTACTTATTATTTCTTCACAACTCTGCGCACTGTATAGCCCTGTGGCAGTTCAATACGTAAAGCATAGGTGCCCGAGGGTAGACGGGTGAGGTCTATACGGTTACTATTGTAGGCTGCAGCCACCTTGCGACCGGCAAAGTCGTAGACTTCCACTTTCAGCACAGACTCATTCTCAATAGTAATCCATCCTGTTGTAGGATTAGGATAAATGGTCAGTGCCTCCCCTATTACATCGGGTACCGACTGGCTGGTAATTGTAAGAATGAGTGTAACCATACTGTCGCAGCCAGCTTCAGTGGTACCAGCAAAGAGGTACTGGCCACTGTTGGTATAGGTATGTCCATTCCATACATAACTGCCCACAGCAGTATCGACTATAGTGTCATGTATGCTGTAGTTGATTACCAGATGCAGATTGATAACGCTGTCACATCCATCGGCAGAGGTGTAGGAGATGGTGGGCTGGGTAGTGCTGGATGTATACGTGATGCCATTCCACGTATAGCGGTCACAAGCAGTGTCATTCTCCACTATCCACTGCGAGTGATGCAGCGTCAAGTGTAGCGTGTCAGTGCTTGGGCAGGAGTATTCGTTGAGATAGCCATAAGTATAGACACCATCGGAGTTGTAATTGATGCCGTTCCATTCCATACTGTCGCATGCCACACGGTTTTCGCTATGATATGTACCGTGATGGATGGTGAGATGCAACGAGACTGTACTATCGCAACCCACTGAGCTATGAGTATGATAGAATGGTGTATCGGTGTCTTCTGTATATGTAGTACCATGCCACGTCAAGCTGTCGCAGGCAACAACACTGTCTATGTGGCTTACACTATGGTTCACATTAAGGTGAAGGTTAATGATACTGTCACAACCAAGCGAGTTGACCAGATGATATGTGGGCAGAGTGGTACTGGAAGTATACACAATACCATGCCACGAGAAGCTGTCGCAAACGGTATGATTTTCTATAGTGGTGTCACTATTGTGTATGGTAAGGTGGAGCGATACCACACTGTCGCATCCTGCACTGTTGGTTTGTGTGTATGTGGGAGTCGTGGTGGAAGTAGTGTAGGTAGTGCCGTGCCACATAAGACTGTCGCAGGCAGTGACGGTCTCAACTCCTGTAGTGCTGTGGCGTATTGTGAGATGCAGTGTTACCGTACTGTCGCATCCTGCAGCATTGGTAAGATGATATACCGGAGTGGCGGTGTTGACGGTATAGGTGTTACCATGCCACTGCAAACTATCGCATGCTGATTGTATGTCGGTAAAGGATGTACTATTGTTTATCGTGAGATATAGCGTATCCACATTTACACAGCTGGAGAATGCGCTATGGTCATACGTGTAGACACCGCTACTCGTATACACATGTCCATTCCAGTTGTATCCATCGCATGCCACGATGTGATAGGCTGTGTCGTTGTGCGAACTCACCAAGAGATGCAGCGTATCGGAGCTGGCACATCCATAGTTGTTTAAATAATCGAATGTATAAGTTCCACTGGTGGTGTAGGTATGTCCATGCCAAATGTAACTTTCACAAGCATCTTGATGTTGTACATTGAAGGTGCCATGATTAATGGTGAGCAGCAGAGTTACCGTGCTGTCGCATCCGTCTACTGTCTGAGTAACAAAGACAGGAGCATCGGTAGAGGCCGTGTATGTAATACCATGCCACGTATAGCTATCACAAGTGGATACTACCTCGTCAACAAACTGAGAATGGTGAATTGTCAAGTGCAGGTTTACAACGCTGTCGCACCCGGCCACATTCTGGGTTGTGTATGTGGGCGAAGTGGTCGAAGAGGTGTAGCGGAACCCATGCCAATTAAAATTATCGCATGCAGTATGGGTTTCTATACCAGTGTTGCTGTAATTGACCGTGAGATGCAGGGTCACCAAGCTGTCGCAACCCACCGAGTTGTTCTCTATATATGTGGGAGTATTGGTAGAGGCGGTATAAGTGATCCCATGCCATGTGAAGTTGTCGCAGGCTGTCTGATTCTCAATTCCTGCAGTGCTGTGGTTGATTGTCAGATGGAGGGTTACCACACTGTCGCACCCACAGACGTTGGGTTCTGTAAATGTTGGGGTGGTAGTAGATGCTGTATAAGTCTGGCCATGCCAAGTATAGCTGTCACAGGCGGTTTGACTATCAATACCTGTATTACTATGGTTAACTGTAAGGTGCAAGGTGACAACACTGTCGCATCCATGGACATTCTGTTCTATGAATGTGGGTGTATTGGTAGAACTGGTATATGTATTTCCATGCCAGGTATAGCTGTCGCAGGCCGTCTGGCTTTCAATGCCGGTATTGCTGTGGTTAACCGTGAGGTGCAAAGTAACCACACTGTCGCATCCATGAGCATTCTGCTCTATGAATGTGGGTGTATTGGTAGAGCCAGTATAGGTATGTCCATGCCAAGTGTAGCTGTCGCAGGCAACCTGGCTTTCGATTCCTGTATTGCTGTGGTTGACAACAAGGTGAAGTGTTACCACACTGTCACATCCCGAAACATTGTGCTCCACAAATACCGGAGCATCGGTACTGGAGGTGTAGGTATGTCCATGCCAGGTGTAGCTGTCGCACGCCGTCTGGTTCTCAATGCCGGTGTTGCTGTGATTGATGGTGAGGTAGAGTGTATCAACATTGGTACAGCTCGATGCCGGACTGCTATGGTCGAAGGTGTAGACACCTGTAGCCGTATAGTTATGTCCGTTCCAACGATAGGAGTCGCAAGCTGCCACATGGTATGATGTGTCATCGTGGAGGCTGATGTTAAGGTGCAGTGTGTCGGTACTCGGACAGCCCACACTATTTATATAATTGTAGGTATAGACTCCGCTGGTGTTATATGCAATGTTGTGCCATGTGTAGTTGTCGCAGGCATCCTGATAGTAGTTGTCGTGCGTACTGTTGTTAACGGTGAGGTGCAATGTCACCACACTGTCACATCCCATAGCGTTTTGCTCAACAAACGTGGGGGTATTGGTACTGGATGTGTATTGTACACCATGCCATGTATAGCTATCGCATGCTGTCCGGGTTTCAATTCCAGTATTGCTATGATTGACGGTCAGGTGGAGTGTCACCACACTGTCACAGCCTTGCGCGTTTTGTTCAACGAAAGTAGGTGTATTGGTTGAATTGGTGTAGGTGAGCCCGTGCCAGGTGTAGCTGTCGCAGGCTGTCTGGCTCTCTATACCGGTATTGCTGTGGTTGACTGTAAGGTGTAAAGTAACCACACTGTCGCAGCCTGCCGCATTGACCGTTGTGAAGGTAGGTGTTGCAGTAGAAGCGTTGTAGGTATTGCCATGCCATGTGTACTGGTCGCAGGCGGTAATTGTTTCAGTGGCGGTAGTGGTATTATTGATTGTCAGATGGAGTGTAATAACGCTATCGCATCCAGCTGCATTCTGGTCAACGAATACGGCATCGGTACTATTGGTATAGTTGGTGTTATGCCAAGTGTAATGGTCACAGGCTGTGTGAGAGAATTCGAAAGTATTACTGTAATTAATGGTCAAATGCAAGGTAACAACACTATCGCAGCCCGATGCATTAGTCTCCACATAGGTCGGAGTGGAGGTACTTGTATTGTATGTGCGGTTATGCCATGTGTAATGGTCGCATGCCGTCTGCTCGTCTATGCCAGTGTTACTATGATTGAGTGTAAGGTGTAGGGTCACCACACTGTCGCACCCCACAGAGTTCAATTCTGTGTGTGTGGCATCGTCTGTACTGTGGGTATAGGTGATTCCGTACCATGTGAAATGGTCACAGGCAGTGTGAGTCTCCGAACCTGTAGAACTGTTTTTGATGGTCAAATGGAGCGTCACCACGCTATCACAACCTGCCACATTCTGTTCTGTATACACAGGCGTGCTGGTACTTTGGGTGTATATGGAATCATGCCATCTGAAGCGGTCACAGACTGTTTGCGTCTCCACACCGGTGTTGCTGTGGTTCACTGTGAGCTGCAGCGTCACCACGCTGTCGCATCCCGCGGCATTGGTCTCCGTGAACGTGGGCACATTGGTGCTGGCGGTATATGTGTTGCCGTGCCATGTATAGCTGTCGCATACCGTTTGTGTCTCAACCCCCGTGTTACTATAGTTAATTGTGAGGTGGAGCGATACCAGACTGTCGCAGCCCGCAGCATTGGTTTCTATGTATGTGGGGTGGGTAGTGCTGGCGGTATATGTGTTGCCGTGCCATGTGTAGCTGTCGCAGGCGGTTTGGGTCTCTACTCCTGCATTGCTGTAGTTGACTGTCAGGTTAAGTGTCACTACACTGTCGCATCCGGCAGCATTGGTCTCGGTATATGTGGGCAGATTGGTACTGTGATAGTAGGTTTGTCCATGCCATGTATAGTTATCACAGGCAGTTTGCATGTCCACCCCGGTGTTGCTGCGGTTGATGGTTAAATGCAATGTCACCACACTGTCGCATCCAGCAGCATTGGTTTCGGTATAGGTCGGTGTGGTGGTACTGGAGGTGTAGGTTACTCCGTGCCAAGTGAACTGATCGCAGGAAGTCTGTGTCTCGATACCCGTGTTGCTGCTTCTTACGGTGAGATACAGCGTATCCACATTGGTACAGGCCGACCCAGGCAAACTGTGGTCATAGGTATAAACACCTGATGTGGTGTACAGATTGCCGTTCCAACTGTAGCCATCACAGGTGGACACTCTATATGCCGTGTCGTCATGCACACTTATGGTCAAATGGAGCGTGTCGGTACTGGCACAGCCCTCATCATTGATATAGGAGTATGTGTAGGTTCCACTCGTATTATATACCGTATTATGCCATGTGTAGTTATCACAGGCATCTTGGTTGTATCTGTCATGGTTACTGTGGTTGATAGTCAGATGCAGTGTCACCACACTATCGCATCCTGCAGCATTGGTCTCTGTGAATACCGGTTCTGTCGTCGAAGTTGTATAAGTGACCCCATGCCACTCATATTCATCACATGCAGTCTGGGTTTCTGTGGCGGTATTACTGTAGTTTACGGTCAGGTTCAATGTCACCACACTGTCGCATCCTGCTACATTGGTTTCTGTGAATGTGGGCAGGTTGGTACTCTCCGTATAGGTGATGTTATGCCACTCATAGCTGTCGCATACTGTTTGCGTCTCTGTACCCGTATTGCTGTTATTAATTGTGAGGTTCAAAGTTACAATACTGTCGCATCCCATTGCATTGGTGGAGGTAAATGTCGGAGCATTGGTGCTTTCTGTGTATGTAACCCCATGCCACGTATAACTGTCGCACGCTGTTTGGACCTCTACGCCGGTACTGCTATGATTTATTGTCAGGTGAAGGGTCACTACACTGTCACATCCATACTCATTTATCTCATGATGTGTCGGTGTATTGGTACTGGCAATATAAGTGATTCCGTGCCATATAAACTGGTCACAGGCCACTTGGCTTTCTACACCCGTACTGCTGTGATTAATGGTCAGGTTCAGCGACACAACGCTGTCACAGCCATCCACATTGGTCTCGATGTATGTGGGTGTGTTGGTACTTTCGGTGTATGTAATGCCGTGCCATGTATAATTGTCGCAGGCTGTAATGGCCTCTATACCAGTATTGGCTTCTTTTATCACCAAATGCAATGTCACAACACTGTCGCATCCTGCGGCATTGGTCTCCGTATAAGTAGGCGTGTTGGTACTTTCGGTGTATGTGATGCCGTGCCATGTATAACTGCCGCAAGCAGTAATGGCCTCCACACCCGCATTACTATGATTTACGGTAAGGTTCAATGTAACAACGCTGTCGCAACCCACACTGTTTGTCTCAACATAAACAGGTGTATTGGTACTCTCTGTGTAGGTCTGGCTATGCCATGTATAGCTGTCACAAGCTGTAATGGTTTCTGTTCCAGTCGTGCTGTTAACAATTGTCAAGTGCAATGTCACAATACTGTCACAACCGTCAGCGTTGGTCTCAGTATATGTGGGTATGCTGGTACTCTCGGTGTACGTATTGTTATGCCATACATAATTGTCACAAGCCGTGACGGACTCGATACCTGTATTACTATGATTAATGGTAAGATTCAATGTAACAACGCTATCGCATCCCAATGCATTGGTCTCAGTATATGTTGGTGTTACGGTACTGGCAGTATATGTATTTCCGTGCCAATCATAACTGTCACATGCGATAACTGTTTCTACACCCGTATTGCTGCTGTTGATTGTCAGATTAAGTGTAACAACGCTGTCACAACCTGCCGCATTGGTCTCTGTATATGTAGGCACATTGGTACTTTCAGTGTAGGTTATATCATGCCACGTATAGCTGTCGCATGCTGTAATAGTCTCAATACCCGTACTACTGTTGTTGATTGTCAGATTCAGTGTAACAACACTGTCGCAGCCTACTGCATTGGTCAGTGTGTATGTAGGTGTATTGGTACTTTCAGTGTAGGTAATATCGTGCCAAGTATAGCTGTCGCATGCGGTAACGGTCTCTATTCCCGTACTGCTGTTATTGATAGTCAGGTAGAGGGTATCCACATTCGTACAGCTTGATCCCGGCTGACTGTGGTCGTACAGATATGTACCGCTCTCTGTGTAATCTTGTCCGTTCCAGTTGTATGTGTCGCATGCGGTGGCATAATACGCAGTGTTGTCATGTATGCTGATATTCAAATGCAGCGTATCGACGCTGGCACATCCCTGCTCGTTGATATACTCGTATGTGTAGACACCGCTGGCGTTGTATTCCACATCGTGCCATGTGTAGCTGTCGCAGGCATCCTGATTGTAGCTGCCATGTGTGCTGTTGTTAATGGTCAAGTGCAGTGTCACCACACTGTCGCATCCTGCTGCATTGGTCAGTGTATATGTAGGCACATCGGTGCTTTCAGTATATGTAATATCGTGCCAATCATAACTGTCACATGCGGTAATTGTCTCTACACCCGTACTGCTGTTATTGATAGTTAGATTCAGCGTCACCACGCTGTCGCAGCCTGCCGCATTGGTCTCTGTATATGTAGGAACATTGGTACTTTCAGTGTAGATTATATCATGCCATATATAGCTGTCGCAAGCGGTAATAGTCTCTATTCCCGTGCTGCTGTTGTTGATTGTCAAATTCAGTGTAACAACGCTGTCGCAGCCTGCTGCATTGGTCAGGGTATATGTGGGCAAATTAGTACTTTCAGTGTAGGTAATTTCGTGCCATGTATAGCTGTCGCATGCGGTAACTGTTTCAATCCCCGTACTGCTGTTATTGATTGTCAGGTAGAGGGTATCCACATTCGTACAGCTCGATCCCGGCTGACTGTGGTCGTACAGATATGTACCGCTCTCTGTGTAATCTTGTCCGTTCCAGTTGTATGTGTCGCATGCGGTGGCGTAATACGCTGTGTTGTCATGAATGCTGATATTCAAATGCAGCGTATCAACGCTGGCGCATCCCTGCTCGTTGATATATTCGTATGTGTAGACACCGCTGGTGTTGTATTCCACATCGTGCCATGTGTAGCTGTCGCAGGCATCCTGATTGTAGCTGCCGTGCGTGCTGTTGTTGATGGTCAGGTGAAGTGTCACCACGCTGTCGCATCCTGCTGCATTAGTCTCTGTATATGTCGGCACATCGGTGCTTTCAGTGTAGGTAATATCATGCCAAGTGTAACTGTCACATGCGGTAATAGTCTCTATTCCCGTGTTGCTGTTGTTGATTGTCAGATTCAGTGTCACAACGCTGTCGCAGCCAGCGGCATTGGTCTCTGTATAAGTAGGCACATTGGTGCTTTCGGTGTACGCTATACCGTGCCACGTATAGCTGTCGCATGCGGTAACGGTCTCAGTTCCCGTGCTGCTATGGTTGATTGTCAGATGCAGTGCTAAAACACTATCGCATCCCACCTCGTTCAAATCATAGTATAGCGGGGTGTCGGTCGACTCGTAATAAGTATTTCCATTCCAGAAAAGACTGTCGCATGCAGTGATTTCATCGGTGGCATAGCTGGAATGATACACCGTGAGGTGCAATGTAATCACACTGTCGCACCCGGCAGCATTGATTTCGAGATAGGTAGGCTCTTGGGTACTCCCGGTATAGGTCACCCCGTGCCACTCATAGCTGTCGCATGCAACTGCCTCGACTATAGCATTCGTGTTGTTCAAAATGGTGAGGTGTAGTGTGTCAACCGTTGGGCAATCACCATCTTCATTGGCATACGTATATACACCCGAGGCCGTATAGGTCTGCCCGTTCCAAGTGTAGCTTTCGCATGCATTTACCGTCTCCGAATAGCCAACATTGTTCAGGTACAGGTGCAAAGTGTCTGTGCTGTTGCATCCCGAGGCATTGACATAGTCATAGGTATACGTGCCGGCCGCAGTATAGAGCTGCCCGTTCCAACTGTATTCAGTACAAGCCGACTGGGTCTCGCTGTTGTGTGTACCATTCAAAATCGTTAGGTTCAACGACAATATGCTGTCGCATCCCACCGCGTTCAAATCATAGTATCGCGGCGTATCAGTCGACTCATAATAAGTGTTTCCGTTCCATACAAGACTGTCGCAAGCGGTGATTTCGTCGGTGGCATAGCTGGAATGATACAATGTAAGGTGCAGCGTTATCACACTGTCGCACCCGTCAGCATTGATTTCGAGATAGGTGGGTTCCTGGGTACTCTCGGTATAGGTCACCCCGTGCCACTCATAACTGTCGCATGCCACATGGTTTTCTACACTATAAGTATTCTGCAATATTGTAAGATGCAGTGTGTCAACCGACAGACAGACTGCCTCGTCGTACACATAGGTATAATCACCCGTCTCTGTATATGTGTTACCATTCCATACATAGCTTTCGCAAGCCAACACGGACTCCGAGGTGAATTCGGGATGGGATATAGTGAGATGCAGCCTTATCACACTGTCGCACCCCACAGAATTTATCTCGAGATAGGTAGGTGCCTGAGTACTCTCAGTATAGGTCACCCCGTGCCATTCATAACTGTCGCAAGCCTCCACCTCAACAACACTACTCGTATTGTTCAGAATGGTAAGATGGAGTGTGTCGACCGCAGTGCATCCCTCATCTTCATAAACATAGGTATACACACCCGACTCTGTATATTGCTGCCCGTACCACATATAGCTGCCGCAGGCAGCCACCGTCTCCGAATAGCCAACGTTGTTCAGATACAGATGCAAAGTGTCTGTACTGTTGCACCCATCCGCATCCACATAGTCATAGGTATAGGTGCCGGCGGCAGTGTACAACTGTCCGTTCCAGCTGTATTCTGAACAGGCCGCATGTGTCTCGCTGTTGTGTGTGCCATGCGTAATAGTCAGGTTCAACGACAGTATGCTGTCGCATCCCACGTCGTTCAAATCATAGTATCGCGGCGTGTCGGTTGACTCATAATAGGTGTTACCATTCCAGACAAGACTGTCGCAAGCCGTGATTTCATCGGTGGCATAGCTGGAATGATACAACGTAAGGTGCAACGTTATCACACTGTCGCACCCCGCAGCATTGATTTCGAGATAGGTGGGTTCCTGGGTACTCTCGGTATAGGTCACCCCGTGCCACACATATTGGTCGCAGGCCACTGCCTCGAATACAGCATTCGTGTTGTTCAAAATGGTAAGATGGAGTGTGTCGACTGTCGGGCAATCTTCTTCTTCATTGACATAAGTATAAACACCCGAGGCCGTATAGGTCTGCCCGTTCCACATGTAGCTCTCGCAGGCATCTACCGTCTCCGAGTAACCGCCGTTGTTCAATATTAGATGCAACGTGTCTGTGCTGTTGCACCCCGCTACATTGACATAGTTATATGTATGGGTTCCGGCGGCGGTATACAGCTGCCCGTTCCAGCTATATTCCGAGCAAGCCACCTGTGTCTCGCTGTTGTGGGTACTATTCAAAATAGTCAGGTTCAACGACAGTATGCTGTCGCATCCCACCTCGTTCAAGTCATAGTATCGCGGCGAATCAGTTGACTCATAGTAGGTGTTCCCGTTCCATACAAGACTGTCGCAAGCCGTGATTTCGTCGGTGGCATAGCTGGAATGGTACAGCATGAGATGCAACGCAATAACGCTGTCACACCCCACAGAATTGGTTTCAACAAATGTCGGCTCCAGCGTACTTTCCGTATAGGTAACTCCATGCCATTCATAACTGTCGCACCCCACTGCCTGGAATACACTCCCAGAAGAATGACGCACAGTGAGCACCAATACATATTCTGTTACCTCATGGGTAGTCTCGTCCTCCACCGTGTCCCTATACATACCCGACTGAGTGAGAATTCGTCCACGCCACACCACACTGTCACACACACTCATCTGTGTGGAGTCGGTATGGTCAACATCCAGCATTTGTACAACATTCACACCTTCAATCTTGTTGCCAAATGCATGATTAACATAAGATACATTGTTTGCTTTGAGATGCAAACCAGCCACAGTAAGCAGTAGAAAGAATGCCAAGCAGTATATTTTTCTCATATCACAAATATATATACATTATTAAGATATCATTACATACCCTTTCCGAATAACTATCACTCAACGGGTTACACAAGTACACCCGTCGCATTAAGTCACGGAATAGAGTTTACAAAGATACAAAAAAAAAATAATTTATTCACTTTTTATGTCCAGACGATGCTCTATCCCCTATCAGCCATTGGTCTGAATAGTCTTTTCAAGGACCGTTTACCAATGCATTTCATCCCACACAATCGTCCATTTTCACTAAAAACCAAACCGTAATTCATTACAAAACACTCATATATATCAAAACCATACCATGGGACGAAATTTCAACCACCCCTTGGATTTAATCCCGCCTCCCCGATCGCTGTGCGGTACAAGGTAATCCCCTGCCTCGTCGTCCCTTCCGGCTTCATTCCCCTTCCCGTTCCACTCCGTTCAGCCTTCGCTTACTGTTGAGCTTCTATCCACCTCTTAAAAAGCTATTCTTAACCGTAGAGGTTAGAGACAATTTGCTTAATAATCATTACAGAATTATGGGGAAACGGAGTTGGAGGCAGGATGGCGGGAACTCGAATTGACGGCGGATATAAGGACGATTGGCGGAGTGTCGGCACAGCAGGAGTGATAAAAAAGGTCGGCAGGATGGTTGGAAAAGCAATGATATTAAGGCGTTGGCCGGCCAATCCGCCCCATGACGGAAAACGAAAAATAGAAAAAAGTGAAAAAACAGAAGTCTCGGTCAACTTTTTTTTGTATCTTTGCATATTGAATTATAATAACACAATATCATATAATTAATTATGGATACAACAAATAACCATTCGAAGGAGCAGAAACCGCTGGGTTTCGGCAAGACAATGTTGGCTTCGGCCGTGGGTTTCATCATTGGAATTATGGCCTTGAACATTATTTCGTTCATCTTTATCATTGGAATGCTGGCATCGGCTCTCAGCAGCAGTATGGACGACAGCACACCCATCACAGGCAACCAGCTGGCCATAGAGCTGAATGTGAGCGGGGCCGTATCGGAGGCCGAACCCAACGAGCTGATGGCTCTTTTTGGCAATGAGGCTACCTGCAGCTTGACACAAATGCTGTGCGCTATCGACAATGCCGCCACCGACAAGAGGGTGAAAGCTCTGTACCTCCACTTTGGAGCGAGCGACCTCAGTTGGGCGCAGGCCGAAGAGTTGAAAGACGCCCTGAAAGCGTTCCGTGCCCAGTGCGACAAGCCCATCATCGCTTACGGCGAGTCGCTGACCCAGCCCGAATACTATCTGGCTACCGCTGCCGACAAGATTGCCGTACACCCCTCCGGTCTGGTGGAATTCAAAGGATTGGGTGCAGAATACATTTTCTACAAAGGTTTGCTCGACAAGCTGGGCGTACACATGGAATTGATTCGCCCCACCTCGTGCGCCTACAAGAGCGCTGGTGAGGTATACACACGCACCGACATGAGCGATGCCAACCGCGAGCAGGTGCGCTCGTATATCAACAGCACTTGGCAATATGTGTCGCAAAACATTGCCGCAAGCCGCAATATGACTGTGGAACAGATAAACGCTATCGCTGACAATCTTACTGGATTCCTGGCCGACGACGCCATGAAATCGGGACTGGTGGACACCTTGTGTTTTGCACAGGACATCAAGAACACTTTCCGCGACCGCTATGAGGTGAAGAAGATTGTGACCGCCAAGCGTTATGCAATGGATGTGAAGAAGAAAGATACCGACAGCCGCATCGCGGTGATTTACGCCGAAGGCCAGGTGGTGCCCGGAAAGAACACCAACGGAAACACCGCCGTATATGGCGACGATATAGTGAAAGCCCTAAACGATGCCGCCAAGGATAAAAAGGTGAAAGCTATTGTGCTGCGTGTCAATTCTCCGGGAGGTGCTGTGACCGCTTCCGAAGACATGACCCACGCTGTGATTGAGGCCAAGAAGGTGAAACCCGTCATTGTGTCGATGAGCGCCCTGGCCGCAAGTGCCGGATATGAGATTTCCTGTTTCGGCACCAAGATTGTGGCCCAACCCACCACCATCACCGGAAGCATCGGCGTGTTTGCCACTCTGCCCGAGGTGGGACAACTGCTGCGCAATAAACTGGGCATCACCACCGACACCGTGATGACCAACAAGAACAGTACAGGCCTCACATTGATGCGTCCCCTCTCAGCCGACGCCCGCGCAATGATGCAAAAGAATGTGGAGGATTTCTATATCACTTTCACCCAGCGTGTGGCCGATGGCCGCGGACTGACCCGCGAGTATGTCGACAGCATTGGCCGCGGACGGGTATGGACCGGACTCCAGGCCAAGGAGCTGGGGCTGGTGGACACCCTCGGCGGTTTGACGCTGGCGCTGCACATTGCAGCCGAAGAGGCCGGTGTGGACTACAGCAAATGCAGCCTGAAGACCTTCCCGGAAAAGAAAAGCATGTGGGAACTGCTGATGAACCGGGTGAACACCGACGAGGAAGAGGAGCTGAAAGCCCGCCTCAACGCCATTGTGCCTTTCTACGACGAACTGGTGATGTGGTCGAATATGGAACCCCTGCAAGCCCGTCTGCCTTTCGCCATAAGGCTCGACTGACACGCTGCTGCCATCGGGCAGCGGAGCATCGCGGCAACGCCTACCGCTCCCCTGCCCTTTGTTTAACTCATTAACGAAGCAAGGAAAAAGAGCATGATTGTATGCATTGCCGAAAAACCGTCGGTGGCTCGCGACATTGCCCGCATCTTGGGGGCTAAGGTGAGCCACGATGGCTATATGGAAGGGAACGGCTACCAGGTTACCTGGACCTACGGGCATCTGTGTACGCTGAAGGAGCCTCACGACTACACCCTTTGGTGGAAGTCGTGGGATCTCGACACCCTACCCATCATTCCCGAGCGGTTCGGCATCAAACTGATAGAGAACGAGGGCTACATCAAGCAGTTCAACACTATAAAACGATTGATGCAAGCCGCCGACGGCATCGTGAACTGCGGCGATGCAGGACAGGAGGGCGAACTGATACAGCGGTGGGTGATGCAACGCGCTCAACCCCACTGCCCTGTGCAACGGTTGTGGATTTCGTCGATGACCGACGAAGCTATCAAGGAGGGATTCGCCAACCTGAAACCACAAGACGACTACCAGTCGCTCTACGAGGCTGGCCTATGCCGCGCCATCGGCGACTGGCTGCTCGGCATGAACGCCACACGGCTCTATACCTTGAAATACCGACAGGCACAACGGCAGGTGTTCTCCATAGGCCGCGTGCAGACCCCTACGCTGGCCATGATTGTGAAAAGGCAAATGGAAATTGCCAACTTCAAACCCGAACAGTACTGGGTGCTCTCCACCATCTACCGCGACACCCTTTTCACCCTGAAACAGTCTGAGAAAGAAAACGACGACGAAGGGAACAAGAGCCAGCGCGGACGCATCACCAACGAGGCCGAGGGCCGGAAGGCCCTGGAAAGCATTCAGAACCGCGACTTCGAGGTGACTGGCGTGACCCAAAAGGCTGGCACCGAAGCACCGCCACGACTGTTCGACCTCACCAGCCTCCAGGTGGAATGCAACAAGAAATATTCCTTCTCGGCCGACGAGACTTTGAAATATATTCAAAGCCTGTACGAAAAGAAGTTCACCACCTACCCGCGTGTGGACACCACCTATCTGAGCGACGACATCTACCCCAAGTGCCCCACCATTCTGCAGGGACTTACTCCCTACATGCCCCTCATCCAACCCCTCATGGGCACCAAACTGAAAAAGAGCAAGAAAGTGTTCGACACTTCGAAAGTGACCGACCACCACGCCATTATCCCCACGGGCGTCAATCCCGCCAACGGCGACATGACCCTGAACGAGAAAAAGGTGTTCGACCTGATTGCGCGCCGATTTATTGCGGTGTTCTATCCCGACTGCAAATTCGCCACCACCACCGTCAACGGGAAGGTGGAGACCGAAGAGACCCTCGACAACGGCAAAACCAAGAAAGGCAAACTGGAGTTCAAGGCCAGCGGCAAGCAGATTTTGGAACAGGGATGGCGCGACGTGTTTGCCTGGGGACATAAAAACCGTGAGACCATAAGTGATGATGACACCAAGGCCGAGGACGAGGAGAAGACACTGCCTAACTTCCAGAAAGGGGAACACGGACCACACACGCCCACCCTCACCGAGAAATGGACCCAACCCCCAAAGCCCTACACCGAGGCCACTCTGCTGCGGGCTATGGAAACCGCCGGGAAGACAGTGACCGACGAGGAATTGCGCGACGCCATGAAAGAGAACGGCATAGGCCGTCCGTCTACACGTGCATCCATTATCGAGACTCTGTTTAAGCGCAACTATATCAAGAAAGAACGCAAGTCGCTGATTGCCACACCCACAGGCATTGAATTGATAAACCTCATACACAACGATCTGCTCAAAAGTGCCGAACTGACCGGACAATGGGAAAAGAAGCTGCGCGAGATAGAGACCCACAAATACAACGCACAACAATTCATCTACGAACTGAAAATGATGGTGTGGCAACTGGTGCAACAGGTTAAGGCCGAACCCCGTGCTCCGCAACCCGCACAGCCTACGACCGATGCAGCCACCCCTAACAACAACAGTACAGCATGAGATATTTCATACATTTGGCATACCACGGAGGAAACTATTGCGGATGGCAAACCCAACCTGGACTGCCTACGGTGCAACTCACACTGGAACAGGCACTCTCCACACTTCTGCGGCAGCCCATTGCCATTGTGGGTTGTGGCCGGACCGACACCGGAGTGCATGCCAGCGACTTCTATGCCCATTTCAACGTGGATGACGGAAGTGTCGGCAAGGGGGTGATGGACAATCTGGTGTTCAAACTGAACAGCTTCCTGCCTGCCGATATTGCCATTTTCGACATCTTCCCGGTGAAGGAGAACGCACACGCCCGGTTCGACGCCACAGCCCGAACCTACCAATACCACGTAAGCAACCGCCGCCTGCCTTTCAAACAGGGATTGTACAGCCGAATCTACTTCCAACCCGACATCGAACTGATGAACCAGGGAGCCAAAATACTGATGGAATACGAAGATTTCTCAAGCTTTGCCAAACTGCACACCCAGGTTAAGACCAACATCTGCCACCTTTCCTTTGCGGGATGGGAGGACTGCGGCGACGAGTGGGTGTTCACCATTCGGAGCAACCGTTTTCTGAGGAATATGGTACGCTCGGTGACCGGCACGCTGCTGGACATGGGCAGAGGGAAACTGTCGGCCGACGGTCTGCGCCGCATCATCGAAAAGAAAGACCGCTGCGCCGCCGGAGTGTCGATGCCCCCCCAGGGGCTGTTCCTCACCAAGGTAGAGTACCCGATGGAAGAGTTGAAAACCGAGAATAAGATTATCCTGGCATGAAAAAAGTATTAGTTACTGGTTCAGCAGGTTTTATTGGTGCGAATCTGGTGTTAAGACTATTAGAGACTGAGTCTCCCATTGAGATTGTGGGATTGGACTCTGTTAACGATTACTACGATATTGGATTGAAGAAATATCGACTGACCTTAATTAAACAAAGTGAACTAGTTGGAAAAAGGGTTGGAGCGGTTTGCAAAATGGTATCGGAATCATTATAACATAACAAGAGACTGACTATGGAAAAGTGTCCAGTTACAATTTTCGTTTCAGTATATAATATCGAACAGTATTTAGAGCGGTTCTTTGACTGTCTTGATAAACAGACTTTCAAAGACTACAAAGTGCTGATGCTTGATGACGGCTCAACTGACAACAGCCTTTCAATCTGCTGTACTCATGCCGAACAGGACAGCCGGATAAAGGTAGTGTCGATTGAGCATGTCGGCATTTCCGCCGCCCGCAATATCCTTCTGGGAATGTTGGATACGGAATTTGCGACTTCCCTTGACGGTGACGACTATTTTGAGCCTGACTATCTCAAGCACCTAATGGATGCGCAGAAAAAATATAACGCTGACTTTGTTATTTCAAATGTGATATATGTCAATCCTGATGGTGTTGAAATAAACCGTTTTATTCCAAGGAAGGAAGCGTTTTATACAAAGGAACAGTTCCACGACATTCTCCCCGAACTAATAGATGAGTATCGGATGAATTACCTGTATGCTAAGCTCTACCGCACTGTGTATTTGAATGATATTCGCGTAGAACCCGACGTAAAACAGGGTAGTGATACCATGATAAATATACAATATGTTATGCTTATCAACAATCTTGCCGTTATTGAGAATTACGACTACCAATACTATAACTACACTACCCGCTCAGTGACCTCTTATTGCGATATCGATTACTTTTGGAGGGTGCTCCGTATTCACAAGTTCATCTATAACGTTACAGAGAAAAACGGATATCTGAATGATAAAATGCTGTACGCTATAGATAGACGCATTATGTATACGGGAAGATTTGCAATCTTCCGCATCTCTCGTCTTGACATAAATAAAAAGAATATGCTAGCAGCCGCGCACAAAACCATACACAGCGACGAATACCTTCGCTCATATTACCGCCTGAAAGAAAAAGGGCAACTTGAGATGTTGAAATATAAGGTGTTTCATCCTGGAGAAGAAGAAGAGTACATCAAGAGAAAATACATACGCAAACGTAAGGACAGAATACTAAAACACACACCCAGAATCGTATTCAAAGCATATCATAACATAAAAAAATCATTGGGTCTAATATAATAAGTAGTTTATGAAATACACAGAAGTAACACTGAAAATAGAACCCGTCGAACCCTTCCGCGACCTGCTGATAGACACCTTGGGCAACGAAGGACCATACGACAGCTTTGTTGAAACCCCCGACGGCATGAAAGCCTATATCCCCACCGACCAATTCGACCCCGAATGGCTCAAGGGGCAGCTGGCCCAGTATGCCGACTCCGCCCGCATCGCCTTCACCCACGAAGAGATGCCCGACAAGAACTGGAACGAGGAATGGGAAAAACAGCACAAACCCGTGCTGGTGGAATGCGCCGACGGGCATAAAATATGGGTACGCGCCCCTTTCCACGAACATCGTGACGACGTGGACTACGAGATAGAGATTGAACCCAAAATGTCGTTCGGCACCGCCCACCATCAAACCACTTATATGATGCTGTCGTTCGTGGCCGAACTGACTATGGACAACAAGCGGGTGCTCGACATGGGGTGCGGCACCGCCGTGCTGGCCATACTGAGCAAAATGCGCGGGGCAAGCCAAGTGGAAGCCATCGATATAGACGAATGGGCCTACAACAACGCCATCGAGAACGCCCAACGCAACCATGTGGAACTGACGGTTCACATCGGCGATGCCCGGCTGCTGGATGATAAAAAAGAGTATTTCGACATCATACTCGCCAACATCAACAGGAACATACTGCTCAACGATATGGAACATTATGTGGCTGCGCTGCACAGGGGCGGCGACCTTGTGATTAGCGGATTCTACGAGAGCGATGTGGCCGCCCTGCAACAACACGCCGAATCGCTCGGCATGAGGCTGGAACAGCAGAAAAGCCGCCAAGGGTGGTGCGCCCTGCGCTTCCGCAAAATGTAAGCCAGTTCCTCCCCTCCCCCACACACCAACTCCCACCCCCGTCCGACCAGTCCGACAAGTCCGACTAGTCCGACCACCCTCCCCCCAACAATAAAATACCCCACTTTTATTGTAAACATCTATTATATGGAAAAAATATCGTAATTTTGCGACTTCAAACAATAGTCCTATACCATACTTATATCACTGAGTAATATTGGTATAGGCACAATTATCAAACTTTATTAATAGCATTAACAACACAACATAGTAATGAAACTGATAGAGACAAACAACCTGAAAGGTGACATATTCGGAGGCATCACAGCCGGTATTGTCGCACTGCCCTTGGCCTTGGCATTCGGCATTCAAGCCTTCGGCGGCGTGAACGACCCCGCCGCTGCATCTATGGGTGCTCTGGCCGGCATAGTGGGAGCCACCATGCTGGGCTTCTTTGCTTCCCTCTTCGGAGGCACACACAGCCAAATCAGCGGCCCCACCGGACCCATGACCGTTGTGGCGGCCACAATGATTAGCGGCATCTGGGCCAGCAGCGGCGGCAACATCAGCTCGGTACTTATCAGTATGGCCCTTGCCGGTCTGTTCTGCGGTCTGTTCCAAATACTGTTCGGCATCATTAAGCTGGGTAAATACATCCGCTATATCCCCTACCCCGTCCTTTCGGGCTTCATGAGCGGTATCGGCGTGATTATTATCCTCCAGCAGCTCTACCCCCTGGTGGGGCTCAAAGGCACCGGCACCATGATCGACCTCGTGATGGGCATTCCCGCCGCAGTGTCCGACGGCATTTCGGTCACCGCCCTGCTGCTGGGCTTGGGCACCATCCTCATCATCGAACTCTTCCCACTGCTTACCAAGAAGGTTCCTGCCACCTTGGTGGCCTTGATCGTGATGACAGTCATCTCGCTGTTCTGCAATCTGGACGGCAAACTCATCATTGGCGAGATACCTTCGGGATTGCCCCTCCCCTTCTTCGCCAAAGCCGGAATCGATATGTCGAGCATCAACTGGGGCGTTGTGCTGAAAGCCTCACTCATTCCCGGTCTCACTCTGGCCGGTCTCGGCTCTATCGACACGCTGCTCACCTCGGTGGTGGCCGACAATATCACCAAAACCAAACACAACAGCAATAAAGAGCTCATCGGACAAGGCATCGGCAACGCTATGGCCGGTCTCTTCTGTGGTCTGCCCGGTGCCGGCGCCACCATGCGTACTGTGGTCAACGTGAAAAGCGGCGGACGCACCCAAATCAGCGGTATGATTCACGCACTCCTCCTGCTGGCCATCCTCCTCGGTCTGGGCAGTTTGGTGAAATATGTGCCCCTGTCCGTTCTGGCCGGCATCCTTATCACCGTCGGCTGGGGCATTATCGACTTCAGAGGCTTCAAAGACCTGTTCAAAATCCCGAAAGCCGATGCAGTGGTGCTTGTAGTGGTATTCATCATCACCGTGTTTGTCGACCTGCTTACGGCTGTAGGCATCGGCATGGTGATTGCCTGCGTCCTCTTCATGAAACGCGCCAGCGACCTGGTGGAAGGCGGCTACAGCTCATCCACCATGACCAACGCCGAGATGCGCAAAGGTCTGCCCGACCCCGGCCTGCCAAACTTCGACAAATCAATGCCCTGGAACGACGAGGGTGGCATCACCGACGAGATGCGGAAACACATCTTCGTTCAACGTCTCAACGGACCCATCTTCTTCGGCACCATCAACAAATTCAAAGAGGTGATGGAAGACATCCCCGACCATGCCAAAGTGGTCATCATCCGCATGAAACTGGTAAGCTTTATGGACCAGTCGGGACTCTATGCTATGGAAACCGCCATCAAAGACCTTCAGGATCGCGGAATTCTGGTGCTGATGACCATCATCCAGCCCCAGCCCATGTATATGCTCAAAACTCTCAATGTCATACCCTCCGTCGTGCCCGAGGAGCATACCTTCAAGACCTTTGAAGACTGCACCGACTTCCTCTCTAAGATGAATTTCGAAAACATCTAAATCAATCGGCATAAATCTCTATTTCTGATAATAAACAATGGCTCTAGTTATTAATAAGACTGATTATTTACAGACTCGAAGAGGCTGAATCTCAATAACACCGTACAAACGTAGCGCAGTACGGTGACAAAATAAACTCACTCCTAGCGTCCCGAAGGGACGCGACAATGAGACAGTTTGGCAAAAATCAGACAAATGTTGTACTAGAGCATAAATATTTAAAATATAAAAACATACTACTATGGGAAGAGCGTTTGAATACCGCAAAGCCAGAAAATTGAAACGGTGGGGACACATGGCCCGCACTTTTACCAAAATCGGAAAAGAAATCGAACTCGCTGTCATTGCCGGCGGCCCCGACCCCTCCAGCAACCTCCGCCTCCGTCTGCTCATGGCCACCGCCAAGAGCGAAAGCATGCCCAAGGACAACGTGGAACGCGCCATCAAGCGCGCCACCGAGAAAGACAAAAGTGCCTACAAAGAGGTGGTATACGACGGCAAAGGCCCCCACGGCACCGCCTTCGTGGTCGAGACCGCTACCGACAACCCCACCCGCACAGTGGCCAACCTCCGCGCTGCATTCGTTCGCGGAAAGGGCGAACTGGGCACCATGGGCATGAACGACTTCCTCTTCGAGCGCAAATGCTCCTTCGTGGTCGCCAACAAAGAAGGTGTCGACATGGACGAACTGGAACTGGAACTCATCGACTACGACATTGACGAAGTATTCCTGGACGAAGAGGACAACGAAATCAACATCTTTGCCGACTTCAAAAACTACGGTCCCATATCGAAATACCTCGAGGACAAAGGTTTCGAAATCAAGTCCTTCAAATTTGAGCGCATACCCCTCTCCATGCGCGAGCTCTCGCCCGAGGAGCAGGAAGATGTCAACGGATTGATTGAACGCCTGGAAAACGACGACGACGTAGTCAACGTCTTCCACAATATGGCATAACCCCCCCCCACCCCCCAAGCCCCCCCCCACTTGTCAGACCCGTCCGACCCGTCCGACAAGTCTGACAAGTCTTACTAGTCCGACAACCCCGCCCCACCAATCCCACACCACGCTGATAAGCATAGCGAGGGCAGTGCTACACACTACAGTTGATTTTGGCGACGGCGACAGCAATGTTGTCTACAAGCGTCACAGCGGCAGCGTCCCCTATTCTTATGATTCAGCCAAATTTATTTTGAAGTTTTTATCGTAAGGGGTATTGTCACGGACAACGGCGAAAGCCGTGAGCATGAGTTTTGCACGGACAGCGTTAAGAACGCTCATCTTGTTCTTGCCTTCGGCTGTCTTACGCTGGTAGTACTCGGCGAACCGTCCTGATTTCATGCGTGTTGCAGCCACTAAGGCGCACATGTGTAGCAGTGCTTTAAGCTGGTGGTCGGCACGACAGGATACCCTGCGTTTGGAGCGTATACTGGTGCCAGAGGTGTAGGCAGATGGGGCCAGTCCCGCAAAACAACATAGCTCTCGGCCATTGTCGAATAGAGAGAACCCGGCAGTCACGGCGATGAGTGCGGCGGCACAGACCATACCGATGCCCGGGACAGAGAGCAGCAGTTGCTGCTGACGGAGCAGTTCCGGGTCTGATGCCACTATTTCTGCCATACTGTTGTCCACCTCCTCTATCAGACGGTCATGCTCCTTGATCAAAGACAGCTGTCTCACGGCACGGGCAGTGTACGCTTCGGGGGACATGAAACCCCTCATGTCGCGTAACTGCCCTTTGTGCGCAGCCCGTTGGGAACAGTACATGGCCCTCTCGGCAAGGAGGCCGCGCAGGGTGGCGATGCTTTCCCCAGGGAGGCGGTAGATACGGGCGTCATCCTGGTTTTTGCGGCCATACTCGGCGATGCGCCGTGCGTCCGTTCGGTCGTCCTTGCCGCGTTCCTTCCTTGCCTCTCACTTGATGTTGTAGCCACTCTCCAGCCATAGGTCAACCCGGCACTTGTGACATGCCAGCACCAATGGATAGATATACTTGCCCGTGTATTCCGCGCAAACAAGCACCTCTCCGATGTCTATTTTGCCATACTCAAGTACTTCGGCAAACTTGTTGTAGATGTCGTCCATTCTGTTCGCTGTGTCATGGAAACCAGCAATTTCCTTATCCACCATGACACACCAGTCCAATTTTTTTTACTGATGTCGATTCCGATTACAATTTTTTTCATTATCTTTGCATCGTTTTTGAGACTGAGAGAAAGAGGGACTTTTGACCATGCCTGAAAACCTTAATGACTTTTTGGCAAATTCTTATTTGGGTTGATGGTTCAAAAGGGTGGCGGGACCCATAATAGGGGAATGGATTCTTCTCCGTTTTCAAAGTTTGGTTGTCCCGTCGCCCCCTCTCTTTCAGTCTATGTGATTATACATTAATATCTTTCTGCAAAAATACAAATTATTTTGCAATTGCAAATATAAGGTTTTT
>JAEEGF010865907.1_pt1 | contig 31022 bp, 40 predicted proteins | sample 9134171 | NCBI WGS metagenome assembly JAEEGF01 (sample SAMN16246542, study PRJNA631951) | gut metagenome | biome: gut microbiome; feature: rumen; material: AP-attached | host: Bos | place: Iran: Karaj | collected 2018-10 | reverse complement strand
ATTTTGTCATCTTTTTTATAACAAACGCCGTCAGGATTTGGGGATGAAAAATAAACATTTGGAGTTTGCGAAATTACAACACCGTTTTTTATTGCGGCAACATAACATTCATTATCTCCGACAGGAAGCATTGAAATCGTTGTAAAGGTATCATAAACTGTTGCGGCTTCACAATAGACACTATTTACCTTCAGATAAACTTTATAAAAATCAGCATTCTGATTTTCCCAGTTAAGTTTCAGTTTATTATTTTGAACATTTACTTCTATTTTCATTCTCTCAACTCCTACTCAGACATTATACCAAAAACTTTAGGTTTTATAAAGCTTTTGCATTATAAGATTTTTCCACCATTTCCATCCATTTTGAATGGGTATAATTATCATAACTTTTTGCAAACTTTATGAGCGCACTGACCAAAACCCTGCCGCTATCGGATTTTCCTACAATGATATAATCCCCGTTTTCGTTTTGGGCATACATAATTTCCTTGTGTACTATTTTTTCCACATTGCTTTTGGGATTTTTTTCAATAACAGTTTTTATCCAAACAGGTAAAAGCTTCAGTGGGGTAGTTTTGTGAGTTAAAAGCGCCTCGTTATGTGATTGTAAAAATTTTGCATATTCAGCCAATATCATTACCTAACTCTCCCATGGCGTAGTTGTTGCAAAACAGGTTATATCGTTAATACCTGAAGCATTAAGTGTTTTTATCATTTCTTCAAAGGTTGAACCTGTTGTGCAAATATCATCAATCAAAAGAACCTTTTTACCTTTGATATATTTTTCCGCATTTACTTCAAATGCTTTGTCAAGATTCAGCATTCTTTGTGCCTTGTTTAATTTGTACTGCGGCTTTGTATCCTTTATTCTTTTTATCAGCTCAAAATTGACATCATACCCTGACAGTTTTGAAAATTCCAATGCAACAAGCTCCATGTGATTGTATTTTCTCTGCCTTTTACGACTATCATAAATCGGTACCGGGATTATCTGAAATTCGCCCTCAATATCGAGTTTTTGCCAATATTCCCACATAAATTTTGCCTGATAATACGCCAAATCTTTTTGGCCATGATATTTCAGCCCTCTTATCATTTTCTGAAGATTTTTATCATATACTCCTGCACAATAAATTTCTTTTTCAAAAACTTTCCTGTTCACCTCAACAGGCAAAAATTCCAGTTCATCATAACATTTTGAACACATTTTTACGGATTCTTTTGAGCTTTTACAAAAGTAACACCGCTTTTTATAAATCCAGTCAAGCAACCCTAATAAAAAATCTTTCATATTAAAAGATTACCATATAATTAAATTATTGTAAAAAGCTGGTTTTGATATAATTGTTGTGCTAGTATTAAATAATAAAATAACATGAGGAATACAGATGACGGCAACTAAAACACAAATGGTCCTATTTGACCCGGGATATGCACAACACACAACAATTTTATCGATAAGTGCAGAATATATTTATGCTCAATTAAATCAATTCAAAAATTTCGGACAAAAGAAATTTCAATTCAAAATGGCATACCCGAAACTTACACACATGGCAGACAACAACGTAGGTTTTTGTCTGGGAAGCTTGTTGTGGGCAGTTTATATAAAGTCTTTGGGTGACGTAACGATTGAAGGTAACCCCTGCCTTAACGGTGAATATGATGAAGCCGAAACTGTTGAAGAAGCAGATTACTCAATAAACTTTTATGACAGACTGAAAAAAGATGCAAAATATTATATAGGTGAAGATTATAAAGTTGATCCTCTCGATGTAAAAATTTTGAAATTATACAAAGAATTTTTAATTATAAACAAAGGGTTTACATCAACAAACACAACGGCAGAACTTGAGCTTCCGCAATGTTTTTCAATTCCTGATAAAAAATCCTGCGACAAAATTCATGAAAAAATTCAGGAAGTAATTAAAACCGGCAAATTACTTGAATTAAAAGAAGTTTTGCCTTTGGCATATAAAAAATAATATGACGGATTTAAAAGAAAAATTATATCAGATGTTCATTCTCGGAGTTGGGAAACAAACAAAACAAGCCCTGACGGCAGGACTTGGAGGTGTAATTTTCTTTACAAAAGATATCCGGGATGCGCAGCAATTTAAAAATCTTATTTCTGAATTAAAAAGCTGTGCAAAAATTACGCCGTTTTTCTCAATAGACCAGGAGGGCGGAAGAGTTGAACGCACCGAAAATATTCACAACGGCAAAAAATATTTATCTGCAAAATTTGCCGCAGAAAAAGGAAACGATTTTTTATCACAGCAGACAGAACAAATAGCGGCAGAATTACGGTCTTATGGGATAAATCTTAATTTTGCACCCTGCATTGACGTCAATACAAACCCGAATAACCCAATTATAGGAGAAAGGGCTTTTTCTTCAGATCCTGACAGAGTTATAGAGTGCGAAAAGATAGTTTCAAATATATACCGTAAAAACGGAATTGTGCCATGCGCAAAACATTACCCGGGACATGGAGATGCAAATGCAGATTCACACCTGACTTTACCAAAAATAGATTTACCCTTTGAGGTGATGAAACAATATCACATAGCACCGTTTAAATCGGCGATTGAAAATCATATTGAAATGATTATGGTTGCACATCTTCACTGTACCTGCTTTGAACAGGAAACTATCCCGACATCCTTGAGCAAAAATGCAATTTCTTATCTTCGCAATGAACTGGGTTTTATCGGAATAGCAATTTCTGACGATATGGTTATGAAGGGAGTTGCTGATTTTGGTGAAACCGAAGCCTGCATTAAGGGAATTATGGCAGGGTTAAATATGTTCATTTACAGAAACGACAACACTGAAGTAATTGAAAAAGTTTTGGAAAGAGCGGTTAACGATTCCGAACTCAGAAAAAAAATTGAACAGTCTTATGAAAAAATAATTTCATTAAAACAAAAATACAACCTTATCCCTTAACATACTTGCGAAACATGAGAAATAAGTATAATATTGAAAAAAAGGGGAGAGTGTATGAATTTGGAAAATATAAAAAAGGTTGACCCACAAGTTGCAGAACAAATAGAATTAGAACTTAAACGTCAGCAGGAAACCATTGAACTTATTGCAAGTGAAAACTGTACGTCTCTTGCAGTTATGGAAGCATGCGGAAGCGTTTTAACAAATAAATATGCAGAAGGAAAACCTCACAAACGTTACTATAACGGATGTGAACACATTGACGTAATTGAAGAACTGGCACAAAAAAGAGCATGCGAACTTTTTCATATGGACCATGCTAATGTTCAGCCGCACAGCGGAGCACAGGCAAATATGGCCGTATTTATGGCTACAATGAAACCGGGCGACAGAGTTTTGAGTATGGATCTGTCAAACGGCGGCCACCTCTCACATGGTTCACCGGTCAATTTCTCAGGACTTTATTACAACGTAAAAAGCTACGGAATAAATGATTTTGGGGAAATTGATTACGAAGATGTACGTCAAAAAGCTCTTGAACACAAACCTCAGCTTATAATTTGCGGGGCAAGTAACTATTCAAAAATTATAGATTTCAAAAAATTCAGAGAAATTGCAGACGAAGTCGGTGCGTTATTATTGGCAGATATTGCACATATCGCAGGGCTCGTAGCAACAGGTGAACACCCGTCACCTGCACCATATTGTGATTTTGTGACAACAACAACTCACAAATCTCTCAGAGGTCCCCGCGGCGGTATTATAATGTGCAAAGAAGAATATGCACAAGCCATCGATAAAGCCGTATTCCCCGGACTTCAGGGCGGGCCTTTGGAACACATTATTGCAGGAAAAGCCGTTGCTCTTTACGAAGCATCAAAACCTGAATTTAAAGAATACGCAAAACAGATTGTTAAAAATGCAAAAGCACTTGCGCAGGGACTTATGGATGAAGGAATGGATATTGTTGGCGGTATGACAGAAAATCATCTTATGACACTTGATCTGAGAAAAACCGGCAAAACAGGTAAAGATATGGCAAATGTCCTTGAAAGAGTCGGAATAACAGCAAACAAAAACACCGTTCCGAACGATCCGCAAAGTCCTTTTGTAACCTCAGGTATCAGACTGGGTACTCCTGCTGTTACAACAAGAGGGTTCAAAGAAGAAGATATGACAGAAGTTGCAAAAATTATTGCATCGGCAATATATTCATCAGATAATGAAGTGGGACTGAATAATTTGAGAGAACGCTCTCTTAAATTATGCCAAAAGCACCCATTATACAAATAAAAAGGAGTAGGAAAAATTATAATCAAACTTGCACATTCGCATATAATCGGTTCAATAATAGCCTATATTTTTGGGGTATTTCTTGTTCCGCTGGTTATAAATTTTTCCAAAAAAGAAGGTCTTGTTGATGTTCCGAATGAAAGAAAAATCCACACAAAACCGATTTCACGAATAGGTGGTGTTGCAATCTGGGCAAGTACAATGCTAACCTTTTTGTGCCTTGTTCTTATGAGTTACTACCCTTACGGGAAACTTGTATCCGGAATTTTGCTCGGAGGCTCGTTGATGTTTCTGCTCGGGCTTATTGACGATATCTACGGACTCAGCGCCAAATTCAAACTGCTCATACAGGTTTCTATTGCCACAATAGTTTACCTTTTGGGCGTTCAAATAGATAGCGTGCCCTTCTTTGGCGGAATTGATTTGGGCTGGCTTTCCTACCCGATTACACTTTTGTGGATTGTCGGAATTTCCAACGCAATAAACTTTATTGACGGTGTGGACGGACTTGCCGGATCTGTTATAACAGTAAACGCAATTACTTTGGCAATTCTTGCAATCACTCTTAGCCCGCCAAACCCAATAAGTGCGCTTATTGGCTTTATTCTGGCCGGCTCTATGCTTGCATTCCTGACATTTAATTTCAATCCTGCAAAGATATTTATGGGAGACAGCGGAGCCCTATTTTCAGGATTTTTACTTGCAACAATTTCAATAACCGGAGTTATGAAGGTCGCAACTCTTGCAATTTTGTTGCCATTTGTCGTTCTTGCTGTTCCTATCATAGATATAACTTATTCTTCTTTAAGAAGAATTTTTAAAGGGCAATCACCCTTTGTTGCAGATGCCGAACACATACACCATAAACTTCTGCATGCCGGATTTTCACAGAAAAAAACGGTCGTTATTCTCACTTCCGTCGCAATTCTTGCCGGTGCGCTGGCTTGTTTATTCGCAAGTCACAACGCCATAAGATACGATTTCTTTTTGACTTTGGCACTTGTCGGCTTCATGCTTTTACTAAATTTATTCAGGGTGTTGACAAAAAAATAGTTTTAGTATATAATGTGTACACAAAATTTAGGATTTGATTACTCAGTTTTATTGAGGTAGTTTTTAGAAGCCGATTTGAAATATTTAAGTGCAAGTCCTAACATATGACTCAGTTAAGTAGTAAACTTAATCAGATTCTGTGTTGTGAAAGATAAGGAAAGAAAATTATGCCGATACAAGCAATACATGGAAATGAAAGAAGACATAGCTTGTTCGTTCCCGCAGCGGAAGGAGCTATAGTCGGTGCAGGCGCAGGACTTGCAGGTAAGTATTTATTGCCGCTAACAACAGAAGAAATAAGCGACAAAGCATACGAGGCAAGAATGAAAGGAATTGATGCAAATAAAACTGCTTTCAATGCCAAAACCGGTAAATACATTAATCACATTAAGTCGAAATTAAACAAAACACCGGCCGAAGATGAGTTCGTCAAAATGTTTGACGGATTAAAAGAAGGTGAACACGTGGCAGAATCCAGCATAAAAGCTGCCATCGCCAACCTTGAGAAAAATTCCCCCGACCAAGTTGCTGCATTCAAAGCTTTGCACAACAAGAGTTTGAAATTAGCCGATAAATTAGCAAAAATGGAAAAATTGTCGTACAACATGCTAACAAAACATTTGGCAAGACCGACAGGATTTTTCCTTGCAACAGGAGCAATTATTGGTACATTTGTTGCCATAGCTCACGATCTTATGAAAACAGAAATAAAAACACTTTCAGATTGTTAGAAATTTATTAATTGAGTCTAATAAATAAGGACAGGAATCACACCTCCTGTCTTTTTCTTTTGGGAGGAGTTGGTAAATATAACTGTCAACCATGATGAAATTTGTTATTATTCCGCAAATAATTTCATACGGTTTTGTGCCATATCTTCTTCTAATTGCTGTTCATATTCTCTGATTTTATTTTCAAATTCTTTATTTGCTCTGGGGAATAATTTAAATAACTGTTTCAAATCAAAAAAGAATACACTAATCTCTGGCATCTTAAATCTCCTTATTAAACTTCACCTATATATAAAAACAATAGAAAAGTTGTAATTTCAAAGAACACCAAAATATTAACAAATGGTTACAAAAAATTAGTGTGCCCGGTTTTTTCTCAAAACATAAACCACGCCGCACAACCCTGCAACAAACATTATGACGGAAACAATTTGTGCAACCGGTACAATCCCTATATTCAAGGCACTATCCACTCTTATTTGCTCAACGAAAAAGCGAATGAGAGAATATAATATCAAATATGTAAAAAACGTCATACCCTTATGAGTTTTTCCAAAGCGTCTTACAATAACATACATAATCGCAAAACCCAAAATATCCAGACAACTTTCATATAAAAATGCCGGGTGAAAAAGGGAAAATTCAGAATACTGAACCGGCCTTGAGGCCTCCGGAATAAATAAACCCCAGTTTTGTCCTGCAACAGGAAGCCCAAACGCTTCCGAATTAAAGTAATTTCCCCATCTGCCAATCGCCTGTCCTGCAAACATTGAACCGGAAAGAGTATCTATAACCGCCAAAAAGGCAGTTTTTGTTCTTTTTGCAACAAGCCACAATCCGAAGCCGCCACCCAGAATTGCACCATGAATAGACAGCCCGCCCTGCCTTATATCAAGAATTTCCAGCATATGTGTAAGGTAATAGTGGGGATTCAGCATACAAAAATAAATCCTTGCACCCAAAATTCCGGCAACAATAATCAACGGTGCATATTCATAAATAATATCTTTTCTGAAGGATTTTTCTTCCGAATTTGATATATTGTAATAATAATTTGCCAAAACCATTGCAACAAAAATGGCCAAAGCCATCACTATCCCATACTTATAGATGGGAATACCAAAAATGCTGAATGCAACAGAATTTGGTGCCGGTATTACAAACATTATCCTTCTACCGCCGGTATCGGATGCTGGATTTCATATATCTTCTGAATCTGAGCTTCAACCTCAGTTTTATCACTTGCATCCGGTTTCAATTCCAAATATTTTTCAAAATTTGCGGTTGCAGAAGAATACAATTCATCAACAAAATTCTTTTCTGCTTCAGACATTTCAAATTTTTCAGAGGGGTCAATCTCATCGGCTTTCGGGGTATAAAGTGAGCCGTCCTCTCTCATTCTCGTTCTTCCTTGTGCCATATCAACAGCCAAATTATTAACCGCTGTCGCAAGAGAATAATAAGAATCTGCGGAATCCGGCTTCATTTCAAGAACTTTTTTATACTCTTCAACTGCATTTATATAATCTTCCGCCTGTGTATACACAACGGCCAGATTATAGTGTGTTTCAAAGATTGAAGGGTCAAGATCAATACTTGATTTTAATCTTTCAATCGCCTGTGTATAATCACCCTTATCGGCATAAATCTTTGCTTTATTGTTCAAATCCTGAACTGCCCATTTATTTATACAAGCCGTTGACATCACTGCAACAAGCAATATACTCCCTACCAAAATTACTTTCTTCATTAATATCCCTCTTAATAATGTAAAGATGATGTTAAACTAATTATAATTTAAGAACAAAAATATGGCAAATTTAATTAATTTAAGTTACAATAGGAATGAAAAAAGGAGAATTATATGTCAGACGACAAAGTAGTGAGCTTAGGCACAAAGAAAAAGTCAAAAAAAGAAGAACCGCAAATCACTGAAGAAGTCACAAATACCGAGCCGGTTTATTGCAGTTTTTGCGGCAGGCCAAATACCCAGGTTATAAAAATGGTCAAAGGCCCCGGTGTTAATATTTGCTCAGAATGTGCTATGATTGCTGTTCAATACCTTATTCTTCAAGATAGGATGCCGTCTGCGGAAGCACAACATATCTTAGACGCCTTTTGGGGGAAAGCCAGATAAGTAAATGACCGTTTCGAAGTTTAAACAACTCAATCCTTTTGAATTGAAAAGTGCTATCAGCCAGTTACTTAACAAAATAAATTCTGTTAGCGATATACAAAATTGTCTTGCAGACTTTGATATGCTTGATGCACAGGTTGATAAAAAAATTATTTCAAAAGTATTATTTAAAGAACTTGTCGCTGCATCTAACGAAAAAATCCCCGTTATATGTTTTCTTTTAGAACATTTTGTTCCCAAGGAAGAACTTGTTGAAAAGCTATGGGAGACATTAAAAAATCAAAATCTCCAGACGGAAACAAAAATTACGGTTCTGAATTTGTTAAGAGAGCTTGATTCTGACTGGTCATATGAGTCCTGTGAAGAATATCTTGAGGATGGGAAAAGTCTTTTGGATGAAAACACAAAACACCTTTTAAATTCAGCCATTATAAATCCTGAAGTTCAGATTGATTTTATGGATTTTATGGCAACCATCAGAGTTCAGGACAAAATTACTTTAATAGATTCTTTAAGCGATGATTTTTCATCAGACGCTCTTGCAAATATTCTGATTCCGGTATTTATGTCAGAACCCGATTCTCCTGCAGGAAAAGAAGCTCTTAAACTTTTGGCTGATACAAAATCAGTACTTGCCCTTCACACTTTGGAAGAAATGAAAAATATGGCAACCGGCGAACTTTTACAGGAGATAAAACGCAGTCTTTCCACAATCAAAATATCCGGGATGAGAGAAGATAACAGCAAAGAATTTTACAAAAAAGCCCTCGCTGACACAAAACCTCAAAAATGCTATGTCACATACCCGGACGGTCACGGTGATATGGCAATGATTTTTACAAGAATTACAGAAGAAAAAAGAATACGTTTTGTATCGGTTGTTATCAATGTTGAATCCGGGATAAAGGATTGTTTTGGATTTTTTGATATTTCCGAATTTGAGTGTTCCAAAATTCTTGAACGATTTTTAAAAGATGAAAAAACGGTTGAGAGTGATTTTTATACCTTCAAGACAATTCTGCACAATGCTGAAATGACCACCATTAAAAACAATCAGAATACCTGGAAACTTCCGTACGAGTACATCTGCTGGAAGAACCTTTTGATTGATACAGATTTTGATAATGCACCTATTGAAGATATTTTGGCAGAACAGATTATGCCGGCAAAGGTTACAAAAGAAATTCTTGACAACCTAGATAAAATGAATGTTTCAACACACTGGTTTATGGATTATCAGTACAGTGACGAATTTGAAAACGTATTAAAAGAAATAAAATCCTGCCAGAATCTTGATCTTCTGGTTGACGAAAATCTCAACAAAGTATTTTATGAGGAAGAAAAAGCTGAATGGGTTAAAAAACTTATTATGGCGGCGTACATTAAATATTCAATAGGCAAAGATGATGAAGCGCAAGTCTTATACGGAATTTCAAAAGATGAAAAGGTCTTGGAAGAACTCTTCAGAAACATCCTGAAACGTAGTATTTATGAATATTTATCCATTGTTAAATATGATAAGAGTATAGAAACCTTTGGCTTGACTCACGAAGAAATAGAAGGTAATATCAAATATATTGAAGACAGGTGGGTGCATTATGTATAAGGTAATGGCACTTGATGTCGGAACAAAAAGAATAGGGATTGCTCTTAGCGATTATTTGCTGATGCTTGCAAACGGGCATTCATATATTCAAAGGGTACCTGAAGATACAGCTTTGGAAACCATCCAAAAACTTGCAAAAGAAAATAACGTTCAAAAAATCGTTGTTGGAATACCATATAATATGGACGGAACAAAAGGTTCTCAAGCTAAGGATTGCGAGGATTTTGCATCAAAAATAAAAAATTATGAAATAATTTTTGAAGATGAAAGACTTACATCTGATACTGCAGAAGAAAATCTAAGAAACAAAAAAATTGATTTTAAAAAGGATAAAGGTTTAGTTGATATTGAAAGTGCTTGTATTATACTGGAACAGTATCTTGCAAGAAACAAATAAGGAGAAAAATAATGGCAATTGATGAAGAAAACATTATTGAAATGACCGATGAAGACGGCAACGTTGTAAAGTGTGAACTGTTTGATATTGTTGAGTTTGAAGGAAAACAGTATGCCTTATTGATTGAAGCCGACTCAGACGAAGATGACGAACCGGAAGTTGTATTGATGAGATACACCGAAGACGGCGATGATGTATTTTTTGAAACCATTGACGATGATGATGAATTTAACAAGGTTCAAAACTACATTGAAACCCTTGAAGACGAATTTGAAGAAGAAGAATAGGAACACGCGTTTTGTTTGAAAAATTCACCGAAAAAGCTGTAAATGTAATTATTGAGGCGCAAAATATTGCAATCTACGACCATTGCGACAAGGTTCTGGCTGAACATATGCTGCTGGCTCTTGTTAAAGATGCCAAGGGTTTTTGTGCAAAAATCTTCAATAATTACGACATTACATATGAAAGACTTGCTCAGGAAGTTTATATGAGTATCCATATCGAAGATACTGAAATGAACTTTGCAATTCCGTTCGGAGAAGATTTCAAACGTATTCTTACAACTGCACTGGATTTGATAAATGAATCCGGCAATCCGACTGTTCACTACGAACACCTTGTTCTTGCAGCTATAACGGACAAAAAATCAAATCTGGCTCAATATCTTGAAAATCTCGGGTTTGATATGGAAAAATCCGTTCCGCTGATTGAAAAACTCGTTCAGCGTAAAGCCAAGAAAGATTTTCATCCGGAGCTTGATGATAATAAAGAACAAGAGGTTAACCTTACAAAAGAAACGGATTCTCTTTTTGACAACGAGCAATCCTCAAAAGTTTTTGAAAGGGCTGTTTCAAAACTCTCAACATCAAATTATGAAATTTTGGGAACTGAACAGATTATCTCATCAATTCTTGAAGATAAAGATTCAGAATTAACAAAAATCCTTGCAAACTTTGGAATTACCGATGAAAAATTTGAAGAAAAACTTTCTCAGATAAGCTCCCGCAACGCAGAATATGAAGGTCGCCAAATAGTATTTACACCTAATGCGTTTTCAGCAATGAGTCTGGCTCTCCAGACCGCAAAAGAGCTCGGTTCATCAGAAGTTTTACCGGAGCATATGATTTTAGGTGTTTTGAAAACTAAAAAAGGGATTGCTTACAATATTTTCAAAGGACTCAACATCAATGATGACGACTTGGCTCACGGAATTATAAAACCGATTGAAAAACAAATGCCTGAAACACTTACAATACTGCGTCTTGCAAAACAGGAAGCCCGTGCAATAGGCAGAGGCGTTGTCGGAACGGAAATGTTTTTACTCGGTATAATCGGGGAAGCTACAGGTGTCGGCGCAATTGTCCTTAATGAACTTGAAATAAATATCCGCGATGCAAGAATTGAAGTCAAGAAAATCATAGGCGGCGGAAACGAATACTTTGACAATGAAGTTGTGTTCACAAAACGTGCAAAAAGAGTTCTGGAAACAGCATGGGAGCATGCAAAACAACAGAATAAAACAAAGATTGAATCTTCGGATCTTTTGTGGGCAATCACAACCGAACCGACATCACTTGCTATGCAGGCCCTTGAAGCCCTTGGAACAGACGTTGTTGAAATTCGCGAGGGTATAAAAAAACACACCGAGGGGTAAAATACAAAATTTGTAGCTATCTCTTAAAAATACAGATTATGCAAACCATTAATTCAAAAATAAAATCTTTTCTCAAAAAATATAACCTTGATAATAAGGATTTGGTGTATCTTGTCGGATTTTCCGGCGGATATGATTCTATGTGTCTTTTAGATGTTTTGCACAAAATTGCTCCCAAAAATAAAATTGTTGCACTTCATCTCAACCACAAATGGCGAGGGAAAGAAAGTGACAAAGAACAAGAAAACTGCAAGAATTTCTGTGAAAAAATCGGTGTTGAGTTTTACTGTGAAAACTTATCCCCCAAAGTTCCACGCACAGAAACGGCAGCAAGAGAAGCAAGATACAAATTTTTTGAACGCTGCGCAAAAAACTTCAATTCTGATATCATCTTTACTGCCCACAACAAAAACGATAATGCCGAGACCCTGATATACAGAATCTGCACAGGCACAGGAGTTTCCGGCTTGCAGGGAATTTGCGAAAACCGCGATCTTTATTACAGACCGTTACTGGATGTAAACAGATGTGATATTGAAAAATATTGCAGAGAAAACAAACTCTCCCCAAACAATGACAGTTCAAATTCCGACACTAAGTATAAACGCAACTACATCAGAGCAAAAATCATGCCGGCACTGTCAGAAGTAAACGAAAATATTTACGACAACCTGCAGACACTCAGTGAAGTTGCAAAAGAAGAAACCGATATTATTGAAGAATACTTAAAAGACGTAACAAAGAAAATTACAAAAGATGGCAAAATTCAAACCCAAAAATTTTTAAAACTTTCTCAAAACGTTCAGAAAAAACTAGTATATAAACTTTTTACAGACAACAATCTGGATTATGACAGAAAAAAAATTCTCAAAATTACAGAATTTATAAAAGAAAATTCAATCTCAAAATCCGGCAAAACCTGTTCACTCACCTCAGGGTTGTGGCTTTTTGTCAGTGATAAAATAATCTGCACGACAAAAGTACGGGATTATGAATTGCCAATTGTAACAATAAACAAAGAAGGGAAATACACCATCGGGAAATACACCTTTGAAATAGAAAAATTTAATAAAACAGTAAAAAAATTCCCGCCTTCACAGGATGATGTTGCTTACGTTGATTTGAGCAAACTTGAATTTAATTTTGAACTTCGTACAAGACAGGATGGTGACATCATAAGTCCCTATGGGCTTAAAGGAAGCCAGAAATTAAAAAAATATCTTAATGAGAAGAAAATTCCCAACCACGAAAAAGACAACCTTTTACTACTCGCTCAGGGGAAAGAAATCTTGTGGGCAATTAATTTAGGTATTAGTGATAAAATAAAAGTAGTAAAGAATCCGACACACCGGTTGAAAATACATAAAAGAGAGGCAAAATAATGGAAATCAAACTTGATGAGCTGAAAGTATTGTATAGTGAAGAAGAAATCCACTCAAAGATAAAAGAACTTGCAAAAACTCTGAACAACATTTATAAAGGGGAAGAAGTTGTTGCCATATGTGTTTTGAAAGGTGCCGTAATCTTTGCAACCGATTTGGTACGGGAACTTGACATGCCGGTACAAATGGAATTTATAAGACTTTCAAGCTACGGCTCGGACACTCAGACCTCCGGCAAAGTTAATGCCGTTGATATCAAACTGCCGGATCTTAACAATAAAAATGTTCTCATTATTGAGGATATTGTTGATACGGGTTTAACCGCAAAGTTTTTGGTAGATTTTATACACATGAATTTTCATGTTAAAACTTTTAAATTCTGTTCGCTTTTAGACAAAAAAGCCACAAGAAAAGTTGACGTAAAACCTGATTATTACTGCTTTGACGTTGATGACAAATTTGTTGTCGGGTACGGGCTTGACTATGACGGCTATTTCAGAAACCTTAAATATATCGGATACAAAGAGTTTTAGAATTTAACTCTTTTCATTTATCGGATTTTATTGTATAATCAATACAAAAGGAGAGCCGTAATGGATCAGGAAACATATATGAAAATAATGGGCTATGTCCCTACAGTTATTGAAGCATCATCACGTGGTGAACGCTCATTTGATATTTTTTCAAGACTGTTAAGAGAAAGAATTGTATTTTTGGGAACAGAAATCGACGATGATGTTGCAAATTCTATCGTTGCTCAGTTACTGTTGTTAGACAGCGAAAACCCGGAAAAAGATATTATGCTTTATATCAACAGCCCCGGTGGTGTAATCACTGCAGGTATGGCGATTTATGATACAATGAACCTTATTAAAGCCGATGTTTCAACCATTTGTCTTGGTGATGCGGCATCTATGGGTGCATTTTTACTTTCAGCAGGTGCTAAAGGTAAGAGAATGGCACTCCCGAACGCAAGAGTTATGATTCACCAGCCGTTAGGCGGTGCTAAGGGTCAGGCAACGGATATTGAAATTGAAGCAAAAGAAATTCGCCGTATGAAAGATATGTTAATCGGGATTATGGCAGAAAATTCAGGTCAACCGTTTGAGAAGGTTAAAGAAGACTGCGAACGTGACCACTTCCTGACCGCACAAGAAGCACTCGAATATGGTTTGATTGATAAAGTTATAACAAAAGACAAATAGGGGTAAATATATTTACGTCATTCTGCGCGTAGCGAAGAATTTCATATAAATTTTAACAAAAGGCGGCGGCAAATACTTGCCGCCGCCTTTATATTCTGTAAGACTAAGACATGACTTATTTGCCTATTACCATAACCCGTTCCATGAATCTTCTGCCCAATACAAGCTAAACAATGCCTGAGCTTGATCTGAATTTCCACCGGCTTCAATTATTTCCGATACTGATGAATAGTTTGTACCTTGTAACCAAGATACAACATTTTCAGCTATTTGTCCTGCCAATGCTTCATAATCTACCTGATTTCCTCCGGCGTCTTCAATTGTTTCAATACAGCCCGTTCCAAATATTCCGTTATCGTTGCCAAAGAAATCTTTTATACACAAATAATTAACATCTTCGCCCTTAAACAATTGATATAAGTCTGTATCGTTATAATCGCTGCCAGCAGTTGATACAACATAAAGGTCATTACCAAATTTATATGAATCACCATCTAAAATAACGTCAAAATAGAATCGGAAATCGCCTTCGCTTGCCTCTTGATTAATAGTAAGCCAATCTTCACCACCTGCATCGCTTATTGTATGTTTTTTGCCGATAGTTGTAAAACTGTAATCGTCATAACCGTTTGTACCCTGAACATAAACGTCTTTTGCAATATTTAATACACCATCACCCATAGCGTATAACTTATGTGTATTACCATCACCATAAGTATTTTGGTCTATTTGGTCACTATTCATATCAACAAATTGTGTCATATCACCAAAATTTTTATAATCTGTATCAATAAAATTATTCTTATCATCATAGTAATATGCACGTGCTTTTATTTTATTTTTCATATCATCCGTATCAAGGTTAAATATTGAACCGTTCCAACTACCATAAATTTTTACATCAGAAACATTTTTAAATACTGTCCCGTCACCTTTTTGAACAAGAATATTTATATAATCTTCACCAGATTCATTCCTGCTGGTTTCGTAATGTGAGAACATGATATCCGTAGGTTCAGCGGTCACTCCAAGTGACAATGTTGTTTCTTTTGTAGCAGCTGCATTCCTTAAGGTAATGTGGTTTGCATAATGTCCGTCAGTACCAATATATCTTTTTGCGTTATTGCTACTATTATTATAAAGATCTATTCGCGTATCAGCCCCTCTTATAATGTTAATACTATCTTCGCTTCCCGATAAATTTATATACGAGCTACCTTCAGAATCAGAATTTAAAACTATACTGGTTTTTCCGCCACGCGAGGTCGTGATACTGCCTTTACCACCATTTACGCGGATATAGTTAGTAAGTCCGTCCTCAATATATACATTTTGATTGTGCTTGCCCGACATCACAATATAATTATAATCACCGGCAATATAAACATTGTTAGTGCCTGAATTATCAGTATTATTAATATAAGCGGAACAATTATCAGACCAGATTTCTGCACTTTGATAACCGCCACCTTCAAGCACTAACGTATTATAATCTGCTTCTGTACCTATACCTTTGCCACTACATTCAATATTTTGTGCAAGAATCAATTTGTGAGCAGAATTAGAGACATAGGTGTCTTCATCACCGGTAAGAGTTATTATATCACCTGATGCGTATATCATACTTTCAAAAGATGACTCATAACCATTAAAACTTATTCTGTTTTTTTGCATTTGTGATAAGTTGTAATAATTTTGTATCGTAAAAGTTTCCCCACTCGTTAATTTTAATACAAGATTACTTCCAGATCTTTCTGCCATTATGTAAGAAAAATATGTTGTATTATCAACTACTGATTTAACATCCCTGAGTAACGAATTACTTTGCAACTCAACAATACTATAATTAGCGTAATCAGGAATTTTTTCTATACCTTTTAATGTATTATTACCGTCACCTTTTTCAAAATATATGTTTGCCCAAGAAAAAATGCCCTTATCTATACTTACGGTATCATTACCTTTTCCCAGATGAGAATGGGAATAATCCGACTGAACATGTATTACATCATTACCTGCCCCGCCATATACGGTATCTATGCCTGCCCCGGTATATATTTTATCTGCACCGGTTCCACCATAGATATAGTCATTACCGGCACCGCCTTTTAAAGTATTTTTGCCGTAATTCCCGTAAATTTTGTCATTCCCTTTGCCGCCATCAATATAATCATTTCCTTTGCCTCCATATATTTTGTCGGCACCTTTCCCGCCGTAGATTTTGTCATTCCCGGCTTCACCATATATGGTGTTTTTGTATTTACTCTTTTTAAAGTTTATTACATCATTTCCCGCACCGGCTTTTACGGTTAAATTCTTTTTCCATAACTTTGAACTTACCCAGGTGATTTTGTCTTTCTTCTTTGTACCGTTAACTTTTTTACCTTTAGGTGCAATTTTTGCCATAATAAATTCCTCTTCTAAACTACCAACCTATAACGTACGCTAATTATACCAAAATTCACAGTATTAGTCAATTTCAGATATTTTTTGAGATACCTTTAAAAACCGGATTGTTAAGAAAACTTAACAATCCGGCCAAAATCATGCAATCATGCAGTTTTGAATGTTTTTATATAAATGTAAGGTTAGAAAAAGGTTAGTTAATTAAATTTGAAAAGGTAGGGTTAGAATTATGGGTATTCTGATGTTTACAGCTCGTATTCATTCTCTAATTCATCAGAAATTAGACATTGAGTACAAATTAGCAAAGCTGACAAAGAAATTACAAGATTTACAGTCCTATTCTGCAATGGTTGGTAACGGAGGCGTCTCAATAGGAGACTTGCTAAACTCTCCGGGTTCAATGATGGGCAGATCAATGAATTATTTGACATACGCTCACAATAGCTCATTGCAGTATATGCAACAAAATGCACCGTATATGACTCAGTTTTATTTACAACAAATGGGTCAGGCGCAATCACCTCAACAACAACAAATGATGCAAGAGTACATTATGCGCTCACTGTATCAACAAGGCCGTGACAGAGCAATGCAGGTTGAAACAAGAAACCTGAAATTTGAAGAACAAAGAATTGCTCAGGAAAAAGAAAAATTGGAAGCTCTCGGCAAATCAGTAGAAGCTGAACTTCAATCAGCTAGACAAGCTAGAGACGCCGGCATAAAAGATATGGCTCCTAAGTATACATTCAACGCATAACGCGATTTTATTAACCCTCTAAATATAACTAGCTAACCCCTAAGGGTTCATCATCTGATGAACCCTTTTTCACGTAGTAATTATATAATCAATTTTCACATCATATTCATCGTGTGGCAACACATCCACTACCAACTCTTTTGGCAATGCACAAATAGTTTTTACATTTACAACACCTAAAAACCTGTCATAATATCCCCCGCCATAGCCCAAACGATAACCGTTTTTATCTGCCATAAGCGCCGGAACAATTACCAAATCCAAATCCTTTGGAGCAATCTTGTCAGACCTTGGCTCCAATACACCAAACTCGGATTTTTCTAACCCTTCACCCAATTTATACGGACAAACCTCCAACTCATCACCAGAAACTCTCGGTAAATAGAAATTCTTGCCATCAGACATAAGCGCCCTGAAATCAAATTCCTCAACCTTAGGATAGAATAACATAACATCCTTTGAGGATTTATAAACTTCATTTTCACGAATTTTACCGCACAGCAACGCAGAAATTTTTGCAATATCCAGCTCTTTTCTAATTTCTTTTGCCCTATTTCTTAATTCAGATTTCCCGTTCATCCTTCTAATATATAATAAATCTGTTCAAAATGATAGACACAAAAAAGAGGCGATTTCGCAAAAGCGAAATCGCCTCTTTCATATCTTTATCTATTAAAAGAATGCTTTTGTTCCTTTCCCGCCGTGATTCCACTGTGCGTTGGTCTGTCTGCCTTGTTTTGTAACAATTCTCAAACGAGGTACACGTTTTTTCGGAACCGGTTGTCCTTTAGCTGCCGCATTTTGCGGTATCATGTTAGGATCATAATTCAACTGTAAACCTTCATGTTGTTCAGTTGTTGTTACTTCAAGACCTTCAATATTTGCTTTTACTTCAGCAGGAATATCACTCAATACTTCCGGGCTGATAGGGTCAAGCAATAATGGTTCAGTTGCCAATACAGCGCCAGCTGTAAATGCCATAACTGTTAACAGTGCTACTAATTTTTTCATCTTTTTTGCTCCTATATATAGTTTTGTAATTATATAACGATACTATTCTAATTTTGTTCATTAATATACTTATATAACTATTTTATATAAAAATCAAACAAAAAAAAATTTGTTATATAATTATGTAAAAACATCAGGGAGGAAAAAAGTGCGCGAAAGATTGCCGGAATATCTGAAAAGACCTATTATTGATACGGATAAAACACGTAATGTACGCAAAATCTTAAAAGTAAATTATCTTAACACAGTTTGTGAAAATGCACGCTGTCCGAATAAAAATGAATGCTACACAAAAAATACGGCAACTTTTTTAATAATGGGCAACAACTGCACAAGAAACTGCAAATATTGTAACATCACCTGTGCAAAACCCGAACCGTTGGACATCCAAGAACCGCAGCATATTGCGAAAGCCGTTAAAGATTTGGGGCTTAAATATGCCGTAATAACTTCTGTTACACGTGATGACCTCCAAGACGGCGGTGCTGAACACTTTGCAAATTGTATTTATGAAATCAGAAAACTTTGCCCCGGCACAAAAATTGAAATTCTTACACCTGATTTTAAAGGGGATAAAAAAGCTCTTGATACTATTATAAAAGCCCATCCTGATGTATTTAACCACAACATAGAAGCTGTGCGCGAAATATTCAAAACCGCAAGACCTCAGGGGGATTACCAAACTTCGCTTGATGTATTAGAATACGTAAAACAAAACAGCGATATACCGACAAAATCCGGTCTTATGATTGGGCTTGGAGAGACCTTTGAACAGATAGAAAACACCCTGAAAGATTTGAAAGCTGTTGGCTGTGATATTTTGACCATCGGACAATACATCCAACCCTCCAAACAACATCTGCCGGTTTCAAAATATTACACACCGGATGAGTATGAACAGCTGAAAACTATGGCAAATAAAATCGGAATTACAAGATACCAAATCGGGCCGCTTGTCAGAAGTTCATATAATGCCTGCGAAACATAAAATCTATTTCATTGTTTTCACAACATTTGCCGTAATATCCTCGCCGCCGGAAATCACCATCCCGATAGGTAAAACCAAATTGTAGTTTTCTTTTTGGGCTTCTGCCGATATTGTAGTGCGGATTTTTTTGTTTACCTCTTCAAGTTTTGAAGCATACTGTTTTTCCATATTTGACCTTTTTGATTCAATTTGCTGTCTGTATTCTGCCTCTTTTTTAAGCGCAGCATCTTTGTCTGTTGTATTTATAATTTCATTTTGTGCCTTTGATATCAAGGTGTTTAATTCTTCTGTTTCTTTTTCCTGTATTCGTTTTAATTCCTGAACTTCAGGGGAATGAGATAAAAGCTGTGAAACATCTACCACAGCAACCCTGTATTTTTGAAACGATACAGCCGAATCGTTCAGATTATATCCGACACAGAATACCAAAACACACGCAACTATAAACCAAATATTATTTTTCATATATTTAATCCTCTCTGCAAATATCCTAAATCACAGATAATTTTTTGTAATTCGACACATGGGGATATTTTACTGCGCTCGTGGCTCTGCTCTACGCAACGCTCCTACGCAAAATTCGCAAAAAAAATATCTCTTTTCAGAGATATTAAAAGGAAAAATGTAAACAAAAGGAAGGATAATTCTTTGTTGAGAAATTTATATGCTACGCAAAAATGCTTTTCATCGAATCAACATTTTTTGTTTCTGCATTTTCTGAAGATTGTTTTGCCAATAACAATTCGCCGTGATAGAAAGGATTTGAACCCTCTTTATCTTTTGCGGTTTCTGAGGTTACAATTTCCACAAAGTGCGATGCTGCATTCGTCTCTGTTGCTTTTTGCGTTTCCGTAACAACTTCATTTACTGCCGGCATATATTTGCCGTCAATATTCTTTGCTACGGCTGCTTGTGTATTTAAATAATTTATTGAATTTAATGTTGCTTGATTGAATTGGAACTGAAGAGCATTGTTCATTGCAATCTGTCTTTGAACTGTTGTTTCAACTTTGCCCTGGTACAAATCAATTCCCAAATCTTGCGGTTTTGCAAGAGTTGTTACCTGCTTTGTTGTAGCAGTATTTGTAAATTCAGGATTCTTTTGGGCTGCACGACGTAAAATTTCATTAGATACTTCTTTTAATACCGAAGTATCAATGCCATGCTTGTATAATGAATTGTAGTTTACATTTAGATCCATTAGACGTATCCCTTTTGTTTCCTTACATATGTATATTCGGAATATTTCCCGAAAACTTTAGGATTTCACTTCTAATTGTAAACATTTTGTTACATAATTATTTTAGTATTTTTCTCCTCATTATCACATTATTTTCTTCATCATAACAACAAGCGCCAAGCCAGTGTGCAATTAACTTTCCGTCGGGTTCAAAGATAAATGTTTCATCTTCTGAAACCCGCAAACTCATATTTACCAGCTTGCCGCCCGTTGTATACTTATAACTTTTGTACGGATATTCAACGGAATCCCTTACTTCGTTATGTGTCAAAATCCCATCATTACCGTAATAGTACACCTCCAAAGGATTTTCATTATATATCACACCGTAACTACCGTCAGAAAAATAAGCCAGTGTTCTGTCTTTTAATTCTGTTATCCCTTTTAATAATGAGCCCAAATTTTCTGCTCTGTTATAGTCAAATACCCTGGCTTTTATCTTCTCCGATTCAAAAGCCGGACTTTTTGCAGACATCACCTCCTGCCTTGCACCATTCACATTATACTGAACCTCTCCCGTTATAATCTTTGCTGTTGCTGGCAGTCCGAAGAATATTAAAAAAACTACTACTATAACTTTTTTCATATACTTGTTTTAATTACAGCTTTAAAATTTTCAATATTTTGATATAATAAAAGAAAGTTTTATGTAGGAATTACGAATGAAAAAACTTCTGGTCATCATAATAATATTGTTAATTGGTATCCCGACTTTTGCCAAAAATCATAAGAATTTTAGTATGCAAATCGGAACTCCGAAAAATGAAGTCTCTAAGGCCTTAGGCAAACCTGACATAATTACTATGGACTCTGAAGATAAGCTTACCTGGATATACCTGGAGATTAAAAAAGAGCCGGAGCAGAAGTTAACAACATCCGAAAGAGTTAAAAAATCAGAACAAAGCACAATTCTTACTATTAAATTTGACGAAAACGACAATATTAGCAATTATTCATATATGACAACATACATTGGAGAAGAACATGATTAAACGAATTATACTTGTAATGCTTATTTTATGCTTTGCACTTCCTTGTTTTGCAAAGAAAAGACAGGAAGAAGACATCATTACACCGATGGCACAACTTGAAAAAAGACAATTCCAGACAAGAGATTATTCCTCATCCGAAAAAGCCCTTGTTATGAAAGCCATACTGAACGCCCTACAAGATGACGGCTACATTGTATACAACGCAAATCCGCTGTTGGGCTTTATATACGGCGTAAAAGATTTTGACACCTCTGATTCTGATGTTGATATTTCAAAAGAATTTGGTCTTACAAAAACAAGACTAAACCTTAACGGAATTAAAGTTGCGACAATAGAAGTCACTGCAAACGTAACCGAATATGGCAATACAATGAAGGTTAGAATCAATTTCAGACGTAAACTTCTTAATACATACGGTAATGCTCAGTTTATAGATGACGTTGATGATAAAGAATTTTACGAAGATTTTTACAAAAAAGTTGATCAGGCACTCTTCTTACAAAAGCAGAAAGTATAATGAAAAAGATATTTACAACAATACTTGCAATAATATTTTTGAGTCTGAGCACCTGTTGTTCTTATGCCAAAAAGACATCAGGTCTTGAAAGGCGCTTTGAACAGACACACACCTACCAGACAACCGATACTCTGAAGGTTATGAAAGCTGTTGCAAACACCTTGCAGGACAGTGATTTTATGGTTGAAGAATTTGAACCTGAAATCGGATTCATAAGAGCAAGAAAAATTTATAAACAAAGATATATCAACAAAGGCAGACTGGCAGGGCAATCAATGCTTTGGGCGATGGCAACCTCTTATGCCGTTTTCACCTGGGGTTCAACAGCGGCCTATATGTACAGTCCGACAAGAAAAATCGCCGACGAGCTTCACGAAAAAACCTCCGTCATAGATACAAATGTCCTGGTTGAGAGCTTCGGGAAAAACAAAACAAGAGTCCGTATCGTACTTGTTCAAAAGATTTTACAAAACGCGGAAGGTTTTTCTTACACAAAATCAGCCACCTTGAGAGCTATAAGAATTTATAACTCCGCATTATATGAAGAATTTTTTAATCAGGTTGCCGAAAAACTATAAATTTAGCCAATATCACTATGGCGCATAAGCTCTGATATTTTCAGTGCCTGAGGTTCTCTTACTTTTCTTTTCGGCGTTTCAACGGGGGTTTGTACATCTCTGAAACCTGACAAACCTACTTGTGAGGTTTTGTCTTCTTTTAACATAAAAATTTCCTGTAATAATGAAATAATATTGCCCATATTGTTCTCCTGAAATTATTATAGCCACAAATATCCGCCACACATATCATTCATTTAAACGATTTTGAACAAAAACGCCACCCGACTTTGTGTTATACTTGGGGTACAGACATAAAAAGGAATAAAATTTGAATAACAGTTATTATGAAACTTTAGATGAAAATTTTACACAGGCCTTGAAATTGTATGAGCAGGAATACTCCCACGAGGAACTTGTTGAATTTTTAGCTTCCGGAAATATCGTCCAAAAGCAGATTGCCGCCCTTCAACTAGAGACAATAAAATCAAGTGAAGATGCAAAAACTCTGCTTTCAAATCTCACCGGTCAGGACGGAAAAATAAGAGAAGCCGTATCTTTGAGATTAAAAGAATTTATGTCTGACAGGAACCTTATAAAATATTTTGACGGCAAATCAAACTGTCAAATCTTTTTGGATTCGGTCATTGATATAAACGCAAATATTTGCCGTAACGTAATTTCCGCAATTTCAAATCTGAAAAATGATACGGAATTTTGTGAAATATTTTGCTCAGGATTATCCGAAATGACCAAAAGATATCTTGATATTGTTGAAAAATTTAATTTTCAGGAAGGGAAATATAAGGTTAACAAAGAAGTTTTTAAATTGTACTGGTGCCTTGAAACGATTTACGAATTTTATGACAGAATAAATTTTGAAGATTTAAAAGAAATAATAAAAAGGGCAAAAAACATTCAAGAATACACCATCCGGGAAAAAGCAGCAAAAATCTTATCCCGCAAATTTAATGACCCGGAACTTGAAAAAATCCGGCAGGAATTGAAGAATGATGACAACTATTATGTAAGAAGATTTTAAAACTATGGCGGCAGCGATAATATCGCTGCCGCTTTTGGTTTTCTAAGTTAAGTATAATTTATGGTTTATTGATTAACAAAATTTCTGATAATTTCCTGTTGCTGTTGTGCCACCTGAGTATTTTGTTCTTCTTTTTTAGTTTTTCTTGTTGCAAAACAGCTATCCAATAACATTCCGATTCCCAAACCGACAACTGCGAAGATAGGACAGGATACCAACAATTCTTTTTTCGTAAATACTTTTGTTAATTTACCGGCTTTTAATGCTTTCATTAATTTACCGTCTTTGAATAATCCTTCCAATTTACCGGCTTTAAACAGATTTTTGGCCTTTATAACAACCGGTGTTAACAAACCGCCTGCCGCACCAAGAATTTTAAAACGGTTTGATGATTTGGGTTTTTCCTGCTGCTTATCAATCACAACATTACCTTTACCCTGAAATTCCTGCTGCTGTGCTTGAGGCAATGCAGTCGCTGTCATCTTGCTGAAATCCATATTTGTCATAAAAATATCATTTGAATAATCATTAATTAAACCGGAATTATTATTTGCAAAAATATTTCCGTTTAAATTTGCTACAGCATTATTACCCGGTAATGCCGGTAATTGCTGCGGTTGTACTGCTGCGCTAACTGACGTGTTTAATCCTACCTGTGTAACCATAAATTTTACCTTTCAAAAAAATAACTAACCTTAACCTTTAACCATGTATATAAAGTATTTTTTTTTGTAAGAATTGCCCGTATTTTAATTTTATTTACATTTGGTAACAAATAATGTAATATTTATACTATGGAAAAGAATTTTTACGGGATATTTGTAACTTTTTTCAAGGTCGGGACTATGCTTTTAGGTGGAGGATATGTCATTTTGCCGATTTTAACAAGCGAACTTGTGGAAAAGAAAAAATGGATAACCTCGGATGAACTCGTTGAATTTTACACAATCAGCTCATCTCTACCCGGTATAATCGCCGCAAATACCGCCATCTTTACCGGCAGAAAATTGCTAGGAGCAAAAGGTGCCATTGCGGCAATCCTGGGAATGATTTTGCCTGCTTTTTTGGCGATAATTTTGTTGGCATCCCTTCTCAATGAGATTACGGGCTACAAGTCAATTCAGTATATCTTTTGGGGTGTCGGAATAGGTGTTATAACCCTTCTTTTTCTGGCAGTTAAAGAAATGTGGTCAAAAGCAATCTGTGATAAATTCACCGCAATAGTATATGTTGTTTCACTTTTGCTGGCTCTAACCCATAAAATTCCTCTTGCGATAATTATTATCTGTGCCGTGATTGTAGGAATACTCAATCAACTGTGGATTGACAGGAGGGAAATAAATGATTAAATTATACATCAATTTATTTCTTCAGTTCTTCCATATTGGGGTATTTTCTTTCGGCGGAGGATATGCAACACTGCCGTTTTTGTACGATTTGGCTGAAAATTTTCACTGGTATACAACAAAACAACTAACAGATATGCTGGCTGTTGCATCAATTACGCCAGGTCCTGTCAGTGTGAATGTTGCGACCTTTGCCGGCTTCACAACGTCAGGAATTTTGGGAGCACTTATTGCAACAACTTCAGTTATTTTACCCTCTTTCATCATAATAACCATCGTTTCCAAAATTCTTGACAAATTCAAAACAAACAAAATGGTTCAGGGTGCCATAAAGGCACTGAAACCTGCGGGCTGCGCACTTCTGTCTGCGGTTGGCATAAAACTTTTATTCACATCAAATCTGCACTTAATAGGACTGATTTTGGTTGGGGTATTTATCGGCTCAAGTTTTGTAAAAAAACAGGATCCACTTTTTTATCTTGGTGTTTCTGCTCTAATCGGGCTTGTATTAGGACGTTTTAATCTTATAGGAGTCTAAAGATTTCCCCAAATTACTCTATCAATTCCCGCCAAATCCTTCAAAACTTTTATATCCTTAAAACCTTTTGAGGACATGATTTCTGCGACATCATGTCCTTGTCCCAACCCGAGTTCAAACATTAAATACCCGCCGTCATTCAAATATTTCGGCGCATCTGATGAAATTTTTTCATAAAATTCCAGGCCCTTTTCATCAGATGTAAACAGGGCTATCTCAGGTTCAAACTTCACCTCTTTTTGAAGCTCAGCTTTGAATTTTGGAGCAATATACGGCGGGTTTGAAACAATCATATCAAAATTTTCATCATCTCTGATTTTTTCAAAAAGATTTGATTTTCTGAAGGTCGCACGATTGAAAAGTCCCATTTTTTCCATATTTTTAAAAGCAACACACAGGGCCTCCGTTGAAATATCAACTCCCATAACAATTGATTTTGTCATTGTTGCAATCATACAGGCAATACAACCGCTGCCTGTACACATATCCATAATATTTTCAAATTTATTTTCATTGATTATTTCAGCAGCTTTACGAACCAACAATTCCGTTTCATCTCTGGGGACAAGCACTGATTCATCAACTAAAAATTTTTCTCCCATAAAATCAGCAAGACCTATAATATATTGTATGGGTTTGCGTGTTTCTGCACGTAGTTTTGCTTTTTCCTCAACTATTTTGAGCTTTTCTTCATCTAATTTTTTACCCATTAAAATATCTGTAACGGAATAACCCGCAAAATTTTCTATCAATAATCTGACTTCTATATTTGCCTCATTTGGCTCAATTCCGGAATCAATTAATATTTTTACTATATCCTGAATTAACATTCTTCCTCCTCAACAATTTTTTTATTTGGAGCATGTTCTGTTATTATCTTATCTATAATATCTCTTGCCTCCAGCTTTGACGACAATTCCTGCTTTTCAAGATTATATTTTTTGCAAAGCTTATCATAATAATACAATTGTTTTTTTGTCGGAGGTTGTTTTGACATTTTAACCTCCTGCAAAAACTTACGTTTTTTCTTTTCAAACTCTTTATTTGCCTCAATTATAGGCCGTTGCTTTTCTTTGTATTCATAATACTTTTTACATTCAGACAAATATTTCATTGTATCCGATCTGAAATTATCATCCTCCAGCAATTCAGCAAGAAACTCAAATCTTGAACAATTTAACTCTAAATAATACTTCTCATCAGAAACAAAATTTTCCCATATATCTTCCACACTCAAATCCGGCGACTTTTTGACCAAAGCCCGCAAGTAGTTGCACAGTGCAGATTTTTGGTTTTTGGTAAAATCTAAATATATCTGTTTTTTAATTTCATACATAAAATTAATTTATGGCAAATTTAGAAATTTTGCAAGAAGCCCGTAAAATCGGGGTTTGTTATTCTGTTTGTAAAGTTATGTAAAAAATATATACTTTTTATATACTTTAATAGCAATTCTTATTTTACAAATTTGTTTATAATAATGTAACGAGGTACAATCTTAATCATGACAGAGAAGACTGAACAAAACTTAAGAGTAATTGATGGTAATTCTCAAGAGATGAGAGAAAAAGAAGTTATTGGAAATAATCAGTCGTCTTGTCAGACTAACCCTATTAGAAGAAAGCTCTTGGACTTTAGCGTTGCTAACAAAACCAGCAGATTTTCAGTTAGGGACTTGTTTAAACGATAGATTCGCGTAGCACGGCTTTATGAGGGTCGATACGTACATAAATTTGTACGGTTTGTGAGGAGTCGAAACGGATTTTACTTCGTTACACTTTTTATAAAATAATAAGGATGCCATATCGTAAGATATGGTATTTTTATTTGCCGGCAATTACGATAATCGGGGAATAGGTCAGGCTGAGTTCAGGATATTTTTGGGAATACTTATCACAAAATCCTTTAATCTTTTTTATATCCCAAACCTTTTCCGAAAGCGAATTTACACCCGTTTTTTTCATGTGAGCCAGAATTTCTAACGGATTGCTGAATTTTATATTTTTTCTAAACTCTTCGCAATACAAAATCTTAAAACCCAAACGGTTAAGAACATCTTCGATTTCATTTTTTGACATATAATTCAGAGTCAGACCGGTAATATCCCTGATTTCTTTGTAATTATCGGGGGTAAAGGTTGAAAAAGCCAAAATCCCGTCTTTCGAAATATATTCCGATATTGTGTTCAAGCCCTTTTCCAAGTTGTCAAACCACTGAAACATCGCATTTGAAATAACCAAATTCATTTTGTACGGAATTTTTATCTTTAATGCATTTCCGCATATAAAATCAGCTGACGGGAGATATTTTTTCAAATAATTTTCTGATTTTTCAATCAAATCGTTCCCGAAATATTTTTCAAAATTTAGGGTATTAGCAACTTTTTTTGTCAAAAGCCCTGTTCCGACACCGAGCTCTAACACCGCGTCAAAATTATTGTTGAATCTCAAAAGTTCGGACAACATCTTATCTGCCGTAAAATCCTGTATTACGGCATTTTTGTCATAGTCAGCCATGCTCTTTTCAAATTGTTTTTTTATTGTTTTAGGGTCTGTTTGCATCTGATTATATCTTCCCAACTTATGAAATTATAAAAAGGGTTATGTCCGTACGGTAATAAACCAATCTCGGTTTTGCACCTATTGTGACACTCTTTTTGGTTCTGCGGCGGCATTATTTTATCAACTTCGCTTATCATCGCAAAATCATAAAAATGTTCATATCCCGCACCACTCTCATTTTTAATCAAAGTGTATAAATTTTCAAGCTCGGAAACTCTGTCATCTATCGGTCTTTTGACAGGATTTGCCAAATATTTATTGTATTCTTCTTCGTTCATAAATACATTTTGATAAAACTTTCCTTCCAGACCTTTTTTTGCATGTTTGAGTGTCAGTTCAAAAATTTTAACAGGAATCCCGCATTCATCATCAACAGGATTTGTCGTGCCGTTAATCGCTATTTTTTTATCAAAACCCATAAACAAATCTTTTAATAAATACCCGACAAAAACACCCATTGACCAGGTGATTAAAGTTTTATTTTCGTACTTTTGAAAAACCCCAAATTCGGAAGGCAAATTTATATCATTGTAATCATACACAAATAAAACATCATTTTCACCAAATTTCAAAGCTTTGAAGGGGTTTTCGTCAAAACTCCAGCCGGCGAAAAATACTATCAGATTTTTATTATTTTGTTTATTTAACCAATACGCCTTCACTTATACACTCTTTCAGTTTTTCAAGTTCATTTTCTTCAATTTCACACGTCAGAGAAATTCTTATACGAGAGGTACCGGCAGGAACCGTCGGAGGCCTTATAGGCAAAGTGAAATATCCGTTATGGAACAGTACTTCGCACAAATCTATCGTATCTTCGTTTTCCCCGACAACAACCGGAATAATATGACTTTCGCTTCCGAATTTTCGTCCGAGCGCGAGCATATTGCGGCTTTTCCCACTTACCTCGTGCAGCTTATTTTCAATAATCCACTTGGTAAACGCAACATTAACGGGCGGAATTGCAGTTGAAAAAATAAAAGATCTTGATTTATTTATCAGAAAATCAATCAACGTCTTTGAGCCGGTAACAAAAGCACCCACAGAGCCAATTGCTTTGCCGAAGGTCCCGACAATTAAATCAATATCCCCGATTATTCCGAGTTCATCTGCCACCCCTAAACCTTTTTTCCCGAAAACTCCAAACGCATGCGCTTCATCAATCAGCAAAATACAATTATATTTCTTTTTGAGTTCAACTATTTTTTTCAGGGGTGCAATATCGCCATCCATTGAGAAAACACTTTCGGTAACAATAATTGCATTGTGATAATTTTTTCTTTCCTTTTCCAGCAAAGTTTCTAACGCATTCATATCCAGATGAGGATAGCGGAAAAATTTACCTCTTGCCAGCTGCATACCGTCAATTATGCTTGCATGGTTTAATTTATCCGAGAAAATCACATCGCCGTTTTGGCATAAGGCACTCGTTATCCCGACATTTGCGTGATATCCGCTGTTGAAAATAAGCGTTGCCTCCTTGCCATAGAGGTTTGAAATCAACTCTTCCAATTCTTTATACACAGGCAATGTACCTGTTAAAAGGCGTGCAGATGCACTGCCGAACGAATATTTATCTCCGGCAAAGTCAAGAAATTCTTTTGTAATTTCCTTATTATCAGCAAAATTCAGATAATTATTTGAGGAAAGATTCAGGAGTTTTTGACCTTTAAAATAGATATATTTTTCGTCTTTACCCTCGTAATCTTTTAAATCCCTGAAATGTGATTTGCTTTTAAGTTCGTCTAAAATTTTTGAATAATTCTCGTACATACATCTAATTTACGGCAAAAACGAGGCAATTGCAAACCTCGGAAACACTTTGCTTTGGCTGTAAATTTTTGTTAAAAAGCAGGTCTAAAAATCGCTCTCTGAGTACAATTAGCAATATAATGAAATAAGAATTTGTGTAGGGTTTTTATAAGGAGTATAGGTTATGGCAATCAAACCAAAAGGGAAAAAAGTTACAGGTACAAATAAAGCTGACAAAATCACATGGATAAGTTCAAAACTGTGGCAAAAACCACTTACCGTACACGGCCTGGGCGGAAACGACACAATAAATTTCAAGAAAAGCAAATACAAAAACGTCCTTTATGGTGACAAAGGTAACGATAAAATACTTGGCGGCAAAAGCGTTGATAAAATCTACGGCGGTGCCGGTAATGACAAATTGTACGGCTATGCCGGCAACGATATAATCAAAGGCGGAGCAGGAAAAGATTACATTGACGGTGGTACAGGCAATGACAGAATCTATGGGGAAGACGGGAACAACACCTTAAAAGGCGGTGCAGGCGATGACAAAATATATGCCGGCAGAGGAAATGATAAGATATCGGGTGGCACCGGAGATGACTACATAGACCTGACAAAAAACGGCAACAATACTGTAGATGGTGGAGCCGGAAACGATAAAATACGCTTTGATTTAAGCGACAATTATATTGATGGCGGAGCAGATGATGATTCTATATACGGTACAGGCGGCTCCAGCACAATAAAAGGTGGTGCCGGAAGCGACACTATAATTGTTACAGGAGTAGGCGGACAGCTCAATGTTGACGGTGGCAACGACAATGACTATATTGATATGCGCAACGCACACGGTTCTACCATATCCGGCGGGGCAGGGAACGATACAATATACGG